>Ga0114996_10004197_pt1 | contig 17462 bp, 13 predicted proteins | sample ArcticOcean_MG_C_4_FD_87039 | JGI IMG/M metagenome (GOLD analysis project Ga0114996, IMG submission 87039) | Marine microbial communities from western Arctic Ocean - ArcticOcean_MG_CB4_134 | ecosystem: Environmental > Aquatic > Marine > Oceanic | place: Arctic Ocean: Canada Basin | collected...
TGGCGAGCTACGGGGCCCGCGCCAACGTCATCGACGCCGATGTCGTCCGGACCGCTTCGGCGAGCCTCGACCTGCCGGAGGCCACGCCGCCAGTGCGGAGGGTCAGGTCCCGCGTGCGACGACGCGGCGTGCCGGTCACCGTGGCCGTCGCGCTCACGGCGCTGGTCGGCATCGCCATCGCCGGGCTGGGGTATCTTGTGGCAGAGGGATACCGGGTGCGGGTCACCGATCGCTTTCCGCTGGTCGCGGTCGAGCGACCGTTCGCACCGCCCACCGCGACGGCCGACACCGACCAGATCGCCTCGCCCATCACGCCATGAGCGCCTTGCTCGACTCGCTGCGGCAGGCCAAGCAGACCAGCGACACCGCACTCCAGCCGGGCGGCGGCGGCCGTCAGGTCGACGCGATCCTGTCCACGCTTGGCTATATGCGGCGTCAACGTCGCGCCCGCCGGCTGCGTCTCGTGATCGGCGGTGTCGTCGTGGTGGCGCTTGCCGTGACCCTGGTACTGACCGGGTGGGTGACATGGCCGGGTTCGATTTCCGAATCGCGCGAGAACCGGGTCGCGGCCGATCGACCCGCCGCGGTCCCGCCGGCCACACGTCTGGACCGTTCGTCTGAACCGACCCCCTTGCCCGGTCGACGCGCCGAGCGAGAACAGCCTCTCACGCCCGCGCCGGGTGGCGAGCCGGGTCCTGACCCAGGTCCGAGCGCAAAGCCCTTCCCGCGGCCGGTCGAAGAGATACCGGTCGGTCTCTCCCCCAGCGTCAACGGGGCGGCGGGAGGACAAGCCGACAGTGCGTCACCCGAGGTGTCGCCGACAGCGCCCGCGACGCCAGGCGCCTCCGACCCGCTGCGTGACCCGTCATCAGCCCCGTCCCCGGACACAGCTCCGACCTTGGACGCCTCCGTGGACACGGGCCCAGGGCGCGGGCCAGACATGCCGGCCGCGCCGCCGCCCCCCGCGACAGTGCCTGAGACACGGCCCGCGGCCGGACCTGCGCCGGGTCTGCTGTCACCGTCAGCGAGTCCGCTCGAAAGGCCGAAACCGGCCGCAACGGCGGTCTTTGCCAGGGCCTTGTCGCTCCAGCGGGCGGGCGACATCCGTGGGGCCATCAACGAGTATCAGGTGCTGCTGTCGGACGGCACCGGCGGCGCACAGGTGCACAACAACCTGGGGTTGCTGTATCGCGACGAGAACCGGCCGGCCGCCGCGGAGCGTGAGTTCCAGCGCGCAATCGCCATCGACCCGAGACACTCCAGGGCCCACAACAATCTGGGTGTCGTGCGGATGCAGCAGGGCCGGGCAGACGAAGCGGTCGTGGCGTTCCGCGAAGCCCGTCGCTACGACAGCACGAACCTCGACGCCTGGGTCAACCTGGCCCTGGCCCTCGATGCCGCCGGTGACCCGCAGCTGGCCAGGCATACGCTGGTCGAGGCGTTGACCGTCAGCGCGCAGCATGGGCCGACGCACTACAATCTGGCCAGGCTCTTCGAGCTCGACGGCGACCTGTCTCGCGCCGTGGAGCACTACGGACGGTTCGTCGAGTACAGCGGTGTCGAGCACGCCGGTCTCGTCGAGACCGTGAGAGCCCGCATCGTCGCCCTCGGTGCCGAGACGCCGGACGGCGGCTGAGCCGCCGGACAATCCGGGCCTAGCGGACCCACCGCGCCCGCCGGACAATCTGGACCTGCCGGGCAATCTGGACCCGCCGGACGTTCTGAGCAATGATGAACAGCATCGGGTCCCGTGACGTATCACCATCCGCACCCGACCGGAGCTGACGACAGCCAGCCTCGCAGAGCCTGACACGAGCGATTCCCGCAATGGCCCTCATCGAGACACGCGACCTCTGGAAGACCTACAGCATGGGTAATCAGGACGTCCATGCCCTCGGTGGTGTCTCGATGCAGATCGAGCGTGGCGAGTATGTGGCGATCATGGGCCCCTCCGGTTCCGGTAAGTCCACGCTGATGAACCTGATCGGGTGCCTCGACACGCCAACAAAAGGCAGCTATCTGCTCAACGGACAGCAGGTGCGCGAGATGGACGACGACGAGCTGGCGCGAATCCGCAACGAGGAGATCGGGTTCGTCTTCCAGACCTTCAACCTGCTGCCCCGCGCCACCGCGCTTCACAACGTCGAATTACCGCTCATCTACGCCGGGGTGACCGGCACGGACCGTCGCGACCGCGCGCTCGAGGCGCTGGCCCGCGTGGAGCTGTCTGACCGGGTGACACACCGTCCGAACGAGCTGTCCGGTGGCCAGCGCCAGCGTGTCGCCGTCGCCCGAGCCCTGGTCAACAACCCCTCCATCCTGCTCGCGGATGAACCCACCGGGAACCTCGACTCGAAGACCGGTCTCGAAATATTGACCCTGTTCGAGCGGTTGCACGCGACCGGCAACACCATCGTGCTGATCACGCACGAGTCAGAAGTTGCGGATTACGCCCATCGCGTGATCCAGCTGCGCGACGGGAAGATTTCACAGGATGTCCTGCAGTCGCACCGCTCGCCAGCCATGGGTGTGAGCCCCTGAGCGCGCGTTGTTCTCGTTAGTTCGAGTCATGCTCTAGGTGACAGTGCCGAACCAGCAACAAGGGGAGACAGGCAATGGGAGACAAGGGCGGCCAGAAGGACAAGAACAAGGGCCAGAAGCAGAAAGACGCGAAGGTCGCGGCTAGCAAGCAGAAGAAGAAGGACAAACAGGCGAAAGCGAGATAGGTCTGCCACCCGGCCAGCATCGGCCGATGTGCGCGTCGTGCTCCTGGTGCCGTTCGAACAGCACTGCGTGCGCCGCCTCGTGAAGCATTACCAGACGCAGGTCTTGCGGGTTGTTAGCTGCCTGCAGCAGCCAGTGCGGGCGACCGAGCGCGGGCCCTCATTCCCCGCTCTCGTTCGACAACGACGTTCCCGCGGGAACGTCTCGCGCGCGCGAGCCGGATGACACGGGCCAGCGCAGTACGTCGATGGCCCAGCCCAGGTCGAGGCGCTCGCCGTGCCACTCGGGGGTCGCGGTGTGGGCGTCGATCGTGATGTCAGCGTCGGCGAGCTCGGCGTCGGTCGGCGCGAGCGGCCTGCCGGTCCACCACGGGGCAGCGGGTGCGGCAGGAAGCCGCCGCCCGTCAGGCCACCAGAAGTGCGCGTCGCCGTCATCCCGCAACTCGACAGTGAAGCCCTCCTCGTGTACCGCCCGATGGTGACGCCGGCACAGCAGGACGAGGTTGTCCAGTCGCGTCCCGCCCCCATCAGCCCAGTGGCGCACGTGGTGCGCATCGCAGTGCCTTGAATCGCAACCAGGAAACCGACATCGACGGTCCCGGTTCGTCAGCGCCCGCCGGATGGCAGGGGGGATGGTGCGGGTCTTGCGGCCCACATCGAGCACGGTGCCCTGCCGGTCGTGTCGCATGACGACCCTCGACGCGTCGCACGCGATACGGCGAGACGTCTCCGCGGAGGCGCGGATTCCGTCCTCCAGCGCGGCCTGGCCGGCGGGGTTGGCCTGACCGGCCTGAATGTCAGAATCAGAGCCAAGGACGTCCGCATCGACATGGACGACGACCTGGTAGCGGTCACCGGCGGTGCCACGGTCCAGGTCGGCCGCGAGCGCGCTCTCGGCCAGGAGTCCCAACGCATCGGCGCGACGCTGCCCCGGTGACGGCGGCTCTTGATCTTCCTGCTGCGGGCCCGCGACCGCAGTGCGGTTCAGCGGCTTGTCCACGTCCGCGGCCTCGCGGTACAGCCGGTCACTGGCCGCGTCGAGTGCTCGCTGCACGACCGCGCCAACCTCGGGTGACAGGCGACCGCGCACGACCAGCATGCCGTCTTCGTCGAGCCAGGTCTCCAGATGACGTCCGGCGTGTCGACGCCGATCGTCCTCGGCCGCCTCGATCCGGTCGACCCGCCGCCACGCGCGCACCAGCCGTTCGACGTGCGCCGCGGTCGCGCAGCGGGCGAAGTCGAGCAGTCGCACCTCGTTCGACGGGGTGGCGATCCGGGTGAGCGCGCGGACCTTCGAGTAGGACAGCGCGCCACGCCCCATCGCCGCGCTCATCTCCGGCAGGGCGGCCAGGGCGCGCGCTACGCGCACTTTCTCGCGCGCCGCCCCCATCGCCAGGCCGGTGCGCCAGTTCAGCCAGTGGGCGCACGACGTGAAGCCCTCGCCCCAGCCCTCCCGCTCGTCGAACGCATGGATCATGACGAGCAGCTCGCAAGTGGCCGCCTGGATACGCGCCGCCAGCTCCGCGATGGCGTCGCCGAGCTGGGCCGTCTCGTGCTGCCGGCGGAGCCCCGACGCGGCCGCGGGGGTAACTGGAGTCGGGGGTGTGTTGGGATGTTCAGTAGAGGTCATACCTCCATGATAAACCCCTGTTTTTCAACGCCTTGGCGCCCCCCTGGGCGGCCAGAACAGGGCCCGCTGTTCGTCATCTCCTTCGGACTTCCGAGAACGCGGAGCACACGGCGGGCCCAGCCGCTCTCAGGGGTCATTCACAAGAGATCCCCGACATGCGCGAGACCGCTCCAGAAAAGCTGTCAAGTCAAAAAGCGAAGAAAAGGCGAGAAAACCGTCGCAGGCTTTCCAGAGCGGCGGGTGACAATCGGCCACCGAGCGGCGTGTATCATCGGCAGCATCGTGCCCTCCACCCTCGCGTCGCTCAACGACGTGCGCTCGGCGCTGGCGCTCAGCGTGCTGGCGTATCTCGAGCAAGAGGTGCTCGATGTCGACCAGTTGCCGGCCTACTTCCCGCGGCGCCTGCAGGTCGGTGGGTTCCTGCGGCTTCGACAGCGTGTGCGGGTCATCCGCCGCGGGTCGGTCGACGACCTGGGGCAGGAGGCGCCGCCCCCGTCTGGGACTGACTATCGTCCACGTCAGGCACCGGAAGGGGCCGGGCCTGGCACCCGCGACTGGGACACGGCGTATGCGGACGGTCTTCGCCGGTCCGTCGTGGTCGGCGACCCGGGGGGCGGCAAGAGCTGGCTGCTGCGCTGGTATGTGCGGCAGCTGGCGCAGAAGGCGCTCGACGCGGTGCGCGACCGGCGAGTCCGGCTCGACCAAATCGAGCTGCCGGTGTTGGTGCGGCTGCGGGACGTCGCCAGCGAGCTCGACGGCCGCCGGTCGCTGGTCGAGGTGTTGAAGCAGCACGTGCAGAAGCGGGCCGACACAGCGGCCGCCCGCGGACTTGGAGGGACCTCGCGGTCTCACTTGCTCGCTGTCGCCCGGACGTTCAACGACTGGGTCGACCGATGCTTCGAGACGGGCCGGGTCTGTCTGCTGCTCGACGGCTGGGACGAGGTGTCGGACGACCAGCGAGCGATAGTCGCGAGGGCGATCGGCAGGCGCGGTGCGGGACAGGTCGGTGGTCCCGACCCGCTCCTCGTCAGGTACGGCCAGGTGCGTCTGTGCCTGACCACGCGAGGCGCGGCCTTCGACCCCAGGACAGTGCCGTTACCACCCGGCGAGCCCTACGACGAGCTGCAGTTGCTGGCGTTCGACCATGCCGCCCGCGACGCGTTCATGGCCGCGTGGTTCACGCCGCCCACAGCCGAGCAGTTGGCGCGAGTCGGGTTCGACCCCAATGAGGTCGAGAAGGTCCTGGACGAGATCAAGAGAGCCCTGCCGGCGCGGCACGAGGCGCTGACCGCGGCGCTCGGCGCCTCACACGCCCTGGCCGAGCTGGTGCGCAACCCGCTCATGCTCACCCTGGCCTGCCGGTTGGCCGAGGAAGCTCCTGACCCGGCGACCCTGCCGAACACCCGCGTCGAGTTCTACGACGGGTGCGTGCGCGGCCTGCTGGGTGACTGGCCCGAACCCGACAAGGGCGCCCCGCCGTCCGACCCTGGTCAGGTGCAGGAGCGCCTCGACGTGCTGGCGCCGGTGGCGAAGCAGATGTTTGCGGCGGGCAAGGTGTGGGCTGGTCGACCACTCATCGACAAGCTGATCGCCACGGTTCGAAAAGACCTGCCCGACGGTCATTCCCTGAAGACGCCCGGAGTCGCGGCGGGCCGGATCGGCGGGATCCGTCAAAGCTTCGAGGCGGCCGGCCTGCTGGTGCCGACCGGGCTCGACCGGGACGCCGATCTGGAGTTTCTCCACCGCACCTTCCAGGAACACCTGGCGGCGGTCGCGCTCGCGACACCGTCCCTGAATGTGGCTACCGAGAGCACATCGATCGGGGTGGCGGCGACCCGCCTGGCCGACGACCTGGCCCCCCACGTCTCCGATGCCGGGTGGCGCGAGGTGGTGCTGCTCGCGGTCGGTTACGCCGGCCTCGGGCCCTGGGAACCGTTGGGCGGTCAGCGGTCCGATCTGGCCGGTGCGGCCGTCGAGCAGGTCATCGCACGCGAGCGTGAACCGGGCGATGCCTTGGCGGTCATGGGCCGCGCCGTCGTCGAGGTCGGGGCCAGAGGGGTTGGGCAGACCTGCTTCGAGCGCGTCCGGGCGCAGTTGTTGGGGGCGTTGTCTGGCGAGGGGGCCGCGCTGGCCGCGCCGGCGACCGGGGCGACTACCCGTGCGCCGCGGTTCCCGGCAACACGCCGCGCCGCCTTCGGCGACGTGCTGGCGCAGGCGCCCGACCCCCGGTTTCATGGTCCCGATCATTGGGGGTTGCCGAACGACATCGTCTGCGGCGCCAGCAAGGACCTTTTGGGGTTCGTGCGGGTGCCGGCGGGCCCGTTTCGGATGGGCAGCGACACGAGCAGCGATGGTGATACGTTCGAACATGAGACACCGCAGGGTCCCGTTACCCTTGGCGAGTACTACATCGCGCGGTGGCCGGTGACGGTGGCACAGTTTCAACTGTTCGTGAAGGCAACTGCCAGGAAACAGGAGCTACCGCCGCACTGGGCATCAGCACAAGGGCCGGCGAATCATCCAGTGGTGTCAGTGAATTGGCACGACGGCCAGGCGTATGCAAAGTGGCTGACGAGACAGATGCGCGAGGCGGCAAAGCTGAATCTGCCGGACCCTCTTCTGAAGCTGTTCGGCGAGCCAGAGCCATGGCGGGTGCGTTTGGCGAGCGAGGCGGAATGGGAGAAGGCGGCGCGGGGGGGTGACGGCCCGATCTATCCGTGGGGCGACGGGGCCAATCCGGAGCGCGCGAACTATGACGCCACCGGTATTGGTGGGACGAGCGCGGTGGGGTGTTTTCCTCGCGGGGGGAGAAAGATGGCCACCGGTGACCCGCTCGGGGTCGAGGAGTTGGCAGGGAACGTGTTTGAGTGGACCCGGTCGAAGTACGGGTTCGACTTCCGATACCCGTATGTGCCCAACGACGGACGAGAAGACGAGAGCGGCACCGAGCGCCGAGTGTTGCGCGGCGGGTCGTTCAGCAGCCTTCGCAGGTCCGTCCGCGCGGCCTCCCGCTATCACGGCGCGCCTGACCCCCGTTACGGCTACGGGTGTCGTGTGGTGCTTTCCCCATTCGCTTTTGATCTCTGATCTCTGGCTGATCGATCCCGGCACTGAGCCGTCGATTGGCCGGGATGTGCGGTGACCCCGAGTCTGTCGAAGGGTGAACCTCTGAACTCTGCTCGGGACAATCGCATCGACGTTCCAGGGGCTGGGCTCGACACGATGTGCCCCGACCACCTCAGCTAGCCATGAGCACACTCGTCCAGTTGACGGCCGTCCGTTCCCAGCTGGCGCTGGGCCTCGAGGCCTATCTCCAGGCATTCGTGGAGATGACGGCCTGGCCGGTGGTGCGCTTTCCTGGTGTGCGCGTCCTGGCCGACGTCTACCTGCCGCCTGACGTCATCAGCCGTTCAGAGCTGGACGCTGATGCCCTGGCCCGTCGCCAGGCGGCGGACGAGCGGGGCGAGTTTGGGCACGCCGAAGAACGGGTCCGACGCGTGGCCTGGGCGGAAGAGCGCTCGCGCGTCGAGCGCGCCGTGGTGCTGGGCCGGCCGGGCGAAGGGAAGACCGCGCTGACGCAGATGAGCTGCCGGGCGGTTGCCACGGAGAGTCTCACGACGCTCCTGGGTCGCGAACAGCCCCTGGGAGAGATCCCGATACCGATCTGGGTCAGGTCCGAGGACATCGTGGCGGCCCTGGCGTCGCTCGAGCGGCAGCGCGACAGCCAGGTTGAAGGAGAGGATCGCCCGACGCTGAGTGCTGTCCAGGTGGCGGTGAGGCAGGCGGCCGAGCGCACGATCAGGGCGTGTCTCAAGACCCGACATCCGGAAGCACGCGAGCCTCCAGCGGGGCCAGCGGTGCGCCATGTCGTGGACGCGCTCGAGCGGTCGTCCACCTGGCTGTTCATCGACGCGCTCGACGAGCGTCCGTCCGGTGCCGATGTCGCAGCGGCGCTGGCGCCGCTGGCCGAGCTGGCGTGCCACATCGTGCTGACCGGACGTCCCTATGGGTACGAACGCGGCGAGTTGCCGTTTCGCGCCGACCAGCCGGTGACCGAGTTCGAGCTGGCGCCGCTCGCGCCGACCCAGCAGCAGGTGTTCATCGACGAGAAGTGGTTCACGAACCAGCCGGCGGACGCGGCGCGCCTGAGGGCCCTGCTGGACCAGTGCGAACCGCTGCGAGACCTGGCGACGAACGGGCTGCTGCTGACGCTGCTCTGCGCGACGGTCGAGCGACACCGGCTCGACCCGGTGACGACGCGGCGGGTGCACCTGTACGCGCTGGCAGTGCGTGACGGGGTGCGGCGGCTACACAAACCGGCACCAATCCCAGACAACAGCGTGGAACTGGAGCAGCGCCTGCTGGTGCTCGCCGACACGGCCTGGGCGCTGTTTCAGGCGCACCCGGCCGAGAAGGTCTTCACGTTTCGGGAATGGGACAAGGCGATGCGGACAGCGTGCGGCACGCAGGAGGTGGCCGAGATCGCGACGTTTGCCACGGCACTGAGGACCGATCTGGTGGAAGCGGGGCTGCTGGTCTCGCCCTCGACCGGCCGGTGGATGTTCCTGCCCCGAACCTTCTTCGAGTACCTGGCGGCGGTCGGGCTGGTCAACCAGGCGGCCGGCTCGCGCGAGGTGGTCGCGGCGCTGGGACCTCGGCTGTCGGACCCGCCGTCGCGCGAGGTGGTGCTGCTGGCCATTGCGCATCTCGGCGTGATCGTGCGAGATCCACGGTTGGCCAGCGCGGTGGTCGCGGCACTGCTCGCCTGGGAAACCGACCCGGCCGGTCACGGCGTGGCGCTGGTGGGCGAGGCGGTGGCCGAGATCGTGCCGGCGGGTGCGGCCCTCGTCGGGTTGAGCAAGACTGCCCGAGACCAGCTTGTCAGCACGCTGTTGCGCGATATGCGCGACGATGCCCGTGTGAAGGCAGTCGAGCGCGTAGCCTGCGGTGACGCGCTGGCGAAGCTGGGCGACACGCGCTTTCATCAGGAGGATCTGTGGTGCCTCCCGAACGACGATCACCTGGGCTTCCTTCGCGTGCCGGCGGGTCCCTTCCCGATGGGCAGCGACAAGAGCAGCGACCGTGAGGCGCTTGACGACGAGGTGCCGCAGCACCCGGTGGTGCTGGCGGCGTTCTACATCGCGCGGTGGCCTGTGACGGTGGCGCAGTTTCAATTGTTCATGAAGGCAACGGGCAGGACAAGGGAGCTGCCGTCGGACTGGGAATCAGACCAGGGGCCAGCGAATCATCCAGTGGTGTCAGTGAAATGGCACGACGGCCAGGCGTATGCCAAGTGGCTGACGAAACAGATGCGCGAGGCGGCAACGCGGAAGAACCTGCCGGACCCACTGCTGCAGCTGTTCGCCGAGCCGGAGCCATGGCGGGTGCGTTTGGCGAGCGAGGCGGAATGGGAGAAGGCGGCGCGGGGGAGTGACGGCTGGACCTATCCGTGGGGCAACGAGGCCGACCCGGAGCGAGCAAACTATCGCGAGACTGGGATCGGCGACACGAGCGCGGTGGGATGTTTCCGTGGCGGGGGGCGGAAGATGGCCGAGGACGCCCCGCTCGGGGTGGAGGAGTTGGCTGGGAACGTGTGGGAGTGGACGCGGTCGAAGTGGGTGGAGCGGTATCCGTATGTGCCCGGAGACGGTCGAGAAGAGGAGGGCGGTGACGAGCCCCGGGTGTTGCGCGGCGGGTCTTTCCTCATCAATCGCAGGTTCGTCCGCGCGGCCAACCGCGATCTCATCGCGCCCGTCGACCGTAGCTACAACTTCGGGTGTCGTGTGGTGCTCTCCCCATTCGATTTTGATCTCTGATCTCTGGAACGCCGGGATAAACCGGGGAAGTGTCGTGGATGCAAGTTCCACACTTATCGACGTTGGCGTTGATGTGCTCGGACAGGCCCGGCGGGGGGCGGCAAGATACGCACGGTGGGCCCGGCCCTGGGTAGAGAGCATCGGCGCCGATGTTCGTCTGACCGTGCCAGGTGATAGGTGCCTGCTGTGTCGCGGTGGTGTGTTGAATTTCCTGGACACCGTGCCGGAGCAATGCGGTCCGGCGTTGTTGCCTCCCCCGTCTCCTACCCAAACCACGCGCCTCGGGTCACTGGCATCGTTGAATCAGGTCGCGACCGGCTGCTCTTGCCCTCCAACCTGGCCGGCGCTATACTGAGGCGAATAAAAAACGAACATCAAGAGACTCCGATGAGCGATCACTCTGCAATCGAGTGGACCGACGCCACTTGGAATCCGGTCCGGGGGTGCACCAAGGTAAGCCCTGGCTGTGCCCACTGCTACGCGGAGACTTTCGCGGAGAGATTTCGCGGCGTCGCCGGGCACCCGTACGAGCAGGGGTTCGATCTGCGGCTGGTACCCGCGAAGTTGGAGGAGCCACTCCGATGGCGCGCCCCGCGCATGGTGTTCGTTAACTCGATGAGCGATCTGTTCCAGCACGATGTTCCAGACGACTTCATCGTTGAGGCAGTCAACGTGATGCGGAGGGCGAACTGGCACACGTTTCAGGTGCTGACGAAGCGCCCCGCGCGCCTTGCTGAACTGTTGACGACGAAGCTTCGTGTGGCCGCTCAGTGCGACCACATCTGGTGGGGCGTGAGCGTCGAGGACCGACGGCACGGATTGCCGCGCGTAGACACACTCAGACAGGCGCCGGCCGCCGTTCGCTTTCTCTCGGTTGAACCGCTTCTCGAGGATCTTGGGTTCATCGAGCTCCAGGGCATCCACTGGGTGATCGTCGGTGGCGAGAGTGGACCTGGCGCCCGACCGATGCAACAGAAGTGGGTCGTCTCGTTACGTGACCAGTGTCGTGCGGCGGCGGTACCATTTTTCTTCAAGCAGTGGGGTGGGGTGCGCAAGTCGGTGAACGGCCGACAGCTCGAGGGGCGCACATACGACCAGTTTCCCAAAATCGCGCCTGGGCGCCGATACTCGGGCCCAGCGGGAAACGATGTATCTGCGACTCGTCGGCCCGCTGAACAACGCGCGTGAAGTAAGGAGCAGGAGCCGTTCGCTTCGACGTGAGACAGGAGGTTCGAGTTGCACGAAGGGGTCAGACCGAATTGTTCGGATCGAGCGACGTTCCATCGCTGGAATTGGGACCCTTCGAGCGTAGACGGCGCGAGAATCTGGAGACTGCCGGTAGGAATCTGACCATTCTGCTCGGCAAGAAGCACCGAGTGTCTTTCGACGACGGACGCGGAGCGATGCTCGAGGTGCCCTTGGTTTGGGAAGACGATGTGAAGCAGCTTGTGCTGCAACTTCGAACCGAGGGGAAGATTGAGATTGAAGGAATGCGACCAAGCGAGCGCACCCCGAAGCCTGGACACGTTCTGGTCAAGCGGTTCGGACAATTGTGATTCACCCGCCCCACCCCATTGTTCGCGCCTACGCGTTTATTTTTCGCCCCCCCTGGTCGGCAAACGGATCCGGAAGACCCGTGGAGGCGGCCGGCCGCCGGCGGGCCGGCTGGTCCGTGACCCCAGGACCGGGCGAAGAGACGCCCACAGCAGAAAAGTGTCCACGTCGAGATCACGCCACTGCGTCGACTTCTGCCCTGATCCGCTCTCCGATGGTCTGCTCAGCGAGCCCGAGGTCGTAGTTCGTCTGCAGGCTCATCCAGAACTGAGCCGAGTTCCCGAAGTAGCAGGCCAGCCGCAGCGCGGTCTCGGGTGTGATGACCCGTTTTCCGTTGAGGATCATCGTGATGCGTCCCGAGGGGACGCGCAGGGCGAGCGCCAGCCGGTTGGCCGACAGCGACCGGGCCTCGAGCTCGCGCTTCAGGATGCGGCCAGGATGCACGGGAATCATGCGGATCACCCCTCGTGAGAATCGACAATCTCTACATGGCATGCGTCTCCGTCCTTGAACCGGAAGCACACACGCCACGGACCGTTCACCGGCACCGCTCGTTCGCCCTTCCCACCTTACACCCGCGCCCAGTGCCCCGCGGCGATCTCACGTAGCGGCGTGTCATGGTCGGCTGAGGCAGCATTGCCCGGCGGGTCGAGGTCGAGCGGGCGCGACAGGTCGGCTGCCGCGAGTAGGGTTTGCGTATACGGATGCATGGGCGTAGCGAAGAGGGCGGTGGTCGTCGCGGTCTCGACGATCCGCCCGGCGCGCATCACCGCCATGCGGGTCGTCATGTGCCGGACCAGACGCAGGTCATGGGTGATGAACAGCATGGCGAGGCCGAGGTCTCGCTGGAGCTGCATCAGGAGGTTGACGATCTGGGCGCCGACCGAGGCGTCGAGTGACGACACCGGCTCGTCGAGCACCACCAGCCGCGGACCAAGCGCGAGCGCACGCGCGAGCGCGATCCGTTGCCTCTGGCCGCCGCTCAGCTCGTGAGGGCGGCGTGGGAGCAGCGACGGGTCCAGGCCGACCTGTGTGAGCAGCTCGCGGACACGCACTTGTCGGCTCGCCCTGTTGCCGACCCGGTGGACGACGAGTGGCTCGGCCACGGTGTCACCAACCGGTAGCCGTGGGTTCAGGGACGCGTAGGGATCCTGAAAGACCGGTTGGACAGACCGCCGGAGCACCTGCAGCTCCTTGGGTGTCATGGCGCCGACCGGGTGACCGTCGAACCGGATGTCGCCGGCTGTCGGTGTCGCCAGTCCGAGAATACAGCGTGCCGCGGTGGTCTTGCCGCTGCCGGACTCGCCGACGAGCCCGAAGCTTTCCCCCTCGCCCACGACGAAGCTGATGCCGTCCACGGCGTGGACCGCGGCGGCCGGCTTGAAGAGCCGCCGCCGCTCGAAGCGCTTGACGAGTCCGTCGACCTCGAGGAGCGCCATGGTGATCGTCAGTGAGCCGGTAGCTGTTCGCGTGCGCCCGGGGCGGGTGTCGCCACCGCCGGGTCGTGCAGGTGGCACCGGGTCACCACACCACCCGGACTGGCCCAGCCGGTCGGGGCGACCGTCTCGCATCGGTCCAGCCGCTGGGCGCAGCGGGGCGCGAATGCGCAGCCGGGCGGACACGCGCCAAGCCGCGGCGGGGCGCCCTCGATGCCGGCCAGCGGTGCGCCTGGCTGGCCGGGCCCAAGTGGTCCGATTGGTCCAAGTGGTAAAGCCGCGACCAGGCCACGCGTATACGGGTGGCCTGGAGTGTCGAGGACCGCGCGCGTCGGACCCTCTTCGATGATCTCTCCGGCGTACATCACGGCCACGCGGTCGGCGCATGCGCTGACCACCGCCAGATCATGGCTGATCAGCAACAAGGCGAGCTTGCGGTGCTCGACCAGCTCCCGAAGGAGCCCGACGATCCGGGCCTGGGTGGTGGCGTCGAGTCCGGTCGTGGGCTCGTCGGCGATGAGCAGGGCGGGGTCGCCGGCGAGCGCCAGGGCGATCATCACGCGTTGACGCAGACCGCCGGAGAGCTGATGCGGATACTCGTCGGCGCGCCGCGCCGGCTCTGGGATGCGCACCGCGTCGAGCAGCTCCACCATGCGGGCGCGCGCCTGGGGTGGCGCCACGACGCCGTGGGTCAGTATGGTCTCGATGATCTGGTCGCCGACGGTCAACACCGGGTTGAGCGCGGCGCCCGGGTCTTGTAGCACCAGACCGATGTCGCGCCCCCGGATTCGGTGGAGCGCGGTGTCGGGCAGTGACATGAGGTCTCGTCCACGCCAGCGCACCGCCCCGCCGGTAATCCGTCCCGGCGGACCGACCAGGCGCAGGACCGACAGCGCGGTCACCGTCTTCCCGCTGCCGGACTCGCCGACCAACGCCAGCGTCTCACCGGCGCGCAACGCGAAGCTGACCGCGCGCCCCGCCGGTGCCTCTCGACCGCCGAGGTCGAAGACGGTCGTGAGCTGCTCGACTTCGAGCAGCATCGGCGCCTCGCCGGCGCCCGTCACTAGATCCCTTCCTCTCGATGCTCTCCGAAGACGGCCCGAAGGGTATCGGCGATCTCGCCGACGGTGGACCGGGCCTCGACGGCGGCAATGATCGGCGGGACCAGGTTCGTGTCGCTCCGAGCGGCGCGACTGACCGCGTCGAGCGTCTGTTGCCATCGGGCGTCGTCGCGCGACGCGCGCACCTGGGCGACACGCGCCGCCTGCTCTTTCTCGACCGAGGGGTCGATGCGCATCACGTCGATGCCGACCGGGCTGTCGTCGGTGAACTGGTTCATCCCGACCACCACCCGCTCGCCAGCGTCGACCGCGCGCTGGTCCCGATAGGCGGAGTCCTGAATCTGACGCTGAATCGTGCCGCCCTCGATGGCGGCGAGCGTGCCGCCGGCCGCGTCGATCTCGTCCAACAGCGCGGTGGCGCCCTGCTCGATCTGGTCGGTCAGCGCCTCGATGGCATACGACCCGGCGACCGGGTCGACCGTGTTGATCACACCGGTCTCGGCGGCGATGACCTGCTGGGTGCGCAGGGCGATCCGGGCCGACGCCTGGGTCGGCAGCCCGAGCGCTTCATCCCGGCCGTTGCAGTGGAGCGACTGTGTACCGCCGAGCACCCCGGCCATCGCCTGGAGTGCCACCCGCACGATGTTGGTGTCCGGCTGCTGCGCCGTCAGGGTGCTGCCGGCGGTCTGGGTGTGAAAACGCAGCTGCAGCGCCCGGGGCTCGGTGGCGCCGAACCGGTCACGCATCAGACGAGCCCACAGCCGCCGCGCGGCACGGAATTTCGCGATCTCCTCGAGAAAGTCATTGTGCGCCGCGAAGAAGAAGGAGAGCCGGCGCCCGAAGACGTTGACGTCGAGTCCGGCCTCGACGGCGGCAGTGACATACGCGACCGCGTTCGCCAGGGTGAAGGCGACCTCCTGGATCGCCGTCGCGCCCGCCTCGCGAATGTGATAGCCGCTGATGGAGATCGGATGCCAGCTCGGCAATTCCGCACCGCAGTAGGCGACGATGTCGGTGACGATGCGCAGCGACGGCCGGGGCGGAAAGATATAGGTCCCGCGCGCCACATACTCTTTCAGGATGTCGTTCTGGAGGGTGCCCGCGATCGCCCGCGGCTCGACGCCCTGACGGCGGGCCGTCGCGACATACAGCGCGAGGAGGATGACGGCCGTAGAGTTGATCGTCATCGAGGTGGAGACGCGGTCGAGCGGGATGTGATCGAAGAGCGTGGTCATGTCTTCGATGGAGTCGATCGCGACGCCGACCCGGCCGACCTCGCCGCGTGCCAGCACATGGTCCGAGTCGTAGCCGATCTGGGTCGGGAGATCGAAGGCCACGCTCAACCCGCTCACGCCCTGGTCGAGCAGATACCGATACCGTCTGTTCGACTCGGCGGCCGTACCGAATCCGGCGTACTGCCGCATCGACCAGAGACGGTCGCGATACATGGTCGGGTAGATGCCGCGCGTGAAGGGGAACTCTCCTGGCGCGCCGAGCGCGTGGTCTGGGGTTGGGTCCGCCGCTGTCCCGGTCTTTGGTGCCATCGCTCTGGAATTGTAGCGGATCAACACTGCCGCCGGTGCCTGTGCCCGGCCATGTTTCGGGCACCGCCGCGCGGTTGATCAGCCGTAAGATACCTGCCAGCCGCCGGGTGTCATTGCCTTGACACACCTATATGTGGCGTCTAGAATTGCCACCGGCCCTGTATTTAGTTGTCTCTCCCATGACTCTGGTTCGTTTCCAGACCCACCGCCTCGAGACGCCGAGGTGTCCCGTTGCCACTCCAGCCCGCCGCGTGGTCCGCCCATGACGGTGAGGAGGCCAAGGATGGACGATGTCGTGAACCGGTTGTCTCGGGAGCTCGCCAACGCCATGGCGGTGGCCGTCGCCGATGACCACCGGGTGGAGGCCTGTCATGAGAAGGCCAGAGCGGCCGGCTTCAATATGAAGGTGTCGCTCGAGGCAGTCATCGGTTTCGCGAACCGGTCTCGGGAAGAAGGGGCAGACAAGGCCGCGGTGGCGGTTGAGCGGAGCGCGCCGGTTTCAGAGGCCGCGGTCATGAACCCGAACGACCGACGCTTCCTGCGTTCGCTCCGGATCGCCGCCGACGAATCGAATCAACAGGCCGAGTGACGGCCTGGTGACGGCCAGATGATGGCTGCCGCGCGAGGCCCGACCTTCACGGCCGCGGTCGGGCGGCTGGGCGACATCGTCATTGCAGCCAGCGCCGCAGATCGCGTCCCGTCATCTCCTCAGGCTGCTCGATACCCAGCACCGCTAGCATGGTCGGCGCGACGTCTCGCAACGAGCCGTCGCTCAACGGCATCCGGGCCGTCACGTCCGGACCGATGAACAGCACCGGCACCGGGTTGGTCGTGTGCGCGGTGTGCGGACCGTCGCGCTCCGCATCCCACATCTGCTCCGCGTTGCCGTGGTCAGCGGTGACGATCACCGTGCCATCGACCGCCCGCGCGGCGGCGACGATGCGCGCCAGGCAGTCGTCGAGTGTCTCGACCGCCGTGACGGCGGCATCGAACTGGCCCGTGTGCCCGACCATGTCAGCGTTGGCGAAGTTGCAGATGACGACATCATGCCGCCCCTGGTTCAGGTCGGTGACGAGGTGCTCGGTGATCGCGGCCGCGCTCATCTCCGGTTGCAGGTCGTAGGTCGGTACCTTCGCCGAGGGGACCAGGATGCGGTCTTCGCCTTGCGCCGGTCGCTCCTCGCCACAGTTGAAGAAATAGGTCACGTGTGCGTATTTCTCGGTTTCGGCGAGACGGAGGTTGGTGCGGGCATTGGCCGTCAGGATGTCAGCCAGGTTGCCGGAGAAGGTGTGGGGCGAAAAGGCCACCGGGAGGTCGAAGGTGGCGTCGTACTTCGTCATCGTGAGCATCCGCACCCGCGGGGGCGCCGTCCGTTCGAACCCATCGAAGTCGTCGAACGCCAGCGCCCGGGTCAGTTGGCGTGCACGGTCGGCGCGGTAGTTGAAGAAGATGACGCCGTCCTCGTTCCGAACCAGACCGACCGGCTGGTCCGCCGAGTCGGTGATGACACACGGTTCGATGAACTCGTCGGTGACGCCCCGGGCGTAGGCTTCCGCGACGAGCGCTCCGGCGTCGTGACCCCGCTGGCCCACGCCGAGGGTCATCGCCTCGTAGGCGCGGCGGGTGCGGTCCCAGCGCTGGTCTCGATCCATCGCATGGTAGCGGCCGCAGACCGTCGCGATCTGCCCCACGCCGACA
>Ga0114996_10004199_pt1 | contig 17460 bp, 19 predicted proteins | sample ArcticOcean_MG_C_4_FD_87039 | JGI IMG/M metagenome (GOLD analysis project Ga0114996, IMG submission 87039) | Marine microbial communities from western Arctic Ocean - ArcticOcean_MG_CB4_134 | ecosystem: Environmental > Aquatic > Marine > Oceanic | place: Arctic Ocean: Canada Basin | collected...
GCCGAGTGCGGCACTGCGGCCGAAGTGCGCTATTTCTGCGGCACGTGCGACCGGACTATCAGAGGCGCCGAAGTCCGACTTTCTCGCTAAATTGCCACGCGCTGCTTATTGCGAAAGCGATGAGGCAATAAGCCGAAGAAGCCCTGACGAGCGAAGCGGGGAACTCCCGCTAGAACCCTCGCTCGCTTTCGTGCCAGAAGAGCGCGCGCTTTTCTGCGTACCAGGTAAGCCCGGTAAGGGTTATGCCGATGACGGCGAGCACGGCGACCGCCGCGAATAGCCGGGGCATGTCGAGGTTGTTGTGGGCCACGATGATTACGCTGCCCAGCCCGCGGTCGCCGGTGAACCACTCCCCTACCACCGCGCCTATTACCGATAGCGGCACGGAGATGCGGAAGGCCGCGAACAGGTATGGCAGGGAGCCCGGTGCCCGCAGTTTCCACAGAATTTCGGTGTTGGAGGCGTCCATCGATCTAAATAGATCCAGGGCCTCGGGGCTGGCCGAGCGCAGGCCTGCCAGCGCGTTCACCAGCACCGGGAAGAACGTGATGAGCGATGCCACCAGTATTTTCGGGAAAGACCCGAACCCGAACCAGATGACGAACAGCGGCGCGACGGCCACTATGGGGGTGACTTTCACCAGTACGGCCAGTGGCAGAAGGCTGCGTTCGAGTGTGCGGGACTGGGACATGACGACCGCGCCGACAATTGCCACAGTAGCGCCCAGCGCAAAACCCGCCGCAGCTTCACCGAGAGTTACCGCGCCGTGCAGCGCGAACTGGCCGATGTCGCCGAACAGGTCGGAGGCGATGGCGGTGGGTGCCGGGACGATGTACTCGGCGACGTCGCCGATGCGCACCCATGCCTCCCACACTATTCCTGCTATAAGCAGCGCTACGCCAGGGGGCAGTACGTAGGCGGGGAGGCCTTTTAGGGTCTTCATAGTTTCGCGGATCACGGGCCCAGTTCCCTTGTGACGGGACTTGCTCCGGCTTCCCTTTTCGCGGGGCTTGCACCGGCAGACAGGGCCCGGCGCACTTGCGATGTCAGTTCGAGGAACCGGGGCGAGCGCTCTAGCTCCTCGTCACGGGGCCTTGGCAGGTCGATGGGGATTTCGGCGACCACCCGGCCGGGACGTTCGGACATAACCACTACTCTGTCGGCCAGCACAATGGCTTCAGGCACGCTGTGGGTCACGAAGACGACTGTTTTGCCCGTTGACTCCCACAGGGCCAACAGTTCGTATCGCATGGCTTCACGGGTGATTTCGTCCAGGGAGCCAAATGGCTCGTCCATGAGCAGCAGGGTTGAGCCGAACGCGAACGCCCTGGCGAGCGCAACCCTTTGTTTCATGCCTCCCGAGAGTTGGTGGGGATAGTAAGCGGCGAAATCTTCCAGGCCCACTGCGCTCATGGCCTTTTCGACTCCCGATGCCGACTCGTTGGGTCGGATGTTTACTTCCAGGGGGAGTCGAATGTTTTCGCGCACTGTGCGCCAGGGCAGGAGCGCGGGTTCCTGGAAGACGTAGCCTATGGACTTGTGCCGCCGGGCCATTTCTGTGCTGGAGCCGCCAATAAGTACCGAGCCGTGATCGGGCGCAAGCAGGCCGCCGAGCATTTTTAGCAGGGTGGTTTTGCCGCAGCCGCTCGGACCTATGATGGCGACAAATTCACCTAGCTCGACTGTGAGTGATACGTCGTCCAGTGCGAGAAGGTCGCGCCCGTCGGCGGCACCAAAGGACCTGGAAAGGTGGCTGCCAGTGATGCCCGGAGGAGTTTTCACAGGCTGGGGTGGCGGAACGCTGGCTTGGGAGTGCAATTTGGGTAAGCGCAGTCTCGGTCCAGCTTTTCGCGGTGATGAAAGCGGGCGAGGACCCGGCTTGAGCCGGTCACCGAATGATAGCACAGCGCCCAGGAACGCCGTGCCACAGGCGGCGAGCGCTAGCCAGGGAGAAGTGCGGGAGTAGGGTGCCGGAGTGAGGTGTGGGAGTGGAACGGGGACCTGAAGAAAGTGCGTCGTCAGCGGTGACGCACTGGGAGCTTAAAAGCTTTGGCGCGCCACCGAAGAGGACTGGCTTCCGCTCGCGTCTACCCCGGGTCGCATCTGTCATGGTCACATCTGACCGATTCACATCTGCCCTATTTGCATCTGCTGGGTCTACCTCGACGCGGGGAACGTCGTACCTGTAGCCGACGCCCCACACTGTGATGATGTGCACCGGGTCGTGGGGTTCGGTTTCGAGTTTTCCTCGCAGGCTGGCGACGTGCCACTTGACCACGTCGGACGAGTAGAGGGGGGAGCCCCAAACCTCTTCGAGTATCTCTTTGACGGCGCAGGTCTTCCCGGCTCGCTGTGTGAGGAACCACAAGAGTCTGAACTCGGTGGGGGTCAGGTCGGCGTTGCCGCCTCGCACGGTTACTTCGTACCTGTCTTTGTCGATGGCCAGGACCGGGTCGGCGTAGCGCTTGCCGCGCTCTTCCTGGATGACCTGCTTTTGGTAGCGCCTTAGCAGGGCACCCACGCGGGCCAGGAACTCTTCCATCCCGACGGGCTTTACGACGTAGTCGTCTGCACCCATGTTCAGGCCCTTGACCTTCTTGGCCTCTTCACCCAGACCGGTCAAGAACATGATTGGCGCGCCGGAGACTTCTTTGACGAGACGGCAGAACTCGAAGCCGTCCATTTTCGGCATGACGATGTCGGCGACGATGAGGTCGGGTTGCTGCTGATAGACCTCGCGCAGGCCAGCGACGCCGTCCCCCGCAGTGCAGGTCTGGTAACCAGCGTCGGAGAGCCACGCGGTGAGAAGCTCTCTGACGGGAGCCTCGTCCTCTACGACTAATATCCTGTTGGTCATCTGCGGCCTCCCGACTAACCTGGCCTGGACTCGCCGCGACCGGCGTGGACCGCGGTGCGCTCTTCCCGGTGAATACTTCGGACTGGCGTGTCGTCCGATATGGCAGCCACCTGCCTGATCGGCGAAGTGTTTTCGCCAGTGGCTACGATGGGCAGGTGCATCCAGAATGTGGTGTCCTCCTCCTTTTTGCTGTCTACGGAAATTTTACCGTTTCGTTGTGCCGCGCGACGGCCGAATGGGTGTCTCGGAGCCCGGCATGGTCGTCTTCTAAGAAGCGCTGACGCAGGTAGTCCCGGAACATGTGGTGGTCGGTACCAGGTACCTTCGCCGCTCAGGCGGTTGAGGAACAGCCCTCTGCTTTCCACTTCCTCAATTAACTTCGCTGGCTTTTCGACGCCGGAGACGACGGCCGCGAGTTCGAGGTCGAATTCACCACGTACTGCGGTCCGCAGCAAGAAGACTCGTAGTTCGTCGGACTGACGGGTGAAAACTTCAGACGCCAGGTACTGGAAGATGAGGCTGTGCTCGCCCTTGCTGGTGAGCATTTCTTTGAACAGGCCCTGCCATAGGGGCTGGCTGGTGAGAACGATAGCGGTGATCCACCCCTCTGAGTCGGCCTCCAGTTTCGCGGTCTCTTTCAGCGTTACTTTATGGTCGAAATTTTCAGCCAGGACCTGCTGTATTTCCTCGGCGTTGAACCGCAGTTCGTCTTTTCCGATTCCTGACACCCGGCGTTGACTTAGCAGCCGGGGCAGTGACGGGAACTGGGGCGTTTCCCGGGTGGAAAGCACCAAGCACATGTTCTCCGGCGCTCGCTGCACGAGCCGGTCCACCATGTCGACGATGGCCTTGTTGGCCGCGAGGATGTGGAAGTCGTCGATGACCAGGAGGAAGTACTCGCCCACCGACGAGGTGACGCTTTCGACGAAGGCCGATACTGCGGCCCGTCAGTCGGCGCGACCCCCGCCCGCCCGCCCGTGCGGTTTCAGCACAACGAATTCGGGGAACTGCGATCGCACAGACGCGAAGAGGTGGCGCATGAACGAACCTGGGTCGACGTCAAGCTCGTCGGCCGAGTACCAGCACACGGGCAACCCGGCGTCCCTGGCGTAATCGGCAAGCAATGTGGTCTTGCCGTAACCGGCCGGGGCCGAGACTATTTGTAGCGGGTTGTCTACGTGATCGTGAAGCGAATCGAGGAGGCGACGCCGGTACAGAACGGCGTCGCGCGACTCAGGAACCGAATACCGGGGGTTTCGGCCCTCACTTGCAATTGCGTCGGAAGAAGGCGAAGAGGCCATGGCGCACAGGCGGCGGTGAGTAATTCACCGCCGCAGGGAGAAAAGTAACCCAAGAAGGGAAATGCGAGGCGTGTGCTCGACCCCGGAGTCGGTTACACGGACTGGCCTTGTACGACCTCTTATTCGGCCAGGCCTTGTGTCAATGCCTCGGCTACGGCCTTGTACTCGCTCCGCACTTTTTTGCTTAACAGAACGGTGGGTTTTGACGTGTCCCGGTAGTCGGACCTGAGTTCCATCCGACCCAGGAACGGGAGTTTGAGCTCGTTGGCCAGTTCTTCACCGCCGCCGGAGCCGAAGACGTCGCCTGCGAAGTTTTCTACCACGCCAAGGACCGTTACTTTTAGCGTTTTGATCATGTTGATGGAGCGGCGGGCGTCAACTACGGACAGCTCTTGTGGGGTGGTTACGACGACAAAACCGTCGAGTTGCAGGGTTTGCATGACGGTGAGCGGGGCGTCTGACGTTCCTGGCGGCAGGTCGACTATGAGGTAGTCGAGTTCACCCCAGGCGGTGGACTGCAGTAGCTGGTTTATGGCGTTGTGAACCATTGGGCCACGCCAGATGATGGCTTCGTCTTCGTTTTTTTGGAAGAACCCCATAGACATTACCCGTACGCCGAAACGCTCGGGAGGGGTCAGTTTTTTGTGGTCGCCCATTTCAGGGGGCTCGAACACTTTCATTGCCCTAACAACGTTGGGGCAGTCTATGTCCACGTCCAGGATGCCGACCTTGGCACCGCGCTGTGCGAGTGTGACTGCGAGGTTGACCGCGACGGTGGTTTTACCGACGCCGCCTTTGCCGGAGTAGACGCCTATGGTGCGGGCGACGCCGTCGAGCGAGCTGGTGATGGCCTTGCGCTGCTCGAACTGGCGTTTCATTGCGTCCAGTTTAGCTTTGGCCTGGGGGTTTTTGGCGGGGTTCGGTTTCTGGGTCATGATGCGGCCGTTGCTGCGCGACTCCTGTGTTTATTTGGGCTGGGTTGTGGGCCCGGTTTGCTGTTAGGTACCCGGTTTGGATCGGTCAAAAAAAGGGGCCGCCGTGGCCCCTTATTCGTTGCGGCCTGATGGGCGAAGCTCAGTCCAGCCCCAGCTCCGCTTTGCCCTCTTCGGTGATCATGTCGGGGGTCCAGGGCGGGTCGTATACCAGTTCGACGTTGACGTCTTCGACGCCTTCCATTTCGGCGACGCGCCACTCGGCCTGCTGGGCTATGTAGGGGCCCATGCCGCAACCGGCGAAGGTGAGGGTCATTTTGATATCGACGTCGCCTTTGTCCACTGAGCAGTCGTAGATGAGACCGAGGTCCACCACGTTGATGGGGATTTCCGGGTCGTAGACGTCCCTCAGTGCTTCCATTACCCCTTCTTTGTTCAGGGTTGTGGTGCTGGTCATGGGCGTGGGCTCCTCAGATCGATTCGGCTGCTTGTTCGGTCGGTGCTGCACCTGTTCGTTATGCGACAGGTGAGCGAGTTTCGACCTTTACATTCTAGGGTCGCGGAAAATGGGAGTCAATGAAACCCGACCGGATTAGTCAACTATTTCTCAGGGGTGACTCTTCGAGTAGCACTTTGCGCAGGTCGGTGATCTGGTCTCTAAGTAGTGCTGCCTTCTCGAATTCGAGGTTTTTGGCGGCCTTTTTCATCTGGATCTCCATGTCTTTTACCAGCCGCAGGATGTCATCCATTGGCAGGTCGGAACTGGTGACGTAGGGCGCTTTGGTTTCCGCGACCTCTCGCACGCGGTCGTTGATGTCGTGGATGGCCTTGCTGATGCCCTGGGGGGTGATGCCGTGTTCCCTGTTGTGCGCTTCCTGTGTCGCCCGACGCCGGTCTGTTTCGTCGATGGTTCGCTTCATGGAGTCGGTGGCGACGTCGGCGTACATGATTACCTGGCCGTCGACGTGGCGAGACGCCCTGCCCACGGTCTGGGTGAGGGAGGTGCGAGAGCGCAGGAAGCCCTCTTTGTCGGCGTCGAGGATTGCAACGAGGCTGACCTCTGGTAGATCGAGGCCTTCTCTCAACAGGTTGATGCCCACGATGACATCGTAGACGCCGAGACGCAGGTCTCTGAGGATTTCGCTGCGCTCGAGGGTGTCGATTTCCGAGTGCATATGGTGGGTGCGGATGCCCGCCTCGCGCAGGTAGTCGGCAAGCTCTTCTGCCATGCGCTTGGTCAGGGTGGTGACGAGGCAACGCTCGCCCTTATTCAGCCGGATGCGTATCTGCTCGAGCAGGTCGTCGATCTGGCCCTTGGTGGGCTTTATCTCGATGACGGGGTCGGTCAGGCCGGTGGGCCGGATGACCTGCTCGACGATGCGCTGGCTGTGTTCGTACTCGTACGGCCCAGGCGTGGCGGAGACGAAGATGGTCTGGTTGATGCGCTCTTCGAACTCTCCGAAGTTAAGGGGCCGGTTGTCGAGAGCTGAGGGCAGACGGAAGCCGTAGTCGACGAGGACTTCTTTGCGCGACTTGTCGCCACCGTGCATGGCCCGCACCTGCGGCAGCGTCATGTGCGACTCGTCGACGAAGAGGAGGAAGTCGTCGGGGAAGTAGTCGAGCAGTGTGTAAGGCGTGCTGCCCGCAGCCCGCCCGGCGAGGTGCCGGGAGTAGTTCTCGACGCCGGAGCAGTAGCCGGTCTCACGCATCATTTCGACGTCGTAGTTGGTGCGGGACTCCAGTCGCTGGGCTTCCAGTAGCTTGCCTTGCTTTCTCAGGTCGGCGAGTCGCGGTTCCAGTTCGATTTCGATTTGTTCTATGCCCGCGATGAGCTTGTCGTGAGATGTGACGAAGTGCTTTGCAGGGAAGATTTCGATCTCGTCCCGCTCGGCCAGGATCTCGCCGGTGAGAGGATCTAGCTGGACGATGCGGTCTACCTCGTCACCCCAGAACTCGATGCGCACGCCCACTCCGTCTTCGTAAGCAGGCAGCAGTTCGAGGGTGTCGCCGCGGACCCGGAATTTGCCGCGAGACAGGTCGAAGTCGTTGCGCTCGTACTGCATTTCCACGAGCTGGCGGATGAGCTTGCCCCGGTTGCGCGTTTCGCCCTTGCGCACGGAGGCGACGAAGCTCTGGTATTCCTCCGGCGAGCCGAGGCCGAAGATGCAGGAGACAGACGCGACTATGAGGGTGTCACGCCGGGTTAGGAGGGCTCGCGTTGCGGAGTGGCGCAGCTTGTCTAGCTGCTCGTTGATGTCTGCGTCTTTTTCGATGTAGGTGTCGGTGCGGGGTATGTAGGCCTCGGGCTGGTAGTAGTCGTAATAGCTGACGAAGTATTCGACGGCGTTGTTGGGGAAGAAGTCTTTGAACTCGGTGGCAAGCTGGGCGGCGAGCGTCTTGTTGTGGGCGAGGACGAGCGTGGGGCGCTGGGCCCGTTCGATGATGTTGGCCATCGTGAAGGTCTTGCCACTGCCTGTGACACCGAGAAGGGTCTGGTGGCGCAGGGCTTCGTCCAGGCCCGCAGCGAGGGCGTTGATGGCTTCGGGCTGGTCGCCCGTGGGTTTGAAGTCGGAGACTATTTCGAAGTCGGGCATCGGTCACGCAATTGTACGCGCACTCTGGGTGTTTACTTTTGGGGGTGTTATCGCACTATGCTCGATTTATGGCCACGAGAGGACTGACACCGAAACAGCAGGGGTTCGTGCGGGAGTATCTGCGCGACGCAAACACCAAGCAGGCGGCGATTCGGGCCGGGTATAGCGAGAGTTCCGCGAGCAAGTACGCGCACGTCATGCGCCACAGGCCGGCGATTGCGGCAGCGATTCAGCAGGCTCAGAACAGGCTGGCGGTGGCGGTGGGCGTGAAGGCGACGGATGTGGCGCGGGAGCTCGCTCGCATCGCGTTCGCGCCGGTCGAGGACGACGGGCCGATCAGCTACGGCGACAAGCTGAAGGCGCTGGCGCTGCTGGGACGACACCTGGGGATGTTCGGGGTTCGCGACGGGGCCGACGCCCTGGACACGACGACTCGGGTGGAGATCATCATCCAGGGCAAGCCCAGCTAGGACGCAATGGCCCATTGCGAAAGCGATGAGGCGAAAGCCGAAGAGCCTTAGTGCGAGCCCTGCTCGCGGAGAGCAGGCCATCAGCCGAAGAGCCCTAGAGCATGGCCCTGCCGTGCGGAGAGTTTTGCGCCCGGCTCGCTTCTTTTCTTTTCCGTTGTTTCGGTTGGGCTTCTTGGCGGCCTGCCCCCAAACCCCGCGTAGGGGGTTCGCACCCCCTAAGAACCCCCCGATGGCTTGTGTGGGTGGGGGCGGTTGTTCGGCTTCTCGACACCTGCCGGGCGTGCAGCGCACCTCCGGAGCGCAATGAGCACTCGGAGTTAATTGGGAAGCATCCTAGCCTGCGAGCATGGCCGATTGCGAAGCGATGAGGCCATCAGCCGAAGAGCCCTAGAGCGAGCCCTGCTCGCGGAGAACTTGCTAGCGACCGGCCAGGCGGTCTAGGGCCGCGCGGACTCGTTCTTCGGTGGTGGTGCCGGAGTCGGGGGTGAGGGAGGAGACGGCTTCGCGGGCCTCGATGAGGGAGTAGCCGAGGGCGGTTAGGGCTTCCAGCACTTCGGCCGCGCCGATGCTTTGTCCAGATATTTCCCACTCTGGGCTGAGCTGGCCTTTTAGCTCTAACACGATGCGACCGGCGGTTTTTTTGCCGACGCCGGGGACGCGGCTGAACCCGACGACGTCTTCGGTCGCGACGGCTGCCGCCAGGTCTTCGGGGGAGAACATGGACAGTACGCTGAGGGCCAATTTCGGGCCGACGCCGTTGATGCCGATGAGAGATTCGAAGCTGCGTTTGGAGTCTACGGAGGGGAAGCCATAGAGGGTGAGGCTGTCTTCCCTCACCTGCAGTGAGGTGAACAGGCGCACCGGGTCGCCGGGCGCGCCCACCCGGTCGACGGTGGATGTGGTCACGTTGACGCGGACGGATACCGCGCCGAGGTCGACGTCTACCCAGTCGGTGCCCACGCGTACGACGGTGCCGTTGACTCCGGTGATCATGTTGCGGTCTCGTTTCTCATGAGGTTATTGGAGCCACTAGTCCATCAGGATTAGGAGGTCGGCCCGGCTGGCGTTGACGTGGCACAGGGCTACGGCCAGGGCGTCGGCGGCGTCGGAGGACTCCGGCGGCTCTTCCATTTGCAGGACGATTTGGACCATTTCGCGGACCTGCTCTTTGGAGCTTCCTCCGTGGTCGGTTACGGCCTGTTTGACCTGGGACGGCGAGTAGGTGGACACGGGCAGGCCCCGACGCGCCGCCACGACCATGGCCACGGCCTGCGCCTGGCCGACGGCGAGGGCGGAACGGATGTTTTTGCCAGCGAAGGGCTGTTCGATGGCTACGGCGTCGGGCATCCACTCGGCCATTAGCGCGTCGAGATCGTCGAAGATTTTCCCGAGCCGGTCTGCCAACGCCAGTTTGGATGGCGGGCTCAGGGTTGTGGACGCGATGTGGGTGGCTTCGTCTCCCGCCAAGTCGACGAGTCCGACGCCCATGTGGATGGTGCCAGGGTCGACACCAAGGATCCTCAAGAGGTTACCCGCGCTGACGCGCTTGTCAGGGCTTCTTTGCGCAAGCGCTCATCGCTTTGGCGATTCAATGTTGTTAGCCCGCTTCGTTTCCGTACTCTTCGAGTACGTCGTCGGGGAAATCGCCGTTGGAGTAGACGCGCTGAACGTCGTCGAGGTCTTCCAGTTTGTCGAGCAACCGGAGCGTCTGTTTCGCTGCCTTGGCGTTTAGCTGCACGGTGTTGGTGGGCATCATCGACAGTTCGGAGGAACGGATGACGGCGTCGTGCTCGGCCATGGTGCGACGTATGGTTTCGAGCGACTCGACGGAGGAGTAGACGAGGAGGGTGGCGTCGTCGGTTTCGAAGTCGTCGGCACCCGCATCGATGGCGACCATGGCCAGCTCTTCAGCGTTCTCGGCGTCGGTTTCGGCGACCAATACACCGCGCTGGGCGAATTGCCAGGCGACGGCGCCGACCTCTGCCAGGTTGCCGCCAGCCTTTGTGAAGGTGGAGCGTACGTCGGACGCGGTGCGGTTGCGGTTGTCGGTTAGCGCTTCGAGCAGGATGGCGGTGCCGCCGGGGCCGTAGCCTTCGTAGAGGACCTCGGCCATCTGTGCACCGTCGGTGCTTTCGCCGGTGCCTTTTTTGATGGCCCGGGTGATGGTGTCGGCGGGCATGTTGACGTCTTTTCCCCGCTGGATGGCCATGCGCAGCTTGAAATTGGTGTCGGGATCGCCACCGCCCTGGCGGGCTACAACGATGATTTCCTTTGCCAACTTGGTGAACTGTTTACCCCGGCGATTATCGGTAATTGCCTTGGCATGCTTTATGGACGACCACTTGGAATGGCCCGACATTTCACTACTCCAATTTCAGGTCTGAGTGCGGATCTCTGGTCTCTGGTCGATCACGTCAATTGCGGTTCTGGGGCCGATCATAACCTGTCCGGTCATAGCCCGGCAGCCCGTCGTAGGCCTGCAGGCCGTCATAGCCCGGCAGGAGGATCGACGACGATTTGGCCTTCGTCAATGTCGACTTTCTTTACTACGGCGCTGATTGCGGGAACGAGTAGCTCGCTCCCGTCGGGGCGTTCGATTAGGTAGACGTCGTTCGCGCCGGTTTCAAGGATGCGGGCTACGGTGCCAAGGGCTTCGCCTGAGGGCGTGACGGCGGCCAGTCCGATGAGTTGGAACTGGTAGAACGAACCGTCAGGAGGGACGGGTAGTTCAGCGACCGGGATGGTTAGCTCGGCCCCTTTCAGCGCTTGAGCAGCACCAAGGTCTGAGACGGTGGTGAACTTTACGACAAAGTGAGCTTTGTGCTTGCGTGCGGTCTCGACGACGAGAGGGGTTTCACCAGCGTAAACCCGGGTGCCCGGGGTGAACCGGTCGGACGCTCGGGAGAAGGAGGTGACTTTGAGGTCGCCTCGAACACCCCAGGGCGCGAGGATGCGCCCTACGGCGATGGGCTCGGGTTTAGCCGAGTCGCCCAGCGTTCTTAGACGATTTCTAGGACGGCGCGGGTGCCGCGCTTGATGGCGGCGACACGGAGGACCGTGCGGATGGACTGCGCCACCCTGCCCTGGCGGCCGATGACTTTGCCCTTGTCGTCCGGGGAGACTTCGAGCCTGATAAGGAGTCGGCCGCCCTGGCCTTCGTCCTGTTCAGTCACGCGCACCTCGTCTGGCTTGGAGGCGATGGCCCTGACTATGTATTCGACCAGTTCTTTCATGGTCCGCTCCCGGTGCCTTATTCGGCGGCTTCGGGCGACTCGGCCGCGGCCGCCGCCAGTTGTGATTCTTGCGTCTTGAACAGGCGCTGGACGGAGTCGGTGGGCTGGGCGCCCTTGCCGATCCACTCGTTGGCTCGTTCCCGGTCTAAAACTATTGTGGGCGGGTCGGTCTTGGGGTCGTAATGACCGAGCTGCTCAACGAAGGCCCCGTCTCGGGCGGCCGTGGCGTCTGCCACGACTATCCGGTAGGAGGGCTGTTTTTTTGCGCCTACGCGCCGTAGCCGAATCTTCAGCAATCGCTTCTCCGAACTGGTGCCCTGATCGCCTGGAAGGCTAGCGGGACACGCAGGTGTTGTGTTGAGATGTGGTTCGCGTACGAGCCAGTACCGCTAGGTACGGAACCTCAAACATCCAGTCTAGCCTTCGCGGAAATCGGCTGTCAACGGCTAAACAGAGGGCTGGACGGCCATTTGGAGGGGTCGGAGCACGCCGAGGGCTGTTGGAAGGCCAAGGGTTCGACAAAATGGCGGCTTGATTGGCCACCAGATTCGATAGGTGAAACTGAACCTGGGTCCGTGACAAGTGTTATCCTGACACGTCTGGACATTGGATTAACGCAAGCCTGTGTCTCAGCCCATTTAAATATAGAGCAGAGGTCGAATTTTCCATGAAAGTGGTGTTCCTCGAAGACGTCGAGGGCGTTGCCCACGGCGGCGACATCAAAGTTGTTAAGAGCGGGTTTGCCCGCAACTACCTGATTCCCAAGGCCTTGGCTGTGCCTGCGACTCACGATGCAATGCAGCGTATTGAGAAGCTGACTCAGAACGCCGAGAAGGCCCGGCTGAAGACGATTAAGGACATGACCGCGCTGGGCGAAGAGCTCGCGGGTACTCGCATAGACATTGAGATGCGGGCCGGTACGGGTGGACGCCTGTACGGGTCGGTGACCAATGCCATTGTTGCCACCAAGCTTTCGGAACTGACCGGCAGGGAAATCGACCGACGTTCGATTACTGTGCCCGACTCGGTTCGCGAGCTTGGCGTCTACACGGCGTCGATTCGGCTGCATACGGACATTGAGGCGGAGATAGGCATTCTCGTCCACCCGCTGGGGACGGACGCCGCCGAGTACCTGGCTGAACTGGAAGCGGCCGACGCCGAACCAGCACCTGAGGGCGAAGGTGAATCTGGAACGGCTGAAGAGGCCGAGGTTTCGACTGAAGCCAGCACCGAGGCGACAGCCGAGGCCGACGAGAGCAGCGCTAAGGCTGACAAGCTTGCGAAGGCAGTAGTCGAAGCTGACAAGCCCGCCGAGAGCGACGAGGCAGTAGCCGAAGCTGATGAGCCTGCCGAGGCGACAGCAGAGGCTGACACGGCTGAAGAAGCCAGCGCCGAGGCGGTAGCCGAGGCTGACAAGCCCGACGAGGCTGACACTACCACCGAGTCTTAACGGAGGACCGCCATCGTATACGCGGAGCGTCTCCTCCCCTACGACTCTGACGCCGAGGAATCGGTCATCGGGGCCATCCTCATTGACCCCCAGGCGCTGACGAAGGTTTCTTCGTTCCTCAAGTCGCAGGACTTCTATTTGTCGCGCGCGCGCCACTGCTTCGAGGGTGCCCTAGCGCTCTTCGACCGGGGCGAGGCGATCAACCAGGTGACGCTGGCCCACGAACTGTCCCTCAATGACCGGCTCGATGAGGTAGGTGGTTCGGCCTACCTGGGCCACGTTGTTAGCTCTGTGCCCACGTCTGTGCACGTTGAGCACTATGCCCGCATTGTCCAACGCACTTCGGTAATGCGGCAGCTCATAACGGTGTCGGGCGAGATAGCCTCGATTGGTTACGAGGGTTCTTCCGACGTGGACGCGACCCTTAGCCAGGCAGAATCGCTGCTTTATGGGGTGCGGTCTGACCGGGCGACTGGCGATTTCCAGGTGCTGCGGACGATTCTTGACGACTACATGGAACAGACCGCGTCTCTGGACCTGGGCGATGGGGCGTTGGCACCGGTGCAGACCGGGTTCGCGGACATAGACAGGCTGCTGGGCAACGGTTTGCAGCGCTCGGACCTGGTCGTATTGGCGGCAAGGCCGTCTCTGGGCAAGTCCAGCCTCGCGTTCAATATTGCCCGGCACGCAGCTGGCCAGGGTTCGCGGGTGGGCATTTTTAGCCTGGAGATGAGCGCGGAGCAGATAGGCAACAGGCTGCTGTCAGGTGAGGTCAACATTGACAGCCACCGCCTGAGGGTGGGCCTGCTCAGCGACACGGAGGAGCAGCGGATGCTGGACGGCATCGGCGTGCTGTCGGAGCTTCCCCTGTACATTGACGACACGCCCATTCAGGGCACTGTGGAGATGAGGGGCAAGTCGAGGCGACTCAAGTCCGAACACGGACTGGATCTGCTCATAGTTGACTACATGCAGCTTATGGGCGAAGGGTCCAATCGGGCGGACAACCGCACGCAAGAAATGGGCGACATTTCCCGTTCTCTTAAAGCCATGGCTAGAGATTTAGAGGTCCCGGTACTGGCCCTGTCTCAGCTCAGCCGTGCCCCGGAGCATCGTCCCAACCACCGGCCTATTCTGTCGGACCTGCGGGAGAGCGGCAGCATTGAGCAGGACGCCGATGTGGTGGCGTTCATTTACCGCGAGGACAAGTACACGACCCGGGAAGAGTGGGAGGGCAAAGAGCCGTCTCGACCGTACCCGGAGAACATTGCCGAGATTATCGTGGCCAAGCATCGCAATGGCCCCACCGGGACTATTCCGCTGTTTTTCCGCAGCGACGTGGTCAGGTTCGAGAGCCTGGAGCGCCGCGCGCCGTCGCGAGAGTTTGCGTAAGTGGGCGGTGTCCGCCCCGACGGCCGTCCGGAGGTCTTTCCCCGTGGCGTCCACCTGACGCCTGTCCCCAGTCCGCTGTTGGGCCCGCTCCTGGCAGATATAGACGATATTGGGGAATTGAAGTGCACTCTAAGGGCCGCAGCGTTGCTGCATCTCACGGACCGGAAACCGAAGTGGATAACCGAGAACGAATTACTCGCTGACGAGTTTCTGGTCCTGTCGCTTGGTTCGCGTGCAGCCGTGGGCGACGCTCTGGAGCTAGCGGTTCAGCGCGGCACGCTGCTGAGGGTGGGCACGGCGAACAGGCGACTGGCGCTGAACACGGCGGACGGCCGGGTGGCCATGCAGCAAGCCGTAAACGAAGGGCATGCGACGCAGGAGCCACTCGCTACTGCCCCAACTGCGGCACATGGGGCTGCGGCACCCCGAACCGCAGCGCTGGGAGCGGCGACACGGGAGGCCAATATTTTTTCGCTGTACGAAGACAACGTTGGCGCTCTCAGCCCGATGATTGTCGATGAACTCAAACAGGCCGAAGACGACTACCCGGCCGACTGGATTGCGGAGGCTTTCAGGGAGGCGGTCGTGGCCAACGCCCGGTCATGGCGTTACGTGCGGGCGATACTGGAGCGGTGGACCACGGAGGGCCGGGGAGATCGCGGAAGTAAGAGTGAAAGGAGTGCCCGTGGAAGATCTCGGGGACATATTAAAGAGGCGCGGCCAGGCGCCGACTCCCGTTACTAGGGGGCTCGACAAGCCGTCTACCAACGCCCAAGACGGCGATTCGGGCGGCGATTCGGGCGATGGGCCCGATGGCGACGGTAGTGGCGTGTGCCCGCACTGCGCCGGACGGGGCTGGTTCACGCTGGACGTGCCGGTTGGCCACTCCGATTTCGGGCTGGTGGTCACGTGTGAGTGCCAGGAAGACCGCATTGAGGGCGAGGGGCAGGACCGCCTGGTCCGCTATAGCAACCTGGGGCAACTCGCTCGCTTCACTTTCGACGCGCTAGCGCCCCCGCAAGATGGCGACCGGGAGACGGTCGGTCTGTTTGAAGCGGCCAAGGAGCGGGCCGTCGAGTTCGCCGAGTCCCCCGGTGGCTGGCTGGTCTTCGTTGGACCGCATGGCTCGGGCAAGACGCGTATGGCCGCTGCCATCGCGAACAGGTGCATTGATCGCGGCTACATTTCGCTGTTCGTGCATGTGCCGGACCTGATGGATCACCTGCGCTCGAGCTTCGGGCCGAACAGCGAGATCGACTACTCGGACCTGTTTGACCGGGTACGCAGCACGCCGCTGTTGATTCTTGATGACCTTTCCAGCGCGTCGTCGAGCCCGTGGGCGACCGAGAAGCTGCAACAGATAGTGAACCATCGCTTCAGCAATGAACTGCCCACTGTGTTCACATCGTCGACGCCGATGCGGGAGGTGGACCCCTACCTGCGCTCTCGGCTGGAGACGCCGCAGCTATCACGCGTACTGTCGCTGAAGGTACCACAGGCGGAGTCGGGGCTGGGGTCTATCCCGGCCGACATGCTGGAGCGGATGACTTTCGAGACTTACGACGCCCGCGGCAACAGCCCCACGGCAGCGCAACGTACGAGCCTGGAGCGCGCGCTGGACGCGGCACGGGGCTTCGCGGCGTTCCCGAATGGCTGGCTCACGCTGTGGGGGCCGACGGGTGTGGGCAAGACGCACCTGTCGATTGCGATTGCGGGTGAATGCCTGAAACGGGGCGAAAAGGTATTTTTTGCCTTCGTCCCCGACCTGCTCGACCACCTGCGCAGCGCCTATGGGCCGTCCAGTGCAGTCAGTTACGACCAGGTCTTCGACCAGGTGCGTAACGCCGACCTGCTGATTCTCGACGACCTCGGTCAAGAGAGAGGGGGTGCATGGGCTGAAGAGAAGCTTTACCAGATTATTGTGCATCGCCATAACCTGCGGCTGCCGACGGTCATCACGACGCTGGACGACTTCGACGGCGAACTGGGACCGATACGGTCCCGCGCTAACGACAAGGCTGTCGGCTACGTGGTGGCGGTGAAGGCGCCGGACTTCCGAGGCAAGACCCGCAATTCCAGGCGGGCCAAAAAGACGACGAGTAAGGGGTCTTCTACTGGCTCCTGAGAAGTTCTGCATTCTGTGCGAGGTGATCTCTGGCAGGTCGGCGGGCAATATTCGCTACGAAGACGACGATGTTGTGGTGTTCGACAACGAACTGACGTGGGTGCCGGTGATGTTGCTCATCACGCCTAAAGCACACCGGACGCAAGCGCAGATGTGGAGCGACCCGGCAATGCTGGGGAAGATCGGCTGGCTGGCCGTTCGGTTCGGACGCGAGATGTGTCCCGGCGGCTATCGGCTGCTGTCGAACTTCGGCAACGACGCGCTACAGACGCAGGAGCACGCGCACTTGCACGTGATCGGCGGAACGAAGCTGGGCCTTTATGTAAGGCCGCCTAGCTAGGTTCTCCGCCGGGCTCGTCAGGGCTTCTTCGGCTTTTTGCCTCATCGCTTCGGGCTCGTCAGGGCTTCTTCGCGCGAGCGCTCATCGCTTTGGCAATCGACCCCGACTTGTTGTTACGCGAAGTTCGGTAGGACTTCCTTCCCTAGTAGACGGATCGAGTGTTCGTAGACTGCGGGGGGCATGTTGCCGATGTTGACCTTTAGCATGAGGTTTTTCACACCGGCGTCTCTGATTTCGGCGATACGGTCGGACACTTCTGCGGGCGTCCCGAGGATGAAGCCGTCTTCGATGGTTCGCTTCTTCAGCCACTTTCGGCCTTCGTCTGATTCGACCCACTCTTTGGTGTTGAATTCCACGCGAGCCCGGGCGATTACTTCTTGTTCTATTTTCAGGTGCTTGTCGACCAGGGCTCGGGCCTCTTCGTGCGTGTCGGCGACGAGGGCGTCGGCGGTGAACCAGATATCGTCTATGGCGGCCTGGACGGCGGCGTCTGAATGGCCCGCATCGAGCGCCGTGGCCCGGTAGAGGTCGAGGCGCTCACGCATGCCAGCGGCAGCGACGCCGCCCATGAGCATGGGCCGACAGACCGCAGCAGCAGCCTTGATGGAGCCGTCGCTTATGCCCGCCCGGATGATGGGCGGGTGGGGCTTGGTGTAGGGCTGGGGGCGAAGTATGGGGAACTCGATGTCCCAGTATTCGCCCTTGTGGACGATGTTTTTCTCGGTCCACGCCCGCACCAGCAATTCTTCCATTTCGTTGACGGCGC
>Ga0114996_10004201_pt1 | contig 17458 bp, 17 predicted proteins | sample ArcticOcean_MG_C_4_FD_87039 | JGI IMG/M metagenome (GOLD analysis project Ga0114996, IMG submission 87039) | Marine microbial communities from western Arctic Ocean - ArcticOcean_MG_CB4_134 | ecosystem: Environmental > Aquatic > Marine > Oceanic | place: Arctic Ocean: Canada Basin | collected...
ACAATGTTGCAGTAATGTTCGGAGATTTCGTTTTCGCGTCATCAGCAGTGTATGTGTGCGAGACAGATAATGTACGCGTGATAAAGCGGTTTTCCGAAACCATCCAAGAGCTGTCTATAGGACAGATTATTGAGTCCATTAACTCCTTCGACGCGAACGTTACTATTGAAGACTACAAAAAGCGTATCTACAACAAAACCGCTACGCTGTTTCGTACCGCAGCCGAAAGTAGTGCGATTCTAAGTAACGCTCCGGAAGAGACTATCAAATCATTCATTAGTTTCGGGTACAATCTAGGAATGGCTTTTCAAATAATGGATGACATTCTAGACTTCGAAGGAAGCGAAGAAGTAACTGGCAAACCTGTTGGCAACGATCTGCTGGAAGGAACTGTAACCCTCCCGACCATTCTTCTGTTTAAGCAATTGAAAAGGGATGACCCGTTATTTTCCATGTTCAAAGATGGGCAATCTGCGGAAGCGAGGGCCAAAGTTGTCGAGATGATTCAATCTACCTCGGTACTAGACCAATCACACTCGATCGCCGAGGAATTCTGTAATGTTGCACACACCGACATTCTGAAAATTCCGGACTCACGAGAGAGAGACTCATTAGTAGAATTAATTAATTTCGGACTACAGCGCAAAAATTGATTAACTAGTAACTTGTGAGCCTTCAACCTTTAGCTTTCCCTGATACTTTTCTCTGAACTTGATCACTTTAGGGTTGATCACAAACTGGCAGTAAGGTTGGTTAATGTTGCTCCTATAATACTCTGCATGATAGTCCTCTGCGTGGTAAAACTCATCAAGGGCAACGATTTCAGTAACGATTGGATTTGCCCATAGTTCAGTCATCTCAGCCACCATTTCATTCGCTTGGCTCGCTTGCTCAGCGCCGTCATAAAAGATAGCTGACCTGTACCTAGTACCAACATCAGGGCCTTGCCTATTCAACGTGGTAGGATCATGGGTGGAAAAAAAGATTTCAAGTAGTTCTCGATACGAAATGACTTCGGGATCATATTGTATCTGGATCGCCTCAGCATGCCCGGTTGTTTCAGAGCAGACGTCCTGATACGATGGATTAGAAACGTGTCCACCGGTATAGCCCGACTGTACATCGAAAACTCCTTTCAACTGCTCAAAGATCGCCTCGATACACCAAAAACAGCCACCGGCTAACGTCGCGATTTCAGACATTTTATCTCCTCGGTACTATGTACCGCTCTCTAATTCCTCGAGACGGTATTTTTTTCCTTGCTCCAAGGCGGCCAGAATCGCGTCTACCAATCTTCTCGCTGAATCGGCTGTAATTTCTACCGCTACTCTCGCCCCTAGGCCTTCCTTTTCATTGACGAAATCAATGTTGATGGCATGGTCCAAGGGCGCATTGAATGGGTGGTCGAAAGATACATTAGCTTCCTGTAATTTGAACCATCCGTTTGGGCCCTTGCCGGTACCAGACATAAGGGCCCTCTCAGTAATCATTGTGCACATTTTACTTCCCCTATGAATTCCTAACCGATTTTCCTGCCTAAGAAATCCCAAATTTTTCCCCACCCGTCCATGGCCTGTTCTTGTCGGTAGGCTGGCCTATCGTAGTAAAAGAAGCCATGACCCGCTCCGGGGTACCTATGAAATTCGTAGTCCTTATTGTGGTTCTTAAGTTCGGATTCATGCTGGTCAACCTGGGCCGGCGGAGGGCTGGAATCATCCTCACCAAAAATCCCCAAGAGAGCACACGAAAGGTCAGCAGTATAATCGATTGGCGCCACCGGCTGCCCTGCGGAAAGTTCATCTTTGGACATCACAACTCTGCCGCCCCAGCACTCGATTGCTGCATCAAATCCATTTGACCTGCATGCTACCAAAAACGCATGCCGGCCACCTGAACATGTGCCAAACACACCAACCTTACCATTAAGGTTGGGAAGTGACCGCAAATACTCCATAGACGCTTCACTGTCTCCAACAACGGAATCATCGGAAACCCCTCCTTCGGCCCTCGCCTTTGCTGCAACATCCTCTGGAGTTCCATGACCAAATCTCTGATTAATGTTAGGGCAAATAGCTAAGTACCCGTGATGGGCAAAACGACGGGTCGTTTCTTTATAGAATTCATCCCATCCAGGCAGATGGGGGACTATAACTATCCCGGGGAATGGACCTTCCCCCAATGGCCTAGCGAAATAGGCGTAGACAGTGTCTCCATTGTAACCTTTGATGCCAACTGTCTCAGCAATCATGCCTTCATACTTATTAGTTTCATACATGCGCTCCTCCTTTGTATTCTTATAACTAATAATCGTTTATCCCATTACGGAAGTACTGTCAAGGTATTAATCAAGTGGGCAAGAAGAGCTGGTGTGCTAAGCAGCGGACCCAACATCGATGAAAGCTTTGACGGCATACCAAACCAACATCTCGGGTGTAAGACCTAGCTCTTTTGCTGCTTCGTTAATTTGACTAGCAAACACCCCTGTAAATATGGTGGAAACTGCGCTATCTTCATCAGCCCAGATAGCCACATTCCTCAGCGTGGGAGTCATCAGTTCCAATAACAGTTCGCCATCTTCGTTACCAGAACTCCTTTTAAAAAACTTCACAACGCCCTGGTCTCGCTGGACCCAAAGGAAATTATCTATTGGAAAGACGTCGGTCAGTTGAACACCTCAAACATTTTAGGGACCTAAGCTAATACTAGCGCAGCAGCAGAATGTTGTTCGTCAGCGTGATATGAACTTCTAACCAGAGGTCCCGCAGCTACATGGCTAAACCCAAGTTTCAACCCTTCCGCTGCCAACTTCTGAAATTCATCTGGGGTATAGAATTTGCTTATAGGAGCATGCTTCTTACTCGGTCTCAGATATTGCCCTATTGTAAGCAAATCACAATTTACTTCCCTCAGGTCTTCCATAGTCTGGAGTATTTCATCCCATTCCTCTCCCAATCCAACCATCATGCCAGACTTTGTGACCATGTTAGGTTGCAGAGCCTTAACTTCGCCCAATAGTTCTAGGGAATAATTGTAATCGCCTTTAGCCCTGACGCCTGGAAATATCCGTCTTACGGTTTCAATGTTATGGTTCAGTACATCTGGTCTAGCTCTAACCATTGCTCTCAATCCCAAACCCTGGAAGTCAGGGATCAACGTCTCAACCTTAATTGCCTCTTCGTGTCCCTCCATCCTCTCTCTTATTTTCATGACACATTGAGCGAAAACAAAAGCCCCTCTATCCGGCAAATCGTCACGATTAACAGAAGTGATCACAACGTATTTTAAACCCAGCCGTTCTACAGTTCTAGCGAGCCTATCTGGCTCCCCCAAATCCAACCCAAGTGGCTTCCCGGAAGTGACTGCGCAGTACCGGCATGCCCGTGTACATATGTCACCTAGAATCATAAAGGTTGCAGCTCGTCTGTCCCAACAGTCACCTATATTGGGACACTTAGCTTCCTCGCAAACAGTATGGAGTTCACTGTCACGAAGTAGATTCCTCAGCTCAACGTAGTTTTTACCGCCAGGTGCCTTTACTTTGAACCAAGGTGGTAGTCTGTAGCCTTTAGAATTGGTTTCTGTAGTCATCTTCATCAAGCTCTGGTTTAAAGTTCGTAGAATCCCATCACCGTGCAATTTTAAGCTATAGTGCAGCATGGGACAACCCCAATCGGATTCCCTAAACTAGCCTTTTCCACGAATTTTGAAATTTAATTTGACTCAACAGTGTGTTCACTGGATTCTCTCCGGTCTACTTTCGTGAGTAACTTATTCAACCAACGGACCTAATATACAGAAGGTAATGACTGTATTAATATGACTCAGTAAACAAAGTGATCACATGACTAATCAACTTGTAGAACGAGGACAACGAATAATCCTCCAATTGGATGGGATGGGCCGTCTCGGGGAGGCCATTGCCGTCATTGAAGGAAAGCCGGTATTTGTATTTGGAGGATTACCTGGCGAGAAAGTCGAGGTAGAAATCATACGCGAACGTCGACACTATATTGCGGCTGAAGTCGTCAACGTTTTAAACCCATCTCCATACCGGCAGTTAGCACCGTGCAAATATTTTGGAGAGTGTACTGGATGCCAATGGCAGAACGTAGTTTACTCCCATCAATTAGAACTTAAACAGGAGGCAGTAATTGACGCGTTCCAACGCATTGGGCATTTGGATGGATTAACCGTGCTTCCCACTTTGCCCTCGCCCAAACAGTTGGGATACCGAAATCATGCAAGGTTCACGGTTCGCAGAGAGACAGGCCGCCTAGGATACATTCATCGTGAGCGGAGGCGTTTCGTAGGCGTGGACGAATGTTTATTGATGGATAAATCAATAAACGAACATCTTTCAGAATTGCAGGGCAACTGCAGTGAGACCTCCCAAGTCGCGGTTAGATCTAGCCCCACCACCGGAAGCTATCTAATTCAACCCACGTTAAAGAATTTCCCCGGCCCTCCTGAAACTGGCCAGAAAACTTACATCGAATCGGCCATGGGGGTAGATTTCAGGGTCGGATCACCATCTTTTTTCCAAGTAAACATCCAGCAGCTTGAGAACTTGGCTCAGTTGGTGAAGGAAGAATTAGATCTCGATGGGACTCAAGTAATTGTAGACGCATACGCAGGAGTAGGAACTTTCTCGGCCTTACTAGCGCCATTCAGCCAGAAGGTTCTTGCGATTGAGGAATCATCTGCGGCAATAGATGATGCTGAATTAAACCTTGGCGCATTCCCCAATGTGGAAATACTAAAGGGTAAAACAGAAGAAGTACTTCCAAATGTATACGAGTCAATAGACGCCCTCATAGTTGATCCCTCTAGGGCAGGTTGTCAGAGGCCCGTTTTAGACGCAATCATGCGACTAGCGCCAAAACGCCTTGTATATGTTTCATGTGATCCGGGATCTTTAGCTCGTGACATCAGTATTCTCGTCAACGGCCCTTACAAGGTTGATTCTATACAGCCACTCGACATGTTTCCTCAAACGCATCACGTTGAGTGCATAACATCCCTATCCCTACGGGCAGGTCATCCAATTACCCTTGCATCAAAATCCCCAAGGCGCAGAAATATTCTTACGGACGCGAATATACCGTTCAATCAAACAGAGCCTGAGGACTATGAGATGCCACCCGAAGGTTGTGCTGAAAAATATGCGATCTCAACAGCTTTAACTAAAGCAAAAGATGTAGCAAAAAGAGCCACCGGAGGCCTAGTGATTGCTGCGGACTCAGTAGTGGTCATGGGAAATGAGATATTCAACAAGCCTGATAGTGAATATACAGCCCGTATAATGCTAGATAAGCTTCGGAACAGTTCGCATAAAGTTATCACCGGAGTAGCGGTAGTGAACACTGTGTCGAACGAAATAGTGACGGCACATAAAACGACCACCGTCCATATGAGAAACTATTCGAACGCTGAAATTGACTACTGGATAGGGTTTAGCCAGGCCCTAGACAAAGCGGGGGGATACGCCATTCAGGATTCCACTTTTTCGCCCGTGCAGTCGGTCGAAGGATGTTATCTCAATGTGGTTGGATTGCCACTGTGCATAACTGCAACACTTTTAGAAAAAATGGGTGCAGAGTTTGGAACAGGAATCAGTCTAGGGTTATGTAATAACTGCAATACTAGTAAACCTGACTTATGAATTTATTCGGAATAGGCATTACAGAGCTAATCTTCGTACTAGTAATCGCATTGTTCGTTTTAGGTCCAATGCGGATGATCGAACTCGCCAAGCGTTTAGGGGGGTACCTAGCTGAGCTCAGGAAAGCACTTTTTGAACTTACAAGGTTAATGGAAGTCGAAAAGTCCGAACAAGAACCGGCCGATACCGTCGCCCCAGAAGGAATCGCAAGGCAATCTAAGACGGACGACAAGGATGAAGCACGAACTTGACCTCGGAAGGACAAAAAGAGTTCACGTTAAAGCAGCACTTAGAGGAACTTAGATCACGCCTGCTTGTAACTGCGATAAGTGCACTAATAGGTACAATTATAACATTCGCATTTCATCGTCAGATTCTTGTGTTCCTACAAAAACCTGCGACAGGAATTTCAGGAATTGAAACCTCCCCTTTAGTTTACACTCACCTGACAGAAATGCTGGGCATCAGCATGAAAATCTCATTTATGGGGGGGCTGATTCTAGCGCTGCCAGTTCTGACCTATCAATTCATCGCTTTTATCTCACCTGGTCTTACCAAAACAGAGAAGCGATATCTTTTGCTTCTACTTCCGGGAGTGTCGATTGGATTCATTTCTGGAGTTGCGTTTGGATACTTCGTACTTATACCAGCCGCCATAAAATTCTTTCTAACTTTCAACGCTGACATTGCAGCCCCCATGATTAGGATAGGCAACTACATTAACCTGATGACCAATCTCCTTTTCTGGAACGGCCTTGTATTCGAAACGCCAGTATTAATGTTTGCTCTGGCTAAATTGAGGATAATAAATCACAGGAGATTTTCACAATGGCGGAAGTTCGCGATAGTAATGGCATTTCTATTGGGAGCCCTCATTACCCCTACATTCGACCCAATCAATCAAACGTTGGTAGCGATCCCCATTGTAATACTTTACGAACTGGGAATATGGCTGGCTTGGCTAGTGAACAGAAATGGGGATGCTAAAAGTCAAACGGAATGATCGTCCGCTTACACTTTAACTTTCTTCTTGCCCTTCGAAGTAGTAGTTTTCTCTTTCGAGCCCGGGTCTTCCGCCCCGTCCTGACCACGCCTGAAAGCACGTATTCCCTTGCCCAATGCTCCGCCGACTTCAGGGAGTCTACCTACCCCAAAAACGATAATCACTATTACCAAGATGATTATTAACTCTGGTCCACCTAATCTAAAAGGCATGTTGAGCCTCCAACCAATCTATTACTTCAATAATACCTAAGTGATGACTCACAGGCAAGACAGCAAACATTTCCATGCCTGATGAACTGTCAAACCGGATAGATATGTAGACCAAGCAATCCTTGACCCTCTTAACCCGTGTACCTATACTGTAGTGGGGCTGTAGCTCAGCTGGGAGAGCGCCTCCTTTGCAAGGAGGAAGTCAGGGGTTCGAGTCCCCTCAGCTCCACCATCTCTCGCATAATTGGTTGTTGACTCCTACCCACTAGCCAATAACATCCGTGCCAAATTCGTCCAACTATTCATCTTGTAAACGCAGAGGTGCCAAACGATGATCATTGATCCCAAGTTTTATCAGGCGATGAAATACCGCTGTATTGGACCATTCCGTGGAGGTCGCGTTTTGGCTGTAGCGGGGGATCCTGTCGACCAAGCAACTTTTTATTTTGGTGCCTGCTCGGGCGGCATTTGGAAAACTGATGACGCAGGCGTGTTTTGGCACAACATATCTGACGGATACTTTAAGACTGCATCAGTCGGCGCTATTGCAGTTTCTGATTCTGATCCTAATGTCATATACGCAGGTATGGGAGAAGCATGTATTAGAAGTAATGTGACTCACGGAGACGGAGTGTACAAATCCACTGACGCTGGGAAATCATGGCAGCACTTGGGGCTTGAGAATACTAGACATATTGCGAGGGTCAGAATACACCCCACTAATCCAGATCTTGTATATGTTGCTGCCCTAGGGCATGCGTTTGGTCCTAACGAAGAAAGAGGGGTTTTTAGATCTACCAACGGAGGCGCAACTTGGGAAAAGATTCTCTATAAGAGTGAGAACGCAGGATCCATAGATTTATCTATGGATCCTGCAAATCCAAGAATACTCTACGCCTCTATTTATCAAGCAAGGCGATATCCCTACACTATAGTAAGCGGTGGTCCTGACAGTGGCATATGGCGATCACTGAATGGCGGCGACACATGGGAGGACATCTCCACTAAGCCAGGGATCCCACAGGGTTCCTTGGGAAGAATCGGCGTCGCTGTTTCCCCTGCAAAACGTGGCAGAATTTGGGCATTGATCGAGCATAAAGATGGAGGCCTCTATCGGTCAGATGATGCTGGGGAAACGTGGGCCCTTACTTCTAATGACCCAAACCTTAGCAAACGAAATTTCTATTACACCCACGTTTTCGCTCATCCTACGGATTCAGAAACGTGTTACGTGTTGAGCGGACGAAACTGGAAATCCACCGATGGAGGTCGTACTTTCACTCGCTTTACGACCCCTCATGACGACGACCACGACATGTGGATAGATCCAAAAAATCCTAGGAGAATCATCCATGCAAATGATGAGGGGGCTACTATTTCCTTCAACGATGGATTCTCATGGACGAGGCTAGAAAACCAACCCACAGGTCAGTTCTACCACGTAACAACTGACTCAAATTTCCCTTACAGGGTTTATGGCACTCAGCAGGATGGCAGCTCGATCAGCATTCCAAGCCGTTCTCCCACAGGTGCAATAACTCAAACCGAGTGGTACTCGGTTGGTGGCGGTGAAGCTGGATATGTCGCAGTTAAACCGGACGATCCCAATATAGTCTACGCTGCACATAGCGGTGGCGGGCCACTAAGCAGGTACGATCGGAGAACTGGGCAAGGGCATGACGTTCGGATAAATCCAGAACGTATCAGCAATCTCGAACCAGAAAAGCAAGAGTATCGATTTCAGTGGACGTTTCCAATAGTTATCTCTCATCATGATCCCGACGTAATTTACGCAACGGGCAATCATGTCTTTCGTTCAACTGAGAATGGCGCCAGTTGGGATGAGATCAGTCCAGACTTAACAAGAAACGATCTACCTGCAGCTACAGCTTCGTACGGTGCCCCCGTGGAAGGTTTGCCTCCATGTACGATTTTCACTTTTGATGAATCCAAGATTCAAAAAGGTGTGCTGTGGGCCGGTTCAGATGACGGCTTGATTCACGTGTCAACAAACAGCGGCGACACTTGGGAAAATGTCACCCCCAAAGAAATCCCGGAATGGTCACTCGTAAGCATCATTGATCCTTCTCCTCATGACCCAGCTTCAGCTTATGTCGCGGTCACAGCATACAAACTACACGACAACAGCCCTTACCTCTTCAAAACCACGGATTATGGCAAAACCTGGACAAAAATAACAAACGGCATCTCTGATAACGACTTCACAAGAGTTATCAGAGAGGATCCTGAAACTAAAGGACTATTATTTGCTGGCACTGAAACTGGAATCTACGTTTCGTTTGATGACGGAGGCAACTGGCAATCGCTACAGCTTAATCTCCCAGTAGTTCCGATACACGACTTCGTTATTAAAGAAGACGATTTAGTGGTAGCCACCCATGGGAGAGCATTCTGGATACTCGATGACATTAGTCCATTGAGGGAATTAAATTCCGATATCACAGAAAAATCCAGCCATATATTCAAGTCTAAGAATGGATACAGATTCCCAATGTGGAGATCCCTAAGACCAGATGCCTCTTCTGTCCCAGGCATGAACTACGACCGAGGATCGGGGCCAGTTGTCTTCTCCTGGTTTACTGAAAAAGATGCCCAAGATAACTTGGTAAGCCAGACCTACTTGGATGCAGGGGAAAATCCACCAGACGGCGTCATAATCTGCTACTCCCTAAACATTGAGCCAAAAGCGGCCATAAAGTTGAAGATAGTTGATTCTAGAGGAAGAGTCGTTAACAACTATCAAAGCAAAGAAGAGGGAGCAACCTCTTCGCCACCATTCTTACAAAAAGTGCAAGGCATGAATCGATTTGTTTGGGACATGCGTGAAATGGGAGCCGACACTGTACCTGGCGACAAATCAGTAGGAGGTCTCGATGAAAGTGTGATTGGACCTCTGGTAGTGCCCGGGAAATACGAAGCTCAACTTACTGTTGATGGGAAAACAGTAAAACAATTGTTCAACGTTCAAAAGAACCCTATTAACCCATCTACAAATGAAGAATTGGAGAAACAACACGAAATCCTAATGCGAATTCGGGATACTACATCCGAAATTGCCGGTCGGGTAGGCACCATACGAAACATAAGGGTGCAGATACAAAATTGGCTCGGCCGCCTTGAGTCTGCCAATAAGTCTAAGGCCGTCAAGGACCTTTCTTCACTTATTCTACAAAATCTCGCTGGTATTGAATCTGAGTTGATACACACTCCTGACGCAGGGGATCTAGGGATGGACTCACCAGTCAAAATCTATGCGAAGTTTGCAGCGCTCAATTCGGTTATAGGGAGCGCCGACTACGCACCTCCGAAGCAAACGCTTGAAGCGTATAATTCAATTGACCGTCAATACATGACCCAAAATGCCAAGTTGGTACGGGTGATTGAAGTAGACATCCCAAATTTGAACAGGCTCTTAGATGAAGTAGATCTCGATCCTGTGACTACAAATATCGATTAAATAAACTGAGCGGGGGTGCCATTTCTAGGCCCAGTTTCTGGAAGCATAAAGCCGGATAAAATCATAAGGATAGGCAATACGGCCAAAACACTGAAACTTGGCAAGTAACTTCCGAAAGCGTCCGTGGTTACGCCTACTAGTAACGGTCCCATAAAGCTTAACAAATTGCCTACTGCTAGGCCGGCCGACAAAACGACCGCGACCTCAGACGGAGTTTTCCCGGGTAGTTCAGTCGCAACGATAAAAATCATAGGGATGAATACCCATTGAGAGATCCCAAGCCCAATTACGGATATATATATTAAAGGTTCGTTGTGAACCAAGAACGATCCAAAACCCGAAATAATGAAAAGCACACCTGCGCCAATCAGAAAAGGTCTTCTCAAGCCAAGTTTGCCTGATAATAAACCCGCAGCGGGGCTCGCAATTAAACCAACGAGTGGGGCTAGTCCAATGATTAACCCAGCTTTTGACAAACTCATTCCGAAAACTTCGTTGTAGTAGGTCGGTAACCAAGCATTTAAACTCAAGTACGCTAGAAATGGGCCAACAAAGGCCATTGCGATCAACCCAGTAGTCCTTTCTTTAAGGACCCCTGACAAATTCGACCTAGCTTTAGTGTTACCCACCTGTTCCTGATTGATACCATTTTTGCCAAGGAGTACCCAGGCGATCGTCCCAATCAGTGCAACCACACCAAATGTGAATATTGCCACTTTCCATCCGAACAAGTTAGCTATTGGGACCGCTAAAAACATGCTAATAGCCATTCCACTGGTTTGTCCCATCCAATTCGTACCGTTAATAATCGGCAATTCCCTTCGTCCGAACCATTGAGAACTCACGCCCCCTACCAAAGGGATGACAATGCCTACTCCCAAACCCAAGGCGATGCGCCATAACACGTGGCCAGCGAAATTGGTCATAAAGGGTGCGAGCATACCAGCAGACATTAAGAAGGAACCCAAAGCGAAAGTTCGGTACACACCAAACCTAGCCGCCATAAATCCAGAAGGCACATTTCCGACTGCGAGGACTAGTGCCATGACAGCAATCAAGACACTGACACTACCTCTAGCCAGACCATACTCTTCCATTATGAACGGGAACAGCGGCGCTGGGGCTAACACATTAATGCCGATGCTTAGCTGGGCAGAAATAAGCAAACCATGTATAACCCAACGATATCTAGACTGCGTTTTTTCGTGCACTTTCAACCTTGACCACAGAAAAGGCGGCTCCAACGAGCCGCAAATATTTCAAAGCGCTGTTTAGCTCCCCACATATTACTGTTGTTTTGAGTCGTTGCGACAGAAAACAGAGTGCTCATAATAAAGTACGTGGGTACTTAAAATCATTTTTGGATCCTCGAATTATATCAGGGCGGTCGATAGCCACTAACTTAAACGGCATGGCAGGTTAATCATCTCACTGTTTACGCCGTATGAGACATGATCGAAACACAATAATTCTTTGGGCAGACGACGTCGGGATAATCTACAAAAGCAAGATCCACTCTTCATATTTTTCGTCTTCACTCAAAATGTCCCGATTCCCTTACAGAACGGTGAACCAGGTTATGCAGCTGCCACCGATTTCATAGCCCGCATGTCTTCGGAGTGCTACAAATCCTAAGCATTTAGGCACGAATTCCTTGACAACCGGTCACATCAAACATATGATTGCGTTGAAAGTTTTAAGATTTATTAGAAGGTGAACATGGGTCACGTAGCCATATCAGAAGGTGAAAGCTTTGATAGCCTGCTTCGGCGCTTCACTAAGAAAGTGCAGACGGATGGAATATTGTCTGAGGCCCGTAGAAGAGAACACTTTGAGCCTCCTAGCATAAAGCGGAAAAAGAAGGCAGCCGCCAAACGTCGGAAGAGTTCTAGGCGATAGTTTAAAACACTCTCGTATAGTTGTCCTACCATGTCTATTCAAGAACGCCTCTCAACAGACTTAAAAACGGCTATGCGGGAAAAAAATGAGCCTCGTAGGTCGACAATAAGGTTCATCCGCGCAGCGATTCAAAACGAGGAAAAAGAAAAACGACGCCCACTTGAAGACGAGAACGTTATAATTGTTCTCAGTAGGATGGTTAGGCAACACCAAGAAAGTATCACAGGATTCGGAATGGCTAATAGATTGGACTTGGTAAAAAAAGAGGAGTCCGAACTTGCCATAGTAAGAGAATATCTACCAGAACAAATTTCTGACGAAGAGTTGGATTCACTTGTGCGTAATGCAATCTGTGAAGCGGATGCGAAACAACAAGCAGACATGGGTAAAGTCATGAAAATACTAATGCCCAAGGTTCAAGGCAAGGCAGACGGCTCAAGGGTAAGTTCCTTAGTAAAGGATCTTCTAACAAAATAGGTGGCCGATTCATTGTCTCGTTCACGACTATATATTGACTCCAATGGCTTGTTCTGGACACTTATAGACTAGGTTGGGATACCTAGAGTAACATAGTGCTTTCTAACTTTTCTTAGGAGCAATCTGTTGCGTTTTGGAATAGTAGTCTTTCCCGGAACTTGGAGTGACACCGACTGTTATCACGCTGTCACTGAAGTCTTAAACCAGGATGCGCAATATATATGGCATCAAGAATCAAATATCCGCGACATAGATTGTCTTGTACTCCCAGGCGGCTTTTCATACGGCGACTATTTACGCACCGGCGCCATTGCACGATTTTCTCCAGTAATGAGCGCTATAAAGAAATTCGCTAATGACGGCGGTTTGGTTATAGGAATATGTAACGGTTTCCAGATCCTATGTGAAGCCCAACTACTCCCTGGGGTTCTAATACGTAATGACGACCTTCGTTTTCGTTGTGAATGGACTAACTTAAAGATCGAGAACAATGGAACAAAATTCACCTCCAGAGCTTCACAAAAGGAATTGATTAAAGTTCCTATTTCTCATGGAGAAGGCAATTATTACGCTGATTCCAAAACTATAGATACCCTCAACAACAATGGTCAGGTGGTTTTCCGGTATTGTAGTCCGTCTGGCCAAATCGACGCCGAATCGAATCCGAACGGGTCCATTGAAAACATCGCAGGAATCGTGAACGATCAAGGTAATGTCATGGGCATGATGCCTCACCCAGAAAGATGCTGCGAGGAAATAATAGGAGGGACTGACGGGCGGATAATTTTTGAATCCATGATAGATTCGGTGCCCTAATTTGACCCAGGCCATAATCTTCGCTCTTTTGGCTGCCCTCGGTTGGGGCACGTCCGCAATTTTCGTGCGGTTAGGTTTGCAGAATTTGACGGCCACTACCGGGACAGCCATTTCCTTGGCTGTCGGTACGATATTGATAGGCATAGTGGCCGTCACTGCCCACGGACCAACGGCGTTTAATCTAAACCCAAATGAGTTTGCCTGGATAGTACTATTGGGGGTATTGAATTACGTCCTAGGGCGATATCTCAATTTTAACAGTGTCAATCTCGCTGGAATTTCACGCTCAGCACCTTTATTGGCATCGGCTCCACTCGTTGCAGTCGCAATGGGAATTCTAATTGGTGGGGAAACGATAAATTCGTTCATCCTCTTAGGTACCCTAAGTATTTTCGGTGGGGTTATTCTAGTAGCCACAGGTGGCGGTCGCGGATAAGCGAATAAGATGACTAACGTATTGAACAAAGCCATTAACGAAAAGCCAGTGACGACCGGCATGCTCCTGGCATTGATGGCTGCCACGGCATATGGATCGAGTCAATTCTTGGCCAAGCAGATCGTTACCGAGATAGCCCCTCCGTCGGTAGTAGCAACTGTAGGACTATTTTCTGGGTTTGTCGTTTTGATGGGTCTATCTATTGGGAATCTGCCAAAAGATCGTAAGGCCCCTAAGAAAGCTGTAGTTTTTCTAATCCTGTCTGGAATCGCATCCTCAGCCGGGGTGACGTTCCTATACACTGCGCTTGAACTCGCGCCAGTCGTAATAGTCGCACCAGTTTCATCGGTTACACCATTGATTTCTTTGAGCTTAGCACATATCTTTCTACCAAAGATGGAGTCTATCACCGCCAAGACATGGGTTGGCGCAATCTTGGTGGTTGCAGGTGTCAGTTTAATAACAATAGGAAGTCACATTTAGAAAGGAATCGAAGTGCCTGTATCAAAAGAAATCCTAGATGAAATAGCACTAAAGCAGGAAGAATACGACGAGATAGTCCGCAGGCTTGGAAGAGAACCAAACTCTGTGGAATTGGGCATGTTTGGAGCTCTTTGGAGCGAACATTGTGGTTACAAGCATTCAAAGCAATTACTCAGAACCTTTCCTTCAGAGAGTCCTTATCTTCTCACCGCTCCTGGACAAGAGAATGCTGGAGCGATTGACATAGGAGACGGCTTATCAGCCGTCATAAAAGTTGAATCACATAACCATCCTTCAGCAATAGAGCCATACCAAGGCGCAGCAACTGGTGTGGGTGGAATTGTTAGGGATATTCTCGCGATGGGGGCCAGGCCAATAGCTCTAATGAACTCACTGCGATTTGGTCCACTTAGTGAACAGCAAAATCGGCACCTGTTTAACGGTGTGGTTAGTGGTATCTCTGGCTATGGAAACTGCATCGGTGTGCCAGATATAGGAGGCGAAATAGCATTTGCCCCGTCGTATTCGGGCAACCCTTTAGTCAACGCCTTGTGCCTGGGTATAGTTAGATCAAACGAAATGGTTAGAGCTATCGCCAGTACACCTGGAAACATTCTCTTGCTGGCTGGCGCTGAAACTGGAAGAGATGGGATTCACGGGGCGTCTGGGTTAGCGTCTCGAACGTTCGAGGAGGATATAGAACTTAGACCAACCGTTCAGGTGGGAAACCCTTTCATGGAAAAGATTCTAATAGAGGCCTGCCTTGAGGTAGTTAAAGCGAATCTACTTGAGGGGCTACAAGACCTTGGTGCAGCCGGGCTAACAAGCTCAATTGTTGAGGCGACGACAAAGGGGGGGACTGGCTTCAAGTTAGATGTTGCGCTTGTACCTAGACGCGAATCCGGAATGTCCCCTTATGAAATCATGCTGTCTGAATCTCAAGAACGAATGTTGTTAATCGTGTCACCAGAAAATGTAACGACAGTGACAAACATCATGGAAAAATGGGATATCCCATGTACCGCTATTGGGGAAGTTACGGGAGACGGGATAGCCAGAATTTTCGAAGGCAGTAACCCAGTAGGCGCGGTCCCAGGGGGAATGTTGACCCATCCACCAATCTATGAAGTTTTCGGCGACAAGCCAAATTCCATCGCAGAACTGCAAAATTACGACCTGAAATCACTACCAACGCCAGCAGATGCTCCCTACGACATACTGCTGAAATTATTAGCGTCGCCGAATATTACTAGTAAAGAATTTGTTTACCGCCAATACGATCACCAAGTTCAAACAAACACTGTTCTGCCTCCCGGCACCGCCGATGCTGCTGTTGTCAGAATTAAGGGATCCGACAAAGGATTGGCTCTGTCGTCCGATTGTAACGGCCGCATAGGTTATCTGGATCCATTTGTTGGCGGAGCGTTAGCCGTTGCTGAGGCATGTAGAAACGTGTCATGCACAGGCGCCACACCCGTTGCAATTACGGATTGCTTGAACTTCGGAAATCCAGAAAAGCCAGATGTCGCCTACCAAATGGTTGAGTCGGTACGTGGGATGGTTGAAGCTTGTAACTCTTTGAACGTTCCGGTGGTAAGCGGCAATGTTAGCCTTTATAACGAAACCAAAGGCACCGTCATATACCCTACCCCAGTCGTATGTGCTCTGGGCCTTATAGATGACGTGAACAAAGCTGTGTCGTCTGGATTCAGGAACGAAGGTGACTCAGTATTTCTATTGGGATCGGATGTGGTCAGTGCCGATGTAAATTATTTGGCGGGCAGCGAATACTTAGAGATAGTACATGGACTCGTAGCCGGTCAACCAAGTATCGACCTAGGGCTAGAAGTCAAATTGCAAAGTTGCTGCAGGTCGTTAGTCGAAAACCAAGTTGTAAATTCGGCACATGACTGCTCAGAAGGAGGATTGGCAGTCGCGTTGGCAGAAAGTAGCATAATAGGCAATTTAGGTTTCTCTGGCAGCATTGGCAACCGAGATCACTGGGCACCATCATTGTTCGGCGAACAACCCTCACGAGTGGTTGTTTCAGTTTCAAAAGACAAGACCCATCAATTTAAAGACATATGCTATGTGTCAAACACGCCATTCGTATGGCTAGGAACAGTAACAAGCGGCGAATTCTCGATCTCAGGAATTATTGATGGCTCTTTAAGTGAGATCTCAAGTGCATGGAAAACTGGTTTGAGTATAGCTCTAGGTGAGTGAATGAGTTATTTATTAAACCAAAAACTCTTCTCAAAAGACTTGCATGAGATTATACTACTCATGAAGCTCCCACCTCAGTTAACAGAGTGTCAAAGCATTGGCAATTAATGCTCTGATTGGATTACCCTAAACGGATATGGATATTAAAGAGGTACTTAAACAATGAAAGTGATTTTCGTCTCTGATGTTGCAGGCAGTGGTCAAGCAGGAGACATTAAAGAGGTCAAAAACGGATTCGCCCGTAACTTTTTGCTACCCAAACAACTGGCTGTTCCAGCGACACATGACCATTTGCAGAGGTTAGACACTATTCGAAAAACCGGCGACAACCAGCGCATAAAGGAGCAAACTGAAATAAACGCTTTGATTGAAAATTTGACGAATATAACGGTCAATTTAAGTGCGCGAACAGGCCCTACTGGAAAATTCTATGGCGCTGTCACATCTAGTCATATTTCAGAAAAGCTTTCTTCGTTGATCGAAAGACAATTTGATCGGCGATCAATCCAGCTTGACCAGTCGATTCAGGAACCGGGACTTTACGAAGTGCAATTGCGCTTCTCCTACGGAATCTCTGCAGCCTTGCGTGTCGTCGTTGATGCAGAAGGGCAAGAGGGAAGCGTCGAAACCGCCCTAGCTGAAAAAGAGGAAGAGAAGGCTTCACTAACTGATTCCCAAGAAGTGCCCGATGAGTCCACCGAAGAATCAACTGCAACTCAAGAAGCGCCCGATGAGTCCACCGAAGAATCAACTGCAACTCAAGAAG
>Ga0114996_10004203_pt1 | contig 17457 bp, 14 predicted proteins | sample ArcticOcean_MG_C_4_FD_87039 | JGI IMG/M metagenome (GOLD analysis project Ga0114996, IMG submission 87039) | Marine microbial communities from western Arctic Ocean - ArcticOcean_MG_CB4_134 | ecosystem: Environmental > Aquatic > Marine > Oceanic | place: Arctic Ocean: Canada Basin | collected...
AATCAGCGTTCTCTTCAAACGATTTGCTGCATCTTGATCTGAGACTAGTATCTTGCCGATTTCTAGGCTGTTTTTGGTCATCTGAAGCACCTCTTCTTTGATGTTAAAAAATAACGTTAATAACTATTAACGTTAAAATATACTAGCAAATTATACAAGGATCGTCTACACTAAAATAGTCCTACAACCAATCAAAAGGGGAAAATGATGACAATTACAAATCCACGCCTTGCCAAAGAAACGACCTGCGTGCCTCGGCGAAGCGACTATGAGAAACGCCCAGTGCTCAGCGCAACCATTCACCCTGACCTCAAGCGCACCCTTGTGGCTATGTCAGAGCGAACTGGCATTAGTGTCAGTCAGGTCACTGATGAGGTCCTATATAAAGGATTGGTTGGCATGCAGGAGATGGACGAACTTTAGGAGTGATGGGGAGGTGAGGTTCAGCATACAGCCCCCCCCCGGGGAGCTCGCTTGTATCTCCCCATAAGAAACTTAAAGTAGTTGCTCGTATTTATCCCTATAGGCTCCTCATATAGAAACACCAGTCAGTCAGACAAACCTCCTAGTATAATCTCCACACATTGTAAAACATCAAAAACAGGTCTTTTTCTATGAAATTAGACTTGATTTTATTATTCTATCGTCATGCCAACTATTGATATGCTTATCCAATTCATCTAATGCCAAATTTATGTTTTTTCCTTCAATATGGTTGTAAATTGAAATATGGCCGTTAATTGAGTCGATTAATTTATTATTTTCAATTTCAACAGCAACTGAATAAGTTCTGATAGTCTCAATTATACCATTAATATTTTCATAATTTTTTATTAAATAACGATTTGAAGATAAGATAAAAAAAGATTTATGAAATTTACTATCTGTTAAATTAAATTTTACAAAATCATTTTGTTTAATACTTTCTTCAAACTCTTTTATAAATTCTTTTAATTCTTTAATTAACTCTAATCTGTTATTTTTATAAGCAGCTCTCAAGGCTTGAGATTCAAGTGCTAATCTATACCCACAAAATTCAGATAGCATTTTTTCATCCATATTAAAAACTTTGAATCCTCTGTTAACCTCTGACACAACTAATCCTTCTGCCTTCAATTGTGCTAATGCCTCTCTAATAGGAGTCTTGCTAAAACCAAAAGAATTTTGAAGATAGGATTCAGTTAGTTGCTGCCCCAATGATAATTCCCCGTTAATAATTGATTTTCTAATATTATCCATTGTTGCTTCTACTAAAGAAAGTGGACGTTTAAATTTTTCAGCCATAGCTCTTTCTCAAAAAGGAATAAATGGGAGTGGGGAGCGTACTGGCCCCGCCCATCAATACATAAAGTAGTTAATCGGAAAAACATTAAGAAGAAGGATTACATTGCCAATCCCTCTTCTTAAAAAGGAGTATAAAATGAATATACGGGTGTTATGAAGGCACCGCCCGCTGGCCTAAAAATTGTTTATCATAGGCAGATCATTTGTAACAAATCGATTGTATACCGTATGTTTGGAGGCTACGCAAAGATGCACGTCCGTTCCTTGTATTTCATCATTATCATCTGTTGCAGTTACTATTCTGACATTATGACTTGGAACATAGGCATCAGAATAAGACTCTGGCCATAATCACTTTAGAATAAATTTTGGTTAGGACATTTCAATTAAAATCTTATGGCAATCATCAGACCCAGTCCTATGAAGCTCGTAAGCTTGATTGACATTTTTAAATGGTAAACGGTGAGTCAAAATTGGCTTAGTATTTATCTTACCACTTGAAATCATCTCCATTGCCATTTTAGTTGAGGAATGACTTTTTTCACTATTTGCGTGATCAATTGATCTGATATTAAGACACTTAGTAAACATTGTATAGTAATCAATTTTTAATGGTTCACGAGGAACACCGAATTGTAAAATGAAGCCCATAAATTCTCTAGCAAGTTGAAAACTCAGATTAATTGAAGATTGTGTACCCGCAGCTTCAACAACTATTTCAGCTAGCTCTCCTCTATTAAACTGTTTTAAGTAATCTAATGCAGATCCTCTTGAATTGTTAAAAGTTTGGGTCGCACCATAATTCTCACTTAATTTAAGTCTGCTTTCAATTTTATCAATTCCTAAGATTTTACCTGCTCCAAGCTGCCTAAGAATAAAGTTAAACCACTGACCTGCAGAACCTTGACCTATTACGACTGCTGTTTTACCAACTATATTAGGTAATTGTTTAGCAGCATATATAACAGTTCCTAACTGCTGTGACATAAGAAGCTCTTCAACTGTTTTACCTGAAGCAAGTGGTATCAGATTTTTGATTGGTGCCAAATAATATTCTGCCATTCCTCTATGATCTGGAGCAATTGCAAGACAGAGATCTCCCTTTTTAAAAGTTTCAGAATCATCCTGAAGATCTACAATTTCAGCAATTATTTCATGACCACTTGTTCCTGGTGGAAAAGGATACATTTCATCTGGTGAATGATGAAGCAGATGAATATCGCTACCACATAAAGAAACCAGTTGAGGACGGACCAGGGCATAACCTGGTTTTAAATTTGGTATATCTGTCTTTACAAATTTGGCCTCACCACGAGAAACAATTTGCAAAGCATTCATCAATCGAGCCACTTTTATTTTAAATCCAATTATACTTTTTTAATTAAAATAATCTAATTCTTTATACTTTCTAAAAATAATTCGTATTCTTTTTTATCAATATCTACAGAAATTGAAGGATCATTAAATTTTTTGTTATTTACATCCAATATATATTCTTTATAGGCAGTAATCCTTTCTTTTTGTATACTCTCAAAATCATCTATCAATTTTCTATAAACTTTAGCATGACGTGGATATTTTCCATGATATGTACCTAGAATATCTTGTGAAAATAAGTACTGACCGTCACAATCTGAACCACTTCCAAGAGATATTGTTAAAATATCTACATTTTTTGTGATAAAAGAAGCGATTTGTTTTGGTACAACTTCCATTTCTACCGCAAAAACCCCCGCATCCTGTAAAGACAATGTATGATAATATACATCTTTAGCCTCAATAGCAGTTTTTCCAATAGCTCTGAAACCTCCTAGCCAAGTTACTTGTGAAGGAATCAAACCCACGTGGCTTATAACAGGAATTTTCTCAGATGTTATTTCCTTTATCCATTTACAACTATTTGCTGTATAGACTGAATCTATTCCTATTGATAAAAGTGAATATGATGACTTAATAGCTTCATAAGAAGAAGCATAGGAAAAAATAGGTGGAGCACTCATTAAATGAGTATTTGGACATACTTTTCTAATTCGCTCAATGTCTTCAAGTGTTGCATTAAAACCAAATTGTGGCATTCCATACGCAGCAGTAATAATATCTATACCTGCTTCTTCAGCAGCTATAGCTTCTTCCTCGTTATTAACAAAAACTTCGCTGATTTGTTTTTTACCTTTAAGTTTTTTTAAATCATAAACAGATAATTTTTTTTTGACCATATTTATTTGGGTTTGAAACAATAAGGAGAAGGTCCATAATGATATTGGTTAGCCTTTTCTGATAAATCGGGAATGATCGTATAAGTAGGATTTTTAATTTGGCGAATTATAGACACAAATGATTCTTTAACTGATGAACTCAGACTTGGCAGAGCGGGCGGGCAGTCATCCTTTATTTTTTCATGTAATAATGGCAAATTATAATACGGTACACTGGGAAACATATGATGCTCTAGATGATAATTCATGTTAGAGTAAAGAAAACGAATAAAATAATTTGTGTAAAAGGTTCTTGTATTTAATCTGTAATCTAAAACATCATCATTTAAACCTGCATGTTGAGTTATAACAATTAAAAACACAAAAGGGAATCCATAAAATGTTGGTAAAAAAACATATAAAATTGGTAAGATTGTATTAAAATAAAAGCAAGAGCCAATTACAAAACTAAAAACTGACATCCAAATTCTACCTTCCCAGATCACCTTGTTATAATATCTTTCAGGTATATAATTTTTTTCTTCCTCATCTAATACACCTATACTGTGTAGTATTGTCCTTTTCAAATTAAGCTTACCTATTGATAAGTAAAAAAAGTTTAATAAAATGTCTTTTAGGGAAGGAGGTCTGTGAGAAACAAATTCTGGGTCTCTTCCAACTATTAATGTATCTTTATGATGTCTAACATGACTCCAGCGCCATTGTGTAGGAGGAAAGAGTTCCATAAATGATGCTATTTGATAAACTATTTCGTTTAGCATTTTTGACTTAAAAGCAGTTTTATGGCCCATTTCATGCCATCTAGAATTTGCTCCTAAAGCATATACAAAACCATAAAGAGCGAATAGAGGATAGGCTAGCCATGATTCAAGATAACTATAAGATAAAAAACCTAATATAAGTAACAAAGTGAACCATAGCAAAGTATCAAAAAGAGGCCTAATATTGTTTTTTTGTGATAATTTTTTTAATTCACTTGAGCTGATTTTACATTTGTACCATTGAGCGTTGATTAGACCTAATTCATTTGCTTTGACACTGTCTTCACCAACTAAGCTGTAGTCTCTTTTTTTAAAATTTTTCATTTGTATATATATTTTATGATTTTCCTACTGTGGGCTCAATCAAATTTTCGTTATTTGGATCACTTGGAAGTAGAAAATCAAAATCACATCCTTCGTCAGCCTGTAAAACGTGGTCTATATAGAGTCTTGGATAACCACGTAAATGTTCTGATTTACTTTTTTTTACATTTTTTAACCTATCTTTTATTTCATCTTCAGACAAAATTAAGTCTAACTGTTTTTTAGAGGCATTTAGCTTAATTTTATCCCCGTTTTTAACTATAGACAACGGGCCCCCCAGTTCCGATTCAGGCGAAGAATGTAAAATAACAGTACCAAAGCTTGTACCACTCATGCGTGCATCGCTTATTCTTATAATATCAGTAATATTTCTGTCTAACAATTTCTTGGGAATCGGGATTTGACCCCATTCTGGCATACCAGGAACACCACGTGGTCCACAATTTTTCATAATAAGAATGTCGTTTTCATCTACATTTAAGTCAATGCTATCTATTTTATTTAACATATCTTCATAATCACTAAATACAACCGCATTTCCAACATGATCAAGAAGATGATTAGAAGCAGCGGATACCTTCAAGATTGCTCCTCTTGGAACTAAATTCCCAAATAAAGCTATTAATGATCCTCCTTTTAAAATTGGATTTTCCGTATCTCGAATAACTTCGCTGGGCGAAAATTTTTTATTTTTTAATAAGTTATAAATATTTCTTCCTGTGAAATTGATGCAATTATTAAATAACATATTTTTTAATTGTATCAAGAGATTAGGTATACCACCGGCGTTATGAAAGTCTTCTATTAAATAGGTCCCTGAAGGTTTAACATTAGCAAGTAGAGGCGTTATACTGAATATTTCATCAAATTTTCTTAATTCTAGTTTGATTCCACACCGACCAGCAATTGCAGTTAGATGAATTATTGCATTAGTTGATCCTCCTAATGCTGCCAAGACACTAATCGCATTAAAAAAAGAATCTTTGGTCAGAATATCCCTAGGCCTAATATTTTTTTTCACCATATTTAAGATATAATGCCCTAAGTTTTCAGCCATCATCATTCTCCGGCTATCATTTGCTGGTAGAGTACTGGATCCTAAGGGCATCATACCTAAAACCTCAGAAAGAGCTGTCATAGTTGAAGTGGTTCCCATCTCATTACACGCTCCCACTGAACACGACAAGGTATTTTGTAGTTCATTCCATTCATCTTCATTCAACTGCCCTCTACGATATTCATCCCAATATTTCCAAAAATCTGTTCCTGAACTTAACTTTTCACCCTGAAAGAAACCTAAAGATTTATGGCCACCTGAAAATTGAATTGCGGGAATATTTGCACTAGCGCATGCCATTAACTGTGCTGGAGTTGTTTTGTCACAATTACATAAAAGAATTATTCCATCGATTGGGTAACCCCTTATAGTTTCCTCTATCTCCATTGAAACAAGATTTCTATAGAGCATATCAGCAGGTTTTAATAATTCAGCACCCAATGACATGGTAGAAAATTCTATTGGTATGCCCCCCGCAGAAACAATTCCTCTCTTTATGACTGGAACAATATTTTGAAATGCCATCTCACAATTATTAAATTCACTGTATGGATTGCAAATACCAATAACTGGTTTTTTATTTTTTTGATTTATATTGTGGCCGAGAGAGCACAAAGCCGACCTGTGCCTTACGCCCATTTCATCATTTCGATTAAACCAGATACTGCTTCGTAAATTATTATTCGTCATCAGAATCTATAGCCTCTATCAACTTTGAAAATATAAGGTCAACTTCTGAAATAGTTTCAGGGTCTAGTTTATAGTTACAGGGTTTTCTAACAATATTATTTTTAAATATTCCTCTCTTAACTAAAATATATTTTTCAATAGTTAGAAATGCATCAAGAGATGTCAATATTGAAATAAAACTGGATAAAGGGAATGAAATATTGTAAATACGTGAATTATTTCCTTCTTGAAGTGCTTTCCACAAGGCTACAATTATATCAATTAGATCAGAACCTGGCATTGTTCCTTTAATACCTCGTTTAAAACTATCAACTAAAGAAATTCCACCACTACCTTCAAAAATAGGAGCATTCCCATTTGTAGCGTCTCTCAGTTCACTCAACCTGGGCCCAATAGGATTAGATTCTGGCTTAAATAGAATTCTTTCTGGAAAATCATTAAATAAATTTGATTGTAATTCTATTGACATCGAATTACCTAGATATCCACTGGCGTCTTGGACAACTAGAGGGATTTGTATAGAACTTAGAATATCTTCGTAATATCGTTTAACTTGTTCTTCTGGACATGAATTTGAAATAGGTGGAATCGCCATCACAGCGTCGGCACCTGAATCTTGAGCATGTTTTGAAAAATCTATTGCCTGAAAAGTCGATTCACCTCCTACACTTACAATTACACATCCCCTGTCGTTATTAAATTTACAAATTTTTTCAACAACCTTTTTCCTCTCTATCTCAGTCAATCTAAGTATTTCAGACGCTAGAGCAAATACAATTCCACCACATTCATTTTCATATAACCAATCTATTTCTTTCTCTAAAATAGAAAAGTCTATATTTTCTCGATCATCATATGGCATTTGAAAAACTGGCAAAACTCCTTTCAACTCTTGTTTTTTCATCATAATCAAATATTTTTATATCAGAGGGCAATATTACCAACATTTTATAATCAAAATGCTTATTTTCTAATTAATTATGGTCTAGTTAATAATCCACCATCCACTGCTAAATCTGCTCCAGTTACAAAGGATGATTCGTCAGAAGCAAAGAATAGTGCAACATTTGCAACTTCTTCAGGAGTACCAATGCGTCCAATTGGATGATAATCAATTACTTTTTCCATCTCCAATTTTGGATCTTCAGTCTGGGAAAGATAGTGAATTAACTCTGGCGTTCCTATAAAACCAGGACAGATTGAATTTACTCTAATATTTTCTTTTGAATAGTCTAATGCGGTTTGTCTTGTCAACATCAGTACACCACCTTTGGAAGCGCAATATGCAGCATCATCAGCAAAACCAACATAACTGGCTACTGAGGCCAAATTAATTATACTTCCTCCTCCATTTTTTCTCATATGGGGAATAACAAGCTTAGTACAATTAAAAACACTTTCTACATTATTTTCCATAATGTTCTTCCATTCATTACTTGAAGTATCTTCAATTGATTTGAGCATTCCTATACCAGCATTATTGACCAGGATATCAATCGTACCCCATTCATCTATGGTTCTTTGAATAAATTTTTCTACCTCATTATATTTTGAAACATCCACAGAAGAATATATGGCTTCCCCTCCGTTTTTTATAATTTCATCAACTACCTTGAAGCCTTCTTTTTTAGAAGAAGTTCTACTACAGATTGAAACCTTTGATCCTTCAATTGCGAATTTCTTGGCAATTGATTTTCCAATCCCCTTACTTGCACCTGTAACAACTGATACTTTATTTTTAAGTCTCATGATTCCCTTTATTTAATTAAACCACCATCAACAATATAATTTGCACCTGTAATAAAAGAAGCTTCATCTGAAGCTAGAAAAAGAGCCAAATTAGCAACATCACTTGGTTTACCAAATCTACCTAACATAGTTGAACTAATTATTTGATTTTTAATACTCTTATCTTTGACAAAAGTTTCTACCATTGGAGTTTCTATAAATCCCGGACAAATCACATTTGCTCTAAGACCAAATTTACCATAATAACTAGCAATGGAACGCGTGTAAGCTGGCAGTGCACCTTTGGATGCAGCATAACCATGGAAATTACTATCACCTGCATATGAGGCGACTGAACCTACATTTAAGATAACTGAATTCCTTTTTTTAATTAATAAAGGTATAGCGTAATGACAGAATAGAAAAATACCCTTCAAATTAATTTCAATAAGTCTATCAAATATTTTTGTTTCCAATTCACCTGTAGGTGCATCATTTAGGTCCAAAACTCCAGCATTATTATAAAGTATATTTATGTGATCAAACTTTTTTTTGACTTTTTCAAATAGAATCTTTACATTTTTTTCATTGGTAACATCAGTTTGATAACAAATTGAATTGCCACCATTTTTATTTATATTTTCATTAACTTCTTGTAATTTTTTGATGTTCTTATCCACTAAAATTAGTTTGCAATTTTCTTCAGCAAATCTTTTTGTAACGGCTTCACCTTGTCCTTGTGCAGCTCCAGTTATTAATGCAATTTTTTTATCCAATCTCATGTATTACCATTTCTCAATAATTTAGTTTTATGTTTATCTATTTTATTGAATTTATCAAAACAGACTAAGTATTCCTTTTCTGCTATTTTTTTTGATACATATCCTTCGGACACATCATTTTCAATTTTTTCAAAGTCCCTTCTCTCTGGTGGACCATATCCGCCACCCCCAGAAGTCACCAGTTTTATGCAATCACCTTTTCGCATGTATATATCAGAAAATTTACCATTACAAATTGTTCCAAATGATTTTTTCATGTCATTATATTTATTATCTTTATTTTTTTTGACTAGGAATCCTGATCTAGTTCCGGGTTTCCCTCCAAAAAACCCTTCTGGTTCTATTACATTTCTCTCAATAAAAGCTGATACTCTCAATTCTTCTGAAAGAATTTGTATCTCTCTGCTATATCCTAATCCCCCTCGATTTTCACCATGTCCACAAGAGTTCTCATTCAATGAAAAAGATTTATGTAAAACAGGATATCTTCCTTCTAAAACTTCGATTGGTGCTAATGCACAATTACCATTAGGAATACATAAGGCATCATTACCATCTTTTTTATATCGTCCTCCCCATCCACAACCTTCATTACTTAAATTTGCAAAAACTTCGTTTGTATCTGGATGCACTCCTCCAATGGCTAACAATGCTGAAGTTCCCCCATCAAATGCTGATACTCTTTCTGGCATGGCTTCCTTTAAGGCAGAATATATACCCATAATAATGTGAGGATGAATTTCAGAATTTCCTCCTACACTTGCCCCAGGATATTCCACATTAACAATTGTGCTAGGCGGAGCTATAATTTTGACTGGCTTGTAACAACCATGATTTGAAGGGATATCGTTATCCGTCAAGTGGAATAAAGCGTTATATGTTGCAGATGCAGTTACACCGTAGGTGCAATTAACTGGTCCTCTGGCTTGTTTTGCAGAACCAGTATAGTCAAAAATAATGTCATCATTATCTACTATTATTTTTACTTTAAGTTTCAAAGGTTCATCAATTACACCGTCGTTATCGATAGCATAACCTTCATAATTATAAATACCATTAGGAATATTTGTTATTTCATTACGCATTCTAACTTCAGAGTAATTTTTGATTTCCTCCTTCATTAATTTAAAGGTTTTTAAATCATATCGATTGAGCAACTCCAACAAACTATTTTCACCGACATGCAATGACCCAATCATTGCTTTCATATCTCCATATGAATATCTCGGTGTCCTTACATTTGAGAGTAAGATATTCCATATATCCTCATTATCTTTTCCTTTTTCAATAATTTTTACTGGCGGGAAACGAATTCCTTCCTGGAAAACTTCTGTTGCATCTCCAGCAAAACCCCCAGGCACCATGCCGCCAACCTCTGTCATATGTCCAATAACACACATAAATGCTATAATTTTTCCTTTATAAAATACAGGCTTAATGACTGTAAATTCTGGCAAATGGCAACCACCTCTAAATGGATCATTATGTAAAACTACATCACCTTTTTTGAAATTCTCTATTCCAATTTCTTGAATCGTCCACTCCATTATATATACAATTGCACCTAAATGAGCCGGACAAAATTCAGCTTGAGCTATCATCTCAGCCTTTTCATCAAAAATAGCACATGAAAAATCCAAACCCTCGTTAAATAATGGGGAATATGCGGTATTCATCATTGCAATCCCCATTTCTCTAGCCGTAGTAATTAGATAGTTATTTATAACCTGCAGGGTGATTTGGTCTATATTTGATTTCATACGATCTCCAAATATTTCAATTTACATTTATTATTAAATTACCATATTCATCTACTATAGTTTTTTGATTAGGATGAAGTAAAGTAACAGAATTATTTTCTTCAATTACGCATGGTCCTTTAATTTTTTGATTTTGGGTCAAATCATCTCTTAAATATACATTACAGTCCAAAAACCCTTTTTTTTCAAAAAATATTTTTCTCTTATATAATTTTGTCTTATTTTTAATATTTTTTAATCTTTCAGGTTTATATTTCTTAGTTTTTCCTATACAAGAAATATGGAAGTTTACAATCTCAATTATTTCGTTTGGCAGATCATAACCATACAATTTTTTATGTTCTAAAGAAAATAAATTGAAAATCTTTTTTATCGCAATTTTATTAAATTTTGTTATATTTTCTGGTAATGTGATGTCAACCCCGTAGTTTTGACCTAAGTATCTCATTTCTAGGATTTTATACAGCTTTGGAACACCAATATATCCTTCGTTTTTAATTTGTTTTAGTGAATTTTTTTCCAATGTTAGAAAAACATTTTTTATTTGTTTTATATCAATATAGTCTGATCTCATGTTTGCAGTTTTAGAAACATCAACCTTCATATCAGACATATTTAAACCAAAAGCTGAAAATACTCCTTGGTTTATAGGAACAACAACATCTCTTAAATCAAGTAATTTTGCTAATTCGGCACAATGAGCAGAGCAAGCTCCCCCAAAGGATACTAACGAAAAATTTCTAGGATCGTATCCTTTATCAATAGAAATCAGTCTGATTGCATTAGCCATGTTCCAGTTAACTAATTTAATAATATCAATTGCAGTATCATTAATGTTTTTATTAATTTTTTTTGCTAATTTTTCTATGGATTTACGACTAAGCTCTTTGTTTAATTTAAAATTTCCGCCAGCAAAATTATCAGGATTTAATCTTCCAAGAATTAAATTAGCATCAGTCACTGTGGGCTCACTACCGCCTCTATCATAGCATGCGGGGCCAGGGCTAGAGCCAGCACTTTGAGGCCCGACTCTCAGCAATCCTCCCTTATCAATCCACGCTATTGAACCCCCTCCAGCCCCAACCGTTTTTACTTCAATCATTGAAGTCCGAATAGGAATACCCCATTCCAATTCAACACCTTTTGATCTAGCAAATTTACTATTAATAATCATACTAACATCAAAACTTGTACCCCCCATATCCGCAGAAATCAAATTTTTCCTTTTCGTAATTTTTCCAATGTACTGCGAAGCAATTACTCCTCCTGCGGGTCCAGACAAAATTATATCTGAGGGTTTTTCAGCCACGGAGTTAAAATTCGTAACTCCACCATTTGACTTCATCATCAACAAATTAGAATCAAAATTATTTTTTTTCAGTCCATTACGCAAATTTTTAACATATGCAGAAACTGATGGTTTTAAAAAAGCATCAATTATTGTAGTACTTGCTCTCTCATATTCCCTCCATCTAGGAAATACTTCATGTGAAAGAGAAAGTTTTACATTTGGCAACAAATCCTTAAATATTTCCCTAATTCTGATTTCATGACCAGCAAATAAGTATGAAAATAAGCAACATACTGCTACTGATTCAATTTTTTCCTTTTTAATAATATTAGCTAACTTAACTACATCTTTATCGTCAAGGTCTTTTAAAACTTCACCTTTGTAGTTAACTCTCTCATCTATATCAAAACAATTTTTTCTTTCTATAGGAAGTTTTGGCTTATCCCATTTCAAATCATAGTGATGCTTTCTATTCATTCTTTGAATAAAAATTATATCAGAAAATCCTTTTGTGCAAATAAATGCAGTCTTAGCTCCTATTTTTTCTAACAATGAGTTTGTTGCGACAGTAGTTCCATGAATGATTGTATCAATTTCTTGCATATTTAAGTTTCCAACCTTAATTGCTTTTAGGACTGCCTCGATAGGATTTGAAGGATTACTACTTACTTTTATGGCAAATGATTTTTTATTTTCACTGTCAAAAACCATAAGATCGGTGAATGTTCCCCCAACATCTATACCAACTTTTAAAGTCATAATAGTTCTCAGGAATATTTTTTCAGTAATTCAATACACTCTTTGGAACATAGTGTGTGTTTTTTTTCTTTAAAAGTAAAATCTATAGGTTTTGTTCTTAATGGAATCATTTTCCCACAATATGTGCATCTTTGAAATTTTTGATTTATTCTTATCATATTACTTTACTGCACCAAATGTTAATGCTCTGACTATGTAATTTTGACCGATAAATGCCATTAATATCATAGGGATTATAGAAATAGTTGCTAAAGCTGATTGCGGTCCCCATTTTAAACCAACTGCTTCACTAAAATACATTGATAGCCTTACAGGGACAGTGTATATTTCACTATTATTTAGAATTAAAGCAAATAGAAATTCGCTCCAAATGAAGATAAATGTTAAAATTGTTACAGTAACTAGGCCTGGTCCTAATAATGGTACTGTAATCTTATATATAATTTGAAAATTCCCGCAGCCATCAATCATTGCGGCGTCATCAATATCTTTGGGTATTTCATTTATGAAACCTCTCAAAATCCAGATTACGAAAGGTAAATTAAAAGTAGTATAAACCAATATTAATCCTGTATACGTATCAATTAAATTAAAATTTGAGAACATAATGCTAATTGGTATTGCGAAAGCTATTGGGGGTAAAAACTTAATTGATAATATCCAATAAGCAAAATTGTCCCCACCAGTATTAAATCTGGACAAACTATATGCACTGGGAACACCCAACAAAATAGCCAGAATTGTGGAAGTTGTCGTTATAAATAAACTGTTTATGAAAGCATCTTTTCCTCCATCTACCCACATCTCAATATAATTATCAAATGAGGGATCACTTGGAAACCAAATCGGGGGAGTATGTAAATATTCTAATTCATTCTTAAATCCTGTAAGGATGATCCATGCTAATGGTAATATCGTTAATACCAAAATTAAAATAATTATAAAATAACGTAAAACTGGAAATAAATTATTTATTTTCATAACCGGTGATAAATTTAATCAATGTACTTGTAAAAATTGTTATTATAATCAATAAAATAAACGAGGCTGCTGTGGCATTTCCCATACTCCAAAATTTAAATGCTAAATTATAAATATATACGGATATTGTTTCAGTTTGTATTCCCGGGCCAGCTCTAGTAGTTAGTAAAATAACATCAAATAATTTTAGAAGGTCTAATGCCCTAATCAAAAATGTTACTAATAAAATGTATCTTAACTGAGGTAAAACTATGTACAAAGCTATCTGCCAACTATTTGCTCCATCTACTCGAGCTGATTCAATGGGTTCAATTGGTAATGACATTATTCCTGAAAATATTATCAGGAAAACAAATGGAGTCCACTGCCATGTATCTGCGAGAATAATTACTACTTTTGCCCAAAAACCATTTGACAACCATGGTATAAATATCTCTTCTTGAAGGACTATATTTATTATTTGTGGTACAAAACCGAAATCATTTGTAAAAGCAATTCTTGCTGTAAATCCTACTACTACTGGACTCACCATCATAGGTACTAAATAGATACTTGTGATAATTTTCTTAAATTTAAAATCACCACTAAACAAGAACGCTAAGAATAGTCCAAGTACCATTTGAATTGAAATAGTTATAACTTCGAATAATAAAGTAACATATAAAGCATTTTGATATCTTTCATCTTCAAATATTAAATCTTTATAGTTATCAAACCATATAAATGGTTTTTCAGCTATCATTGCATCGTATTGATGCATACTAGTATAAAGTGCATCGAGGATAGGATAAACAGTAAGTAATAGTAGAAGTATGATTGATGGGATTACAAGATACCATTTATAATAGACATTAAAATCCTTCATAAAACGGTCTTCTTGATTTTGGAAACTTATGATGATTAAGCCAAGCCATGTTTGGGCCCTTCTCCAGGGGAGAAATCTGCAAAATACTTAAAAATTTAGAAATATAAGCAAATGTGTATAGGCTTGGGGGAAAATATATAACAATAGTCGCTAACTATAGAAAATTCTTTTAGTAAGTAGAAAAATCATGTTTGTCATAAAATATTGAGGGTGCAAGCACCCTCAATATTATTTTTAATTATAATAACTATCTAAAAGAGCATTATATATTTTTAACTGTTTTTCTTTTCCAAACTTCTTCGTTATTTTGTTCCATTTTTTTGCAGCATTATCTAAAGCTTTCTTCGGGGATTTAATCTCATCAGTCATGTATCTTGAAATTTCTATTTCTAATGCCTGCATATATTCTCCATTACCTGGTATTATTAAATCAGGGTATCCTTGTGCTATATTTGCCATTTGTGCATCTAGATATTTATCTGCACCTTCAAATATAGATCTCATTTCTGGATCATTAAAAATGGATTTTCTAATTACATCTGTATTTCCTGATAAATTCATATTAGCCCTCTTCATCTGTTCTTTTGAAACTAGCCATTGAGCTACTAAATAAACTGCCTCTTTAGGTTTTTTACTTTTTGAATTCACTACTAGAGAGTAGCCTGCGAAATTCATTGTTTTTGGATTATGTTTCCCATTTACAATATATCCGGGTACAGTTGTATATCCAACTTTTCCTACAACTTTTGATCCTTTCACATCCACAAAGTTTTTCCCGGCTGCAGGCCATGTAATTACCATAGCTGCCTTCCCTTGACTAAAAGCAGCCAAGGTTTCAACATAACCATAACTTAAAACATCTCTGGACATAAACTTATTCATATGTTTTAAGTCTTTTAGCCCACGAACACCTTCTGCGCTATTTATTGCGGCGTTCATATTTTTATCAAAGTAATTTCCTCCTAATGATCCAAGTCGCTGAATAAACCAAGGGTAAGTTAAACCCTTAACTCTCCATTCAGTTGCCCCATATAACCCTTCACTCGGTCTTGTGAAAAACTCAGCAATGTCATTAAATTCACCCCAAGTCCTAGGTGTTAATAAATTATATCCATATTTTTGTTTGAACTTTTTCTGCTCATTTTCATCTTCAAATAAATCTTTCCTATAATATAAGATCCATGTATCGCCATCCGTAGGCAAGCCATACACATCATTCGCAAAAGATGACCATACTTTGTTAAACGGTGCCACCATATCATCTAATTCGGGGTCATATTTGTTAACCCACTTTGTTAATGGTGTTAAATATCCAGTATTGTAAAAGTCTCCCATCCATGATGTCATAAGAAACACTATGTCATAAGTACCTCTTTTACCCATGGCATCTTGAAGTATTTTTGTTCTATGATCTAAGAAAGGTGATTCTTTAGTTATTAATTCATGACCTGTCAATCTATTGAATTCTTTTGCATTCACCTTTGCCGCTTTGATCGTTATATCTTCAGCATATATAACGAACTTAGTACCTGGTTTTAAATTTAATTGTTTTAATCCATTAATTGCTCTTTCGCTTGAAGTATTTGCTGAAACTACGAATGTGCAACATACTATTGAAATACAAATCATTAATAATTTTTTCATTACTACCTCTTTAGATTATAAGTTGAAACAAATAAACATGCCCATTTAAGGACTATAAAGATGCACATTATACAATATATAATATATATGTCAACAAAATTATGATGATTTATATGATATATATTTTTTTCAAATTTAATTTTTTATAAATAATTGTTATTATTTAAGATATTATATCTGTAATCTTACTAAAAAGTAGTCTAGATTAATTTAAATACGCCTATTTTGTGTCATTATAAGAATAAAAGACCGAGAAAATACTCTAAAATATGGGTGATTTGAGTATATTTAAATGCGGTGGATAAAACAGAACTAGTGCCATTTTTAAAACTTAATGGGACAAAATGCCGCAAAAACCTTGCCTCGCACACGCGTCCTGCAGATTTGTGCATGCAGTCACTCTGAGAATTAAAATACAGAGTATTTATTTAATTAAAGTAATCTTATTGGATCAACCCAACACATGTTATCAATCAGTTTGTTTTACAAGAAAGTAAGTATTTTACTTGAGGGGTGTCTGGCTTTGAAGAATTAGTGTCAAGACAAAATAACTACTCCACTATGTCCCACTTCTAAAAACATTGTGGAGCAACTCAAATTTTGTTAGTTACTAGCAGGCTCCAGATTGCTCCGCTACTCCCTTCTTTTTAATATTATAATAATAAGATATAACCAGTCTGATATTAGAGTATTTGTAATATTAATCGTAAACTTAAAAACATTGTGGAGCAAGTGGAGCATCTCTGTAAACCATTTTAAATACTGGCCTCATGATGCTCCGCATTCCCATGTCTAGAAGTGAGGCAATAGGGAAACTAGTTAATTTCGAATACATCACTGTCTAGTGAGTACTTATCTGAAAAATACAATTTGGAGTCTTTAAGTGAAGTAAATTAAAATTCCCTTGGCCCACTTCCTATACATTTTATCTGAACATTTGAAACTAATACACAACATTCTTCTGAGGTGTACAATAGATGTATATAGTCGGAATTATTGGCTATAAATTGATATTACTGAATAATATTTAATTCTTGTATAACATATTGTAATTATATAAATAGAATGCTAAGATTTTCGTTTGTTTACTAATTGTCGGTGAGAAAGCGCTGTGTCACTTCATACTAATTAATGGGACTTAAAAATGAATAAAATTGATCTAAAAAATAAATCTGCTGTTGTAACCGGAGGAGCTCAAGGCATAGGACTGGCAATCGCCGAACGTTTTTTAGTCTCTGGAGCCTCGGTCTGTCTCTGGGATCGTGATGAACAAATGGTTAACAAAACAGCTGCAAGTCTAGCCTCAAAAGGCAAG
>Ga0114996_10004204_pt1 | contig 17449 bp, 15 predicted proteins | sample ArcticOcean_MG_C_4_FD_87039 | JGI IMG/M metagenome (GOLD analysis project Ga0114996, IMG submission 87039) | Marine microbial communities from western Arctic Ocean - ArcticOcean_MG_CB4_134 | ecosystem: Environmental > Aquatic > Marine > Oceanic | place: Arctic Ocean: Canada Basin | collected...
CACATACCCGGCCTCAAGGTTGTCGTGCCGTCGACTCCCTACGACGCCAAGGGCCTGCTCATCGCGTCCATAAGAGACAACGACCCGGTCATCTTCTTCGAGCACAAAGCGCTCATGCAGATGGAAGGCGACGTACCCGAAGAGTCGTACGCCATCCCGCTGGGCGAGGCGAACGTGGTTCGAGAAGGCGGGGATGTCTCCATAATCGCCCTGGGCCAGATGGTGCACACCGCTCAAGAGGCCGCCAGTAGTCTGGCCGCACAGGGCATACAGTGCGAGATAGTCGATCTGCGCACCACTTCCCCCATGGACGAAGAGACGATCTTAGAGAGCGTCGAGAACACCGGCAGGGTGGTGGTGGTCGACGAGGCCACCCCCCGGTGCAGCGTGGCCACCGATGTTTCTGCGCTCATAGCGGCTGAGGCCTTTGGGGACCTCAAAGCGCCGATAAAGCTGGTGACAGCCCCCCACACGCCGGTCCCGTTCAGCGACGTGCTGGAAGACATGTACAAGCCGGACGCCGCGAAAATTGAGGCGGCAGTACGCGAAGTGGCGGGGTACGGCACATGACAGACGAACTGACCAAATTCACCATGCCCAAGTGGGGCCTGACGATGACGCAGGGAATGGTCACCAAGTGGCTGGTGGAAGAGGGAGCCGAGGTCGAGGCGGGTGAAGAGATCGTCGAGATCGAGACCGAGAAGATCGCCAGCGTCGCCGAGTCTCCAGCTTCTGGCGTAGTGCGGCGGCACGTGGCAAAGGAAGGCGACTACGTCCCTGTTTCCGGGCTACTCGCCGTAATCGCAGGCCCCGACGTGGCCGACGACGCCATCGACGGTTTCGTGGAGTCGTTCCTGGGCTCGTTCGTGCCTGAGGAAGAAGAGGACGAGGGCCCCGAATTCCAGACCGTCGACGTCGCTGGTCGCCCGTTGCGCTACCTGCAACGGGGTGAAGGGGGCGATCCCATCGTCCTCATCCACGGCTTCGGGGGTGAGCTGAACAACTGGCTCTTCAACCACGAAACCCTTTCCCAAGACCGAGCAGTGTATGCACTAGACCTGCCGGGACACGGCGGCTCGTCCAAAGACGTTGGCGACGGCACGCTCGCCTCGCTGGCCGCAGTCGTAGCGGGTTTCGCCGACGGCCTGGGTCTGTCAAAACTGCACCTCGTCGGTCACTCGCTGGGCGGAGCCGTGGCGGTGGAACTGGCCGCGAGTCGGCCCGACCTTTGCGCCTCGGTGACTCTGCTCGCTGCCGCCGGACTGGGCGCTGAGATAAACACTGGCTACGTGGACGGCTTCATCGCATCCGATAGGCGCCGTGCACTAAAGCCATTTCTTGAGCAGCTATTCGCCGACCCCTCGCTGGTCACCCGCCAGCTAGTAGACGACGTACTTAAATACAAGCGCCTGGACGGGGTGGACGGTGCGCTGCGCAGCGTAGCCGCCGGAATGGTTGCGGACGGCAAGCAGGCCGTCTCCCTCAGGGACCGTCTGGCCGGGCTTACAACACCGGTCCAGGTGATCTGGGGCACCGGCGATAGCATCATCCCGGTCTCGCACGCCGACGGCCTGCCCGATGGGATCACGGTTCACAGAATCGATGGCGTCGGCCACATGGCCATGATGGAAGCGGCCTCCGAAGTGAACAAGGCCATCGCCAGTTTTACTGGCTAAGCTCTCCGCGCGAAACGCGCTCTAGGGCTCTTCGGCTCACGGCCTCATCGCTTCGCAAACGACGATTGCTTGCTAGCAGTCGTCGTTGTTGGTCTCGCCCTTGGGCATGATGGTGTTGCAGAAAATGGCGCCGGTGAAGTCCGCTCCCCGGTCGTCGGCGAAGGACAGGCTGGCGTCTGTCAGGTCGGTGTCTCGCAAAATGGCGTTCTTCAGGCTGGCGCTGCGCAATTGAGCGCCGCGCAGGTTCGCGCCCGTCAGGTCGGCGTCCTCTAGCGTCCCCTGGAACATGCTTACGCCACCCATATCGGCGTTTCGCAGGTTCGCGCCGGTCAGGTCTATGGGGTCGAAGTTCTGCCAACCCGCGTCGCCGGGGTCGAGGTCCGCACCGTCGAAGTCCGCCCCCTCGCAGTCGGCGCCCGGCCCAATCTCGCAGTCCCCCGCAATGCTCTTGCGTAGCGCCTCAGCGGTGGCGGCAGACGTGGCGCTGTCTACCTCTCCTGTGCCGGTTGGGTCGCTTGCGTCGCCAGAATCCTGAGTAGAGCCCGAAGCCTGTGTCTCTGGGGTCGCAGTAGGGGACGCCGTCGCCAGTGGCTCGTCAGCGCCACACGCCCCTAAGGCGAGCGCAGCTGCGCTGAAAAACAATACGAGCAGGGTCTTAATTTTCCAGCCCCCTAACCGTTGACTGGCTAACTCACGAAAATCGCCTGCCACGAATCTATCACATGGCGGGGGTCGGGTCGTCTAAAAGAAGCCTTCTGGCGTTTGGCCGAGGAAATACTTGCCCGCAGTGTCGTAGTGGACCATGCGGCCCTGCGCCTGCTGGGTAATGACGTGCACATCCTGGAACCGCCGCTGAATCGGATTGTCGGCGAACACCGAGGTCGCACCGGCAAGGTTATAAGCGGCGTCCACCACGTCGGCCGACGTGCGAATGGCGTGCGTGCCTGCGAGCCGAAGCCGGATGCGCTGGTCCACCGAAAGCTCGCGGTTCGCCTGCGCCTCGCCCCATAACCCTGCGACAGCTTCCCCAAGTAATGCCCTGGCAGCCGCCCACTGGGCCTCGGCGAGGCCTATCTGGCGTTGGGTCGTGGACAGGTCGGCGAGAAGCGCTTTCGTCATGACCGGCGTCTTGGCACCGGCTAGCTCGATGGCCGTATCCAGCGCACTGCGGGCTATGCCCAGTGCGACCGTGCCGAACCCGGCGGCGAACATCAGAACCGTCGACATAACGTATATCGGCCCGTCGTTTCTTGCGGGCGCGTCGCCCCCGTATGAACGGATCTCGGGAACAAATAGATCGTTGACCTGGAAACTGAAGCTGCCGGTGCCCCGCAGGCCCGTCACGTTCCAGACATCGAGAATCTCGACTTCGTCTCTTGGTATGAGAAGTGTCACGCCCACGTCCGGATCCGTCATCGGGCCCTGGATGGCTTGAGGATCACGCACACGGGCGAGCGCGGCTACCCAGCTTGCGTGCCGAATGCCAGAGGAAAAGTTCCACCGGCCGGTGAGCCGGTAGCCGCCGTCCACAGGAACAGCTAAAGAGTCTGGTGTGGGCGGGCCGTTGGTTACCACCGCCAGCGGGTCATTCCATATTCGCCGCGCAGTTCGCTCTGGAATGCGAGATGAGTTAGTGGCGAAGACGTTGTTCTGGTTCAGGCACCAAGCGGCCGAGCCGTTGGCCCTGGCGAACACGTCGACTATCTTTAGATAGTCGGGGAAGTCCAGTTCAGACCCGCCGAGAGAGGCCGGTACGAGCATGCGGAACATCCCGGCCCTGGCCATGTCGGCGGCGAGTTCGGGAACCAGCCTGCGCTCGCGATCGATTTCGTCCGAGCTTGCGGCCGCACGCCTCGCAAGCTCGTTTGCCGAATCGAGCAGGCTGGCCGATTGGAGTGGTGAGGCAGCCATGTTTTCTCCTACGGGCCCCGGGGCCCGTGGTTAACCAGGGGCCAGGCGCTAGCTACGCGCGCTCACGGGTGCCTTGGCGTCGCGGCCCAGGCGCTGGCGTGCCCCGCCGTCGAGGGTGCGCTTGCGCATGCGGACGTCCTTCGGCGTGATCTCGACGAGCTCGTCGTCGGAAATGAAGTTCAACGCCTCTTCCAGGCTGAACAACATCGGCGGCTCCAACCGAACGACAATGTCGGAAGTGGACGAGCGCATATTGGTCAGCTTGCGCTGCTTGCAAATGTTGACGTCCATGTCGTCCACACGGGTGCCGAGGCCAATCACCATGCCTTCATAAACGGGCGTGCTGGGCTCAACAAACGTGCGCCCGCGTCCCTGTGCGTTGCGCAGGCCGTTGGCCACCGTGACGCCAGAGTGGGAGGCCACTAGCGACCCGGCACGAGTCGACTTCACCACGCCCTTTACCGGGCGCAGTTCCAGCAGTTCGCTGTTCATCACACCTTCGCCGCGGCCGACACGGATGAAGAAGCTGCGGAACCCGATCAGACCCCTGGTAGGCAGTTCAAACTTCATGCGGACTCGGCCCAACTCCGGGTTAGACATGTCTGTCATTTTAGACAGGCGTGAAGCCATCTCCTCGGTGATGACGCCAATGAAGTCATCGGTCGTATCTATCGTTAACAGTTCATAGGGTTCATGACGCCTGCCGTCGATGAGCGTGGTCACGGCCTCTGGCTTCGAGACCTGAAGCTCCAATCCCTCCCGGCGGATCGTCTCTATGAGGACCGACAGGTGAAGTTCACCTCGGCCCGACACGATGAACTCGTCGGCACGGTCGGTCTTCTCGACCCGGAGGCTGACATTCGTCTCGAGCTCTTTTTGCAACCTGTCCCACAGCATTCGTGAGGTCGCATACTTGCCGTCCTGGCCGGAGAAGGGCGAGGTATTCACGCCGAACGTCATCTGCACGGTCGGCTGCTCGACGGTTATTCGCTCCAGGCCCTCCGGGTGGTCGGCAGCAGCAATGGTGTCGCCAATGGCGACGCCTTCGAACCCGACGACGGCCGTTATGTCACCCGCACCGACGCTCTCAACCTCGTTACGCGACAGGTTACGGAACGTGTACAGGTGCTCGGCCTTGAAGCCGAGTTTGGGTCCGTCCATGCCCACCAGCGCAAGGGCCATTCCACGACGGAAGCTGCCCCTGAAGATCCTGCCAATGGCGATCTGTCCGAGGTGGTCGTCGTGGCTCAGAGACGTCACCAGCATCTGCGCGGCCCCGTCCGGGTCGGCCATCGGCGGAGGGATATGGTCGACAATAGCCCTGAACACAGGTTCCATGTCCGTCGGATCATCGTCCAGTTCGTTCAGTGAGTACCCGGCTTTTGCCGAGGCGTAAAGGACCGGGAAGTCCAACTGGTCGGCGTCGGTGGCAATCTCCAGGAACAGGTCCTGCACCTCGCTCACCACTTCGGCGCACCGGGCGGATGGTCGGTCAATCTTGTTCACCACCACGACGGGCCTAAGCCCGTTGGCGAGTGCGGTCTTGAGTACGTAGCGCGTCTGAGGCATGGGCCCTTCGACGGCGTCCACGACGAGCAAACAGCCGTCGGCCATGTTCACGACGCGCTCGACCTCGCCGGAAAAGTCCGCGTGGCCGGGGGTGTCGATGATGTTCAGCGTCACGCCGTCATAGGAGATGGCCGTGTTCTTGGCCAGGATAGTGATGCCTCGCTCCCGCTCCTGCGGATTCGAGTCCATGATCAGGTTGCCGGTAATCCTGTTCTCCTCCAGCACGTGGCTGTACTGGAGCATGGCGTCGACCAACGTGGTCTTACCGTGGTCGACGTGGGCGATGATGGCCACGTTGCGTAGTTGGGTCTGGGGTGAGAGGGACATAGCTGTACTTATAAAACCAGTTCTGGGCTGAAACTTCGGGTATCGGGGCTGTAGGCTTGGGTGGCCTTGCGACCTATCCGTGCCATCTTTTTGTACCGCGCAGGCGACAGTTGCGCCAACGGGAATCGTGTCTGCTAGCTAGCTTAACCCACATAAGCCCACAGTAGCAGCAGGTTTTACCACATTAAGGTAGGGAAGTGGACGCCGCCCCCCTGAGTGATCAGGGTGATTGGCGTGACCCGAGCGGCACCGGCGGCCGGTCCAGCACGCTGAAACGCCCCTCGCTTTCGACAATTCGTACGTGGGCGTTCATGGGAACATCGGCGAAAGTCTCGACCGTTCCCGTCGCGGGCCACGTCACCGTCAACCGGACGATACGGCTCGCGTCGCCCAGGCCCATCTCCTGCTGCAGGCTCGACCCTCCGAAGCTGCCACCGGTGCCAACGTGGGCGTAGACCGTGCGCACCGAGCCATCCGGCGTCTCTATGTCCACTGCAATGAGGGCACCAATCGCCGAACGGGCCGACCGCGTGCCCTCCAGTAACACCGTCACCCAGGCATTGCCGTGACTAGGGTTGCGGTAAAGCGCGTCGGAGAACGCGTCGCCGGGGTAGAAGCCGCCGATCTGCACGAAAACGTCCTGGTCGCCGTCCCGGTCCAGGTCCCCGAACGCGACACCGTGTCCCTTTCCCAGGTGGCCCAGTCCGGCAGCAACACTGACATCAACGAAGCTCTGACCGCCGACACTTCGGTACGCCAGATTGGGCGTGAGGGCGTCGAAGTCCACCGACCCGGTTCCCAAAACAATGTCCTGGAACCCGTCCCCGTCCAGGTCTCCGAACCCGGCGCCCATTACCATCGCGGGGGCGTCCAACCCGACCTCGCTCGTCACGTCGTCAAAGCCACCGGAGCCGTCGTTGCGGAACAGCCGGGCGACGCCCGCCGCGTCCGACTGGTCCCGAACGTCACCGAACAGGCCGGAGATATAGATACGGACGTCATCGTCAAACCCGGCCACGTATATGTCCAGGTCGCCGTCATTGTCATAGTCCCACCACCACGTCGCGAAGCTGGAGTGTGGTTCTTGCACGCCCAATTCAATAGTCACGTCCACGAACGAGCCGTCGCCTACCGCCCTGTATAGCCGATTGGGCTGCTCGAAGTTAGAGACATACAGGTCGGCCAGCCCATCGCCGTCGTAGTCACCCCAGGCTGCACCCTTACAGTACCGCTCGTTCAGCACCCCGGCCGCCTCAGCCACGTCCTCGAAAGTCCCGTTACCCCGGTTCCTCATTAGCTGGCTGGGCGAAGGACCCCAAGTCGTCACTCCATCAGGGTTAACGTCGCCCGAAGCCGCTTCGTTGCACAGGTAAAGGTCAAGGTCTCCGTCGTTGTCGTAGTCGGCCCAGGCCCCGACCTGACCCGGCCTGGCGGGTTCAGCCAGGCCTGCATCGGCCGTCACGTCCCTGAACACTCCCTGTTCGTTGCGTAGCAGCGACACCCGCATCTCCCCGTCGGAAATGAGCCAGCCGCCTCGCAAAATGAGCAGATCGGTCCAGCCGTCATTGTCGTAGTCGGCCTGCACAATATTGAGGCCACCCAGCTGACCCGTCAGCCCGGCGGCGCTGGTGACGTTAACGAACCGGCCATCGCCCCCGTTGCGGTAGAACTGAAGCCCCACGCACGGGTGCCAGGACGAGGCGACTATGTCCAGCAGCCCGTCATTATCGAAGTCGTCCACCACTGCGCCTCCCGCCAGCGTCAGGTCGTAAATACCGGCCGAAGGCGCTATCTCCTCGAATCGGCCAATGCCGCCCGTCTCCGAATCGGCCCCTGAGTCGGGCTCAAGATCGGCCAGGAACTCGGAGGGCACGCCGTCTGGATATGTCCCCAGCGTCATGTGGGCCACGTTCAGCAGCCAGCGGGCCGTCAGGTTGTCGGGCTCAATGTCCAGGAGCCGGATCAGCACTCTTATAGCCCCCTCGGAACCCCGGCGATCCGAATGGCCCTCACCGCCGTCCACCGGCAGGACGCAGGTATAACGCCCGTCCACCGTCGTGCAGTTCGATAGCTCGCCCATCTTCAGGTAGGCCAGCGACAGGGCGTCCAGCAACGTCGTGGCCACAGGGCCTGCCGGGTCCGGCTGCGCCGCAAGGGCCGCTTCCAACAGCCCGACCGCCGACACGGCGTCACCGGCCCGCAACTGTTCAGTCGAAAGCAGAATCGCCAGCTCTCCCAGTAAGGCAGGGTCGGACGGTCGCGAGCGCTCGTAGACACCCGACAGTCGGTCCCTCAGGGCAGGGCCAAGATAAGGATTGTCGTCGGTAGTCAGTGAGGTGCAGTAACTCTGCAACTCGTCCAGAGCGACGACCCCGGCGTCCCGATCGTCAGGGGGCGACGGTAGAAGAGGAGTAGGGCCGTCTTTAGAGGACTGCGAGCAAGCGAGACAGACCAGCGTGACAACGAAGATAGTGAACAGGCCAACGGTGACCTGCAGGCTGGCGTAAGGAAGCGAGTGTCGCAGCATAGGCCGAGGGGCAGGGGAGTGGTGGAGCTGAGGGGATTCGAACCCCTGACCCCCTGCTTGCAAAGCAGTCCGGTCACCAGCGCTGTGCTTTAGGAATGAAATCGTCATAAAACTACGAGAATTATGTGCTCACGAATCCGGACTCAAGATTGATTGCTGATCGCATCAGCAGATCGGCGGTCCAAGCCGTGCGATTGGACCACCTTCGGCTTATGTCGATTCCCACGAAACTTCGGTGTCCAAGTACTCATCAACCTTTAAACGACTCGGCCTTTCGTTCATATTTTGAACCGTTGTCTTATAGGGAGTCGTTTTTGAGGGCCTCAAATCGAGTTTTCGGAAGGTGAACCTCGAAGGCGGACCGCCCTAGCTCAACCGGCAGCTAAAGCCGCCACCGCTAGCTAGGGGTTCTGCACGGCGGCTGGAGTGGCTAAGGCCTTTGGTGCGGGCCATGGCAGCGAGGGCGCTCAAGAGGCGGTAAAGGGGTTTCCTGTGGAGGTACGAGCTACCTAAGAAAGGCCCTACCACTTCCCCAGCTGCCGGACTTGTCGCCGTGCCTCCTGCACGCCCGGGTCGCCCCACCAATGCCGGAGCCGCCCCCGGTGATAATTGCGACTTTGCCTTAAAGTCTGCCCGCCATTGGTTCCTCTCTTTCTTTTGGTCGCAAACAAAATGGACGGGAAACCCAACCGGGTTTCCCGTCCATTAGTGGTCTACCTATTTCCCCTTGCGCACTTACCGGAGGGGGGCACTATGCGTCCAGAGTGTCGAGGTACATGAACTTGGACTCGCCGGTGAGCATGCCCGCCATGGCCTCGATGAAGCCGGATTCGGTGCGGAACTTCATGTAGGCCTCGTGGTGCCCGCGCGTCTCCCACTCTTCGTACAGGACGATGGTGTTGGTGTTGTCCTGGTCGTTAAACGCGGTGATTTTGATGCAGCCGTCGTACGCCCTGGTGTCGGGCAGAGCGCCCTTCAGTGCGTTTACCATTTCGTCCCGGTTCTCGGGTTTGACGGGAAGTTCAAGGATTACTGTTACAGCCATTTTCGTCTCCTCCACCTGTTGAAATACCTAACGGCTTGAGCGACCAAGTCTAACGCTTGCGACCCGGCCCCGGGTAGCGTCCGCCTTTTGGCCTAGGGCCTAGAGGGCTGCTAACGGAAGCGAATGCTGGCCAAGGCGGCGGCGATGGCCGCGAAAACGACTAGGCTGCGCGCACCACTATTTGGAGGCCGGGCCCGGGGTCAGGCCCGGAGTCAGGAGAGTCCCGATCATTACGCAGGGTTCTGCATTACCCGTTCTGTTTCGACTCGCTTCGACCAGTTTACAGGTGCAAAGCGCAGTCTAGCGTAGCGGACGGATTCGTGCCCCGCGAGGCTGGTGGCCAGCTACGCGCGCGGCATTCTTAGCATGGAGGCGTTCCAGAAGCCGCCGCCGGGCATGTCGAGGCGTTCTTGTACTTCGAACCCGAAGTGTTCGTATAGCGATATGTGCACGTCGTTGTTGGCGTCGAGGTAGACGGGCATGCCCTCGGCGTCGGCGCGGGCCAGCATGGGGCGCATGAGCTTGGACGCGAAGCCCTGGCCCTGGTGATGGGGCACGACAGCGATGGGCCCGAGATGCCAGTGGGGCATGGGCGCGTTGCGCTTTTGCATTCCCTCCTGGAAGCGATACTGGGCGACTACGCTTCTCCCTCCGCTCCACAAGAACACCGCCAGGTCCAAAGGGGCTGAGGTGATGATCTGGAGCGTGGTCGGATAGACGAGGCCGGGCCGCAGCCACGCGGCGACTCCCTCGAAGGCGGACGAGGTTGCGTAGACCTCGCCGTGGCGTATTTTGAGGCGCAATAGGACTTCCCACATGCGGGGGATGATGTTCCCGTTGCCACCGGGAGGGAAGGCCAGCCCCCACGCTTCGGCGGCGGCCCCAACGTGGGACAGGTTCAGGCGCATCGGTTCCATAGGTTGGTTCTCCGTTTAGAGGCTCGCGCAGGCTGCAACTGGCCGGATTTCACAAGCCCGAATGCTATCAAACGGCCGGACGGGGAGCCGAGCCCGACTCAACACTCATTGGGAAGCGATTAGCGCTTGCGCGAAGAACCCTAGAGCGAACCCCGTGAGCGGAGCAACCTGACGCCGCGCATGGCCGCATTCTACCCGCATGGATTAGGGCCAGTTTCCCGCGAGCAGCCACATAGCCCCCTCTCGCGCTCCTTTGGTTCAACCGGCGCAGTTCCGCAAAACGCCGCCAATTACCCCCTGCACCCGCCTCCACCGGCGGCCTCTGCGTAGCTAGCGCGGCTACCCGGCGGGGCTAGCGGTTCTGCACGGCTGCTGGGGAGGGGTTCCGCGCTTAGCTCAGGGGTGCCTAGTCCCTATGAGCTACCGCCCTGAATCTACCGGGAGGACAAGGCCTTCCTCGCTCGTGCCCAGTCGAGGCTAACCGGATAGCTTCAAGGCCAAGAGAACAGGAGGATCTCCGAATCCGACGGGGATCAAAATCATGTTCCCTGCGATCGCAGGCCACCCGTTGATGCCACCGGGAACCTGGTAGGTCCACACAGTTTCACCGGTCTTACGATCCATGGCGATAACTAGGCCTTTCAGCATCGACGTGAAGACCAAATCGTTGACGACCGTTGCCCCGCCAAAGGAGTCTCCTGATAGCTCGACTTCCCAAAGGATGTTTCCGGTCGCCGCATCGATAGCTACAAACTGGCTGTTGAACAAGCCAAAGATCGTCGCGGCACCGGTGCTGGACTCTTCAGGTCCGGAGTAGGTAATCGGGGCGTTGACTACCGAGAGGTAGATCACGCCGTCGGCCACTGCGATCGGGGTTACCAAGCTACCGGCAGCGCCGGGCAGGATCTCTAGCTCGCCCTCGAAGGAAGTGAGATCGTCATTCAAGTGAACGCCAACGGGTGTGTCCCAAAGCACTTCACCGGAGGGTCGGAGGCCAATGACTCGGCCGAGTTTGCCGGTGCTGATTACGACCTGACCGCTTTCAGTATCGGCTATTGCGGTGATTACCATGTCCCGGTCGAAGATGTCGTGGGCTACCGCCTGATGGCCCTACAGCAGTTCGCCCGAGTCGATGTCGATGGCCAATATCGAGTCGGTCCAGCGGTTGTCGCCTGGCCTGCTTGAGCCGTTTGGGAAGCCCTTAGAGCCAGGGAATGGATACGGGTTGGAAATGCCCCAATAGGTGACTCCATTAGAGGTATCGACCGTCGGGGGATACCAGGCACCACCGCCGCTGTTAATTTTTGGGTTGCCCCAGAGGTCCTCAGACTCGATGGTGTCAAACGACCACAGGATATTGCCCTCATCCGGGTCGAGGGCGTACAAAGTGCCGCGCGCCCCTGGTTGGGACAACGAGGAAGTAGCGCCGAAGACCTTGCCGTCTACGACGGTGGGTTGGATGTTGATAGCTCCGCCGTTTTCAAGCAGATTGGTGCTCCACAACTCGTCTCCAGTATCCGCGTCGTAGGCAGCGATGTGAGATCCGGCTTTGTTTGCGAACACCATTCCCGAATCTACCGCGACACCGCTCGGCCCGAAAACACTGACACCGACCTCGACCATCCAACGCCTCGCCCCGGTCTTCAAGTCAATGGCGTGAACGTTGGTGAGCAGGTCGCCGAGGTAGACGACACCATCGATGACAATCGGTGTGGTCGCGGCCGATCCGAATGACTGGCTCTGGGGAAGTTCATAGAGCCAAGCCTCGGTGAGCAGGTGAACGGTAGTCGAATCGATGTCGGATGCAAATGTGGCCCGCGTACTAAAGTTGTCGTAGTTAGGCTGCGGTCAATCACCAAAGATGACCGGGGCCGGGTCTGGATTGATCTCCTGCAACGCGTCGGACGTGGCTACCGGTGTGGGAACCGTCGGTGCCAACGGGGCCTGAACGGACTCTTGAGAGCAAGCGCCCAGCGCAAATGCTGCAAGAGCAAAGCCCGAGAGTGCAAAGGCAAGGTGCTTTAAGAAGATCAACCGCTTTCAAGTGTCGCGTTCGGCACTGTTTGGAGAGCGTCTAATAAATTAATCAAGCCCAGCGCTAAAAACTCTCCACCCCGGCTACATACTCCTACCCCCGGTCGCCGGGTGTACCCCCACCCATGGCCACATCTAGAGATCGGCTCAACCGGCTGAGGGCTCGCTAGGCTGCCCGTGACAGGAGTTTCTTGTGCGATCAACCACATAAGCTCCTAACAGCGGCCGCCCTGGCTCAACCGGCGCGTTGGGGGCGCGTACAGAGGCGGGCCAGCACCGCCTGCATCAAGTTCGACCCAATTCCCCGATGGCGGTCCAGCTCATTGCCCGCCTCGGTTCGATACGGATCACGGTGGCGTCGTCCGCGAGCAGCGTCTCGTATTGCGGGTACTTGCCCCGAAGCGCGGCCACAGCCCTCTCACTCTCTTCCCCACTGGTAACGAGAGCGGCCTGACCACGTACCTGGACGTACGACAATTCGTCCCAGTTCTCACTGTAATGGTCTACCAGCAGCGCCACGTTGGGGTTCGCCACCAGGTTCTTGATACGACGCAGATCAGAAGTGGGGGCCGACTTACGCTTACGATCGATTGCCGTGTAGAAATACGTACCGTCGTAGACATAACAGACCGGTACAACGTGCGGTCGTCCCCTTTCATCGACAGTTGCTAACCGGGCCAACCGACCAGCCTGAACGTAGGCCTCCTGCTCCGAAGTGAGCATCAAATTCCTTTAGGAGTCCCATGGGGGATTAGGTACAACGGAGGATAGGGGGATGAATCTCAAGCTCAAAATATTACTTCTTCTCCCCGCAATATTTATGTTGTTGCTGGCAGCTTGTGGTGGGGGTAGCCAGACGGCTGATACCCCGATTCCTGAGGCCAAAGTAGCCTCTAAGGTAGAAGTTGAGCCTTCGCCTACGAAGGAACCTCCCAAGTTAGAACCAACAAAACCTCCCCCTCCTATCGAAGTGGCACCTTCAGCGACTCCCCCCACCCCCGGTTACCTCTCGGCCGTCCTGGCTCAACCGACGTGGCATTAGGGCCACCGCTCGCGCATTCGGGGGTCGTCGGCGGTGACGTCCTCGCCTGCCAGAAAGCGGACCAGGGGCGATGCGCTGAAGACGCGGCTAAGGACGCCGACGGCCTCGTCGAGCTGGTCGGCGGGGATGGCAACGACGTTGCTCATCGGTCAGGCCGCACGGATCCTCACCAAAATCGCCAGAACTTCCCGCGTCCTCAGTGTCGTTGCTGTCAGAATCTACTGTCAACGACAATTTACCCACAGAAAAAAAACGACTTAATGTATGACAGGGCCAGTCTATAGGCGGGTAGGGAAGTAGAGTGGTCTGCAAATGTTAAGCCGCCCTCTTTTTATAAATGTAATTAGATTGGTCCAAACACTCGTTTTGTATAGTCGTTTTCGAATACACCCTTTGGATCAAGTATTCGTCTGGCATTTTGAAATTCATCCCATTTAGGATAGAGCGGAGCCAGCGTCCTGCTGGTTTGAAAATGCATTTTGCCCCAATGAGGGCGACCTCCGTAATCCATCATGATGGTCTCAACCGGAACAAAATAATTTTGATACTGCTCTCTCATCTCGACATGGACAGCTATTGATGTAGTTTCTATCCCATAACACATACTTATTGGAAGGCTGTCAGCCGCAATCCACCGTAGCTCTATCGGCATGGAAAGGTTAATGCCGGACCTTTCCACGAAATCTATTACCCTCTGCACTGCTTCTTTTGCATGTTGCTTAGGGATGAAATATTCCATTTCGCTTCCGTATTGCTTCCGCTCAGATGTGAAGACTGAATATGACCTGTCTACATAGTTTTCTCTGGCCACCCACATAAAATCTGGAGTGAGATATTTATGTAATTGCGGGAACGGCTGCTTTAATACCTTGGTTAACTTAGGTAAATAACCAAAAATAAACTCGTCGTTATACCACCGCGCAATGGGTGACAACGACTTGCCCGGTGCCATGCTTCGATTGTTTCTTTTTGTTAAAGCCGCTTTTTGACTTGGATAAAAGAAATATTCGAAGTGTTCATTGTCCGCAATGAATTCATCTTGATGATCTATAACAAAATCAAGATCCATCGGCATTTCTAAAGCGTGCAGGTTAAACGCATCTTCAAGCTGTAAAGTTACGGTTGAAAGTATCCCCGCTGCGCCTACTCCAACGACCGCGGCTCCAAATAAGTCGGGATCTTTTCCGGGGGAGCAATCGATTATTTGACCTTCTCCGGAAATCACCCTGGCAGCTACGACTTGGGCTCCGAGACAGCCAAAACCAATACCGGTTCCATGAGTTCCGGTTGATAGCGCTCCCGCGACTGATTGATAGGCTATGTCACTTAAGTTTGACATCGCCAAACCGTGATTCCACAGCTCTGGGTTCAGGTGTTCCAGCTTTTTGCCGACTTGTACTGTGACCTGTTTGTTTGGTGCGTCTATGTTGGTTATTTGGTTATATTTGGATAGATCAATTAGTAGTCCATCAGTAAGCGCAGCTCCTACAAAGGAGTGGCCAGATCCAACCACTTTTATTTTGATCTTTGACTTTATTGCTGAACGAACATGATCAATCAGTTCTTTTTCAGTAGAAGGAAACACGATTTGCCTTGGAGAACAAAACTGAGATTCTGACCAATTGGCCCAATGATTCCTTGAACTGTTCATATCTAATTAAGCTCCATGTGTCAGGTACTAATACGCTTACAACAATCCCATTAGGTATCTCTAGATAGACACCATTCCGCCAGCAAGGTGAAAATAGCCACGGATAGTCGCATGACCACATTTTACGGTCACCTCCGGGCCAGAGTCTCGTGCGGGCAGGCCCATCGCCTCAACAGAGGCCGCCCTGGCTCAACCGGCGAGGTGCCACGCACCAATTCAGCCGCAGTACCCCAAAACCACGCTTATTACCCCTCGCGCCCGTCTACACCGGCGGCCTCTGCGTAGCTAGCGCGGCTACCCGGCGGGGCCAGCGGTTCTGCACGGCTGCTGGGGAGGGTGACGGCTTATGTGCAACCCCACAGCCCCAACAAGAGGCTGCCCTGGCTCAACCGGCGAAGTTCGCCTCCGCGTACCGAGGCGGCACCCTTCCCAGCCTGTGGGTTAGAATCCGGCCATGCGAAGGAAAGTCGTCGGCAGCATGGAGAGCGTCTCATTCGAGGTGGTCAGTCCGTTCGGCGAGCTGCCGCCCGGAATGTTATGGGGTGCGCCGAGCGCCTGCTGCGTAGACTCGCGGGACCGAGTGTACGTCCTCCGGCGCACCGACCCGCCCATACTCGTTTTCGAGTCCGATGGCTCGTTCGTCGGTTCGTTCGGTAGCGGCGAATTGATCGAGGGCCACGGCATGTCGATCACCGCGGAAGACGAGATCTGGGTCACCGACAAAGATGGCCATACGGCGATCAAGTTCAGCACTGGTGGAGAGAAGTTGCTTCGTCTGGGCTCGCCCGATTCACCCACCTTCCAGGCCCCGTTCGCTCACCCGGCCGACGTGGCCGTCCACGGTGGCAGCGGCGACATATACGTGTCGGACGGCTACGGAAATTCACGTATCCACCGCTTTTCCCCAGATGGAGAACTGGTTGGGGGTTGGGGTGAGCCGGGCCAGGGTCCAGGCCAGTTCACCGTGCCCCACGCGATCTGGATAGACCGGCGGAACCGGGTACTGGTGGCAGACCGGGAGAACATGCGTATCCAACTGTTCACATTGGACGGCGAACTGATAGATATTTGGTTAGACCATTACAAGCCGATGGACATATACGTCGATGCATTGGACCGCATCTACGTTACGGATCAGGTGCCCCGGTTGACCGTAATGACGCTGGATGGCGAGGTTATTGCCAGGGGCCTACACCGGGGGCATGGGATCTGGGGAGACTCAAGGGGGAACCTCTATTCTTGTTGGCCGCAGTCCGCCGAAACACCGGTTGTCAAACTTGCTGCACTAACAGGCGGCTCAGCACGAGTTTCCTGATCCGGTGTGCCGTTTCCGCTAGAACAGGCCGCTCCACCTCAACTGGTACGTCTGGGCATCCCAATAGCAGCTTCTCAAGGGCGATTCTGCTATATGTCTCGGACAAGAGGGGCTATTCGGGCATTGAACGACTGCATGTTTTCGATCATCTCGGAGGTGGTGTTACCCGGAAAGATGACCTGAAGCTGGCTGACACCGGCCGCTGCGAAGGCGCGCAGATCTGATGCAATGGCGTCCGGCGAGCCTGTAAAGATTTGCCGTTCGCCGGGTGTACTCCCACTCCTGGCTACCTCTGGGCCATCCACGTGAAACCAGCGGTAGAATCTGCTCATGCCGACCGCCTGTACCTTCCTCCCGATCCTCGCTTTCATCTTGGCTGGAGCATGTGATCAGGTAGCACAGAGCGAGTTGCCGGTAGAACCGGAGATTGTCGAAAGCGAACCGCTGGCGTCGGTACCAATGGATGCCCTAGCCGTCCAAGTGGTCAGAGTGGTCGACGGTGACACGATCGTAGTGTCGATCGAAGGGTTGAGTCAGACGGTCAGATACATCGGTGTGGATACCCCCGAGACCGTGCATCCGACCCGGCCCGTGGAGTGCTATGGACCGGAGGCGTCGATCCGCAACAAGGCTTTAGTTGAAGGCCAAACGGTCTATCTGGAGCGGGACATCACTGAGATCGATCGCTTCGGCCGGTTGCTGCGTTACATCTGGTTAGAGAACGGGACGTTGGTGAACCTTGAGCTCGTGGCCGGGGGCTACGCTGAGGTCAACACATTCCCGCCAGATGACAAATACGAGGGCGAGTACATATCGGCGCAGCGACAAGCCATAGTGTTAGGCCTGGGTATGTGGGGTGCTTGTTTGGAAGTCAGTGCCGCCCCAGATTCTGACAGAGGCTCGACTGTGGGCGATTGTGACCCGAGCTACCTGGGAGTCTGTATACCACCCTATCCCCCAGACTTAGATTGCAGCGAGATAGCTTTCCGTCGGTTTGTAGTAACCGGCTCAGACCCCCACAGTTTTGATGGCGATGGGAATGGTCTGGGGTGCGAAAGTTGAAGTTCGAGACCTGGAGCCCAGCCAACGAGTTCGCCGACCGGGACGAGTACATCGGAGCCCTGGTCGGCATGTTGATGACGCTCGGTGGTCAGCGCATCAAGGCGATCTTCCGGCTGCTGGAGATCAAATACGACCCCGACATCTACGACCAGGGCGAGTTGCTGGTGAAGGCGCTACAGAGATGCTCAGGTCCGAAGCTCAACGAGATGGAGCGGTACCTTTTCGGGGTGCTGGGGAAATAGCACCCGCGGATCGCAGGAGTTTCGTGCGCGGGGCTACATAGCTACTTAAGGATGCCACCCTGGCTCAACCGGTGGGATACCCCAAAACGCCGCCAATTACCCCCTGCACCCGTCTCCACCGGCGGGCACAA
>Ga0114996_10004206_pt1 | contig 17443 bp, 9 predicted proteins | sample ArcticOcean_MG_C_4_FD_87039 | JGI IMG/M metagenome (GOLD analysis project Ga0114996, IMG submission 87039) | Marine microbial communities from western Arctic Ocean - ArcticOcean_MG_CB4_134 | ecosystem: Environmental > Aquatic > Marine > Oceanic | place: Arctic Ocean: Canada Basin | collected...
GGTTTTCGCCAAAACATCCTCGCGTGTTGCCCCAAATGGGTACGCCGGACGAAGCGCTCCGAAACTCTCAACGCCAGTTTTTTGCTCTGGACATGATGCATCCCCGGATTCAGTTGGTCGCCGACGAAGAAGGGACGCTCGTTCAGCCGGATCTTTCCGTCGCCGAAGAGGACGGTAACTTGGCAGCGGTTGGGGCGACGTACTGCCCACAAGATGAGCGGATCTATGACGACATCCATCGCAAAGGGATTCGAATCGTTAATTTTTCGCCGGTGCTCAAGTACGATCTTTTTCCGCTTCCCCAGCTGCTCTCTGAGACGTTGCGTCTCGGGCGCGCCGGCATGGGGTGTGCGGTGGAGGTGGAGTTCGCGGTTAACATAGCGTCCGGGGCTGAGAAACGTTCGGAGTTTGCGGTGTTGCAGCTTCGGCCGTTGGTGACCAGCGAGGTGGACATTGAGGCTGAAATTGACCATGTGGATCCGGGGCGCATCATCCTTCGGTCCGAACGGACCTTGGGCAATGGACTCTTCGCCGGTATACGAGACATTGTGTATGTGCCGCCCGAGCTGTTCGACCCCACAGATACGGTCAAAATGGCCGAAGAGGTGGCGCTGATCAACGCGACGTTGGTGGCGTCAGCGCGTCCCTATGTGCTCATTGGTCCCGGGCGTTGGGGAACCCGTGATCGATTCCTTGGGATCCCTGTCAGCTGGATGCAAGTGTCGGCGGCGCGCATCATCGTGGAGCTTGGCGTGGAAGGCTTTGACGTGGACCCGTCGCAAGGTACACATTTCTTCCACAACATTACATCCCTTCGAACGGGGTACGTGACGGTGGATGGCCGACGGGCGGGGGAAGCCGTCGACTGGGAGTGGATCGGTGCTCAGTCGCTGGTGAGCTCCATGCAGTATGTTCGTCACGTGAGCTTGGCTGCCCCTATTGAAGCAAGACTCGACGGTCGAACAGGGGCCGGTGTCATTATTCGGTAGGGTTTGGCTGCGATAAGAGTTCGTTCAAAACGCCTACGAGTTTATCGGGTGCATGGTCTCGGCTGAGATAGGCAAATGTGCCGTCAGGATGAATCAGAATGTGCATGGGGAACGGCGGATCTTCATTGGGATTGCCCACTCGATTTCGGAAATGTTCGGTGACCGCCTCATCCTCTCCAGGAACGTCCCAGCAGCTGGCGTCGAAGGATTGGTCCACGAGCACTGGCGCGGTCATTCCGGAGTCGTTGAGGAAGTCTGCAACCGTGTCAGCGGACTGAAGGGCGTCCATTGGGTATCCTTCGTCATTCACACCATATACCAGGACCTGATCGCCGAATGCCGCCATCACCGTCGCCACAATATCTGGAACCTCCAGACCGCAGACGGGTCACCAGGTGCTGAAGAAGGCCAGCAAGATGGGTTTTCCCTGTGAGAGCGACTCATGCAGGCGAAAACACTCCGTGGGAGCCGGACACGCACCGTCGACACAGTTGTGCACGATGGGCAGGTGGAAGTCCGGTGCATCAGAGCCCACCGTATAGCCTTCACCAGCGTGGATTAGGGTCACGGATCGTGTGGGCGTGGTCGGGTCATTGGAATCGAGGAGGATCGTCTCGGGTGCGTCGGGTTGGTCGAGTCCCACGATCTGAACGTCCATGGCGCCCGCCTCACCCGGTCCCAAGATCAGTGGGTGGTCCTGGGTCGTGACGTATACGGTCTCCTGGATGGACACCCACAGGGGCTCGCGACCATCATTGCGCATGCGGATGGCCAGATGAAGAGGAGCGCCCGTTTCAGGGGCAGTCACCACCCGTCGTCGGTCCTGCAGAGTCAATCGGGGCGCGTCCAGCCCTGGCGTGAGCGTGCCAGTCATCACATGGTCAAATTCCGAGATGACAAAACCCTCGTCCGTCATGGAGACAAACGACGCGGCTACCATTCCTGCAAATGGGGACTCTGGATTGTCGGACGTTACCGTGTGGTCTGCATTGAAGTCCGACGCATCCAGCAGGCGAAGGACACCGCGATCACTTGTGTCGTAGAGCCGCACAGTTTCCCAATCTGCGGCCAACAGATACCCCGCATGGTAGGCCAGGCCTGTTACCGAATGCGGTGTGTCTACGGTTGTCATTCGGTTGGGGCTCCAGGGTTGGGTCACATCAAAAAGATCGATACCGGATGCGCCACTGGCGACAGCGACCGTGTGGTCCGGCAGCAAGGCTAGGCCTTTTGATGAACCGGTCGTGTTTCCAACGCCCACATAGGCTGGAGCATCGGGATTGCTCCGATCGAGCACAAAGAGATGTCCGCCGCTGTGCTCCTCATCGGTGTGAACATGGCCGTCATGACCGGCATCGGTAACGTAAAGGTGGTTCGCGTCGGCGGCGACATGCCATGCGCTGGTGAGTCCCGGTACGGTCACTTCGTTTACGAGCGTGATGGAGCCGTCCGCTAGGATGGAGAAGACGAGCACTCGATTGGGTTTTGCAGCGGCATAGAGTCGGTCGCCCGTTAGCGCCAGGCCCTCGAGGCCATGCTCGTCGGTCCAGGTGGCCAGGTGGGTGGGGGCCTCCAGGGGGTTCGCCGTGGATTCAGGCAAGGACCACGTGCTCAGCCCACCCGGTTTGCCTGAGTCTCCCCGGCTGGCAACCATGGCCAGACGTCTGAGCGGATCGATGACCAAGTTCTCACAGGCATCTAGACCGCCTGCGGTCATGAGCATTTCTGCGATCAGTGGGGAGTCGTTGTTCGGTCCGCCCCCGTTGTCGTTTCTTGAGGGAGTCGTCAGCGCACCCAGCGGGATGATGCCAATCGAGTCCGTATGACACCCCACAAGGGTGTCTTTGTAACGCCACGCAGCGCGGGGATGAATCATGAGTCGCGCATCGGGTGCTTCCCGATCCAGCGGGGCTACATTCACGAGGACTGCACCGGTCATTTTCAGCCGATGGCCAGGGTCGGGCATCAAACACTGATGTGCTTCCATCGTCTCGCTGCTGTTACAGCTGGATTGTTCTGTGATGTGCACCAGGGCATGACCGACCACCGGTCCCGAGGCGCTGTCCCCGTGAAGAATTAGGTGCCAGTCCCCAACGCCATTCGGAGCCGTCAACGAGGTGGTCCCCAGAGCCCCATCGGGCACCCCCTTCATGGGAATGATCGTGGCGGATGCCATTGGGCTAGCGACCAATGTGAGGGTCGACACGTTGGAGTCCGGGACGTGGATCGCAATCACAACGGATTCTCCCGGAGCGACGATTTTGGGTTGCACGGTGACGCCCGCAACAACAGCGCCTTCGAGCAGGATGCCTGGAGGGGGTTCAATGAATGGGGTTGGTGGTGAGACTGTTTCTGTGCTGCACCCTGTCCAAAGCGCAAGGAAGCACACTCCTGTTATCCTGCGGCCGAGTCGTTTGGTGGCTTGTCGTGAATTCATCAGTACAGAGAGTATACGGAATCCGAAACCGACCCGCCAAAGGTCAGCGCTTACTGGCCATACAAGGAGAGGATTTCGCCCAGGCGTGATCGTACACGCCCACAAAGGAGGTCGAACTGATCCACGCGAAAGCCGAGTCGATCCACGGCGCCTTGTGAGAGACCATCTGCATCGGGAGTGTACCCCGCGATGATATGGACTCGGTGCGCGATATAATCGGCGATATGGACGACGTCACAGATCGGATTTTTCCCCGCCGAGGGATTGTGGTGGTAGATGATGCCACGGATGATCACTTGCGGGAACTTCCATTGCTTGGCCATCAAACCGCCGACTTGGCTGTGGTTTACTTTCAGGAGCCTCTCTTCAGCCTCCAGACGAGTCAGTCGGTGCTTTACCTGACACTCGTAGATGTATTCGGCGGCTTCTTTCGACAGGCTTCGTCCCAACATCAGTTTGCCCACATCGTGCAACAAAGCGGCGGTAAAGGCGGCTTGGGGTACGGGATGATCGCAAAAGGCGCGAAGGACGTCCGAGGCCAACGCTGCGGCGACCGAATGTTTCCACAGGTCACCCTCTTTCAGGCCATATGCAGGGCAAGAAAGATTGAGCTGCTTTCGAATGCTGGCGGCCGTGGCTAGCGAGAGCGCCATGCCGGTTCCAATCCGTACGACCGCGCGCTGGACGGTTGTGATGGGTGTTCGAGGGGCACTAAATGCCGCGTTGGCCGCGCGCAACACCTTCGCGGTAAGCACCTGGTCGAATGTGATGACGTCGACAATCTTGTTCATCGGGGTTTCTGGGTTGGCCACCAAGCTTCCCAATCGTGTCACCGATGCGGGCAGTGGACGCAACTGGTGTGCGTCGCGGACGAGCTTATCGAGATTGACGAGAGGCGGCTGCATGACGACTCCACCGTATCGTCTGCATTGGGCATTCTGCAAGTGCTGGAGTCGGAGAATGTGGGAAACAGACACGGGATCGCCTACGTGGGGGTGTATGGGATTATCGGCGTGATGCCATGGACCCATCGTAGACCGTGTTGGGTCGCCGATGGGTCCATGATCTTACGAAGTTCTGGTAACCCGTCGGATGCTTTGCCCAAACCCAATGAGGAATAGACCGAGCAGCAGCAGGCCTGCCACACCGCGGGTGGGGGCGTGGGGGTTGGCGGCGCACCCACTCGTCGAGTGGGGATGTTGGAGGACGATGACCGTCTTTGTCGTTGGATCCGATGGATTCGTCACCGGAGGAACGGGGTTATCGTTCGTCGGATCGCTAGCGACCGCGACGCTCGTGTGTTGACTGCTTAGGATGGGGTCAGCTTCAGGGATGAACTCGGATTCTGTGGGGGTCTCTGATCGTGATTGTGCCAGTGGGTCCGTCACGCGGAAGAATCGACCCAATAACTCAAAGCGAACATTCTTCGCGAGGCCCAGGAAGGCGTCGATCCCCAGATGAGACTCAGCCATCAGGAGGTTGAAGTATTGGTCACTGCCAAAATGCACATCGGTCCATTCATTGGGGTCGTCGAGGCGCGTGTCTGTGAACCACTCTTGTTGGATGGGCAAGGTGCGGTCCCAGGCGTAGCGGACGAAGGTGTCGATCGAGGCACCCACTGTCCCTCCTTTTTGGTACGAATCCAGGGACGACGAGGTCTGTACGGCGACCGCTCCAGATGCGCTCACTGGAACGGCGGAATAGGCGATGTCGGTGTTGCCGTTCTTGTCCACCTGGAAGTACGTGAATTCGGTGACCACGCCGTACCGCTTCGCGAGACGAAGCGCTTCTTCCACCAATGTGGGATCCTTATTGCCCAGCTTGACCTCACCCAAAAGACTTCCTACGTGTCGTGTCGCCCAAATTCTGGGGACGTATCCTTCGGTGACCGCGTAGGCCGGCAATGTTACGTCGAATACGTGCTCCACGGGATTTCCTTTTTGGGAGCCACGCAGGATCAATTGTCCTTTGCCTGGAGTGTGGTAGCGCCCCAATACGATGGTGGAGTTGCCGGCGTAGAGGTCATTCATGACATCTGGGACCAACAGTTCTCCATCGAACGCGCTCACATCCAAGGACGGATTCGTCAATACGGGGTCCACAATCTGTGCGAAGAAGGCCTCCAGCGCGGAATCTACCGACTGGCCTGGTTGAATGTACAGGGCATCACCGGCGGACTCTTTCGCCAGCTTGTCCAGCAAGATGGTGTTGACGTTGTAGCCGATCCCAAAGGCAAAGATTCGGGCCCCCACTTCATTTTGGGCACGGGCCATGGCCAAGATCTCTTCGGTGTCCGTAATCCCTGCCGTGGGCTGGCCATCGGTCATGAGCACGATGTAGCGAGGATGTCCCTTTTGAATGGGGAGCGCTTGGAACCCAGTGAGCAACGCACTGTATAGATTGGTTGCACCATCCGCTTGCAGGTTTTCGACAAACGCCTGTCCGTCGTTAACGTTGCTGTCGCTGGCCACGATGGCCTCGTCGGTGAAGGTTTCGATGTCGCCGTCAAAGGCCACGATCGCAAACGAGTCGTCCGGGCGGAGTCCGCCTAACACGGAGGACAACGCTGCTTTGGCTTGGTTCATCTTCTCGCCGTTCATGCTGCCGGAGCGATCGATGACCAACACCACATCGCGTGGCGCCACATTCTGGTCGGCGACCTGGGCGTCGGGTGCGATCATCGCCATAAAATGACCGCCTTCCTTCGCGTCGTAACGATAAGGGAGGAGATCCACATGGAAGGGTTCGGACCCGGTAGAGAGCAAGAGGGTTATGTCGAAGGTGGTACAGCGATTATTCCCTGTGAATGCCCCCACCATCTCTCGGTCGTTGAGCCGTTTCAGGCTCAGGTCGTGATAGGGAGAATAGAGATTCCGAAGACGGGTGTCGGTCATCGCTGTGACTTGAACACTCATGGAAGGAATGGGGAGTTTGTGCCAGTCCACCGGGATCGAGAGTCCTTTCATGGATCCCCGCGGCGACAGTGGTTGGTCCACAGTGATTGTGACCGTAATCTTGTCGCCGCCGTCGACGACCAAGGTGATGGGGTCGGTGGCAAAGAGCGAGCGCCCAGCGCCCCGTGCAGGCCCAGGCTGTCCCAGCTGAGTGACCAGGGTGCGGCGAAGGTGGTCAGCGGCTTCATTGTCGTGCTGCTGGCCCGTGACCAGCGAATCGTTGATAAGCACCTTCACGACTTGGGCACCGTGTTGAGCCGGCATGGTGCGAAAGAAACGGACTGTGGCTTGATTGGTGTACATGTTCCACTTTTCCCAACCGTATGTCCGTTTTTCGACGATCTGTGCGCCGGCTTCGGACATTTGTACGTCGACAGTCAGGCTCTCCAGCCGTAAAAGGTCCGGGCTGTAAGGCAGCGTAGGCTCGTATTGAAGATACTCGGCGACCATTCCCGTGGCCTGTGCATGGGTTGGCGCGAATGAAAGTGCCAGAAATAGGACCAGCGTGGCTGGCAGGAGACGCCAGTACGTTGAGAAAGTGATTTGATGCATGATAGTTCCCTCTTGCCGCTTGTGCCCCTAAGTCAGAGCAATTGGTGTGCCAGTCTCGCTCTTTGGGCGGCCGTACTGCGTTTGGGATTGGTTCTCGTGGGGGGTGTTCTTTCCGGAAGGTCCATACGGCCCTGGGGTGTAATTGTGTATTACAGTTTTATTGATAAAAGCTGAATTCCGCGGCGAAACTGCAAATTAATCTTCCATTTTTGGGTTCGGAAGTGGTAACTTTCTTTGCATGGGAGCCAAGACCCTCTTCCCCAAAGTCCTTAATCGTCGATACGAACCGTTGCGGCGTCTCGGTGCCGGTGCCATGGGTGAGGTGGTGGCGGCTCGAGATCATCTCCTGGAGCGGGATGTGGCGGTCAAGCTGCTCAAACCCGACCGCAAGCCTTCGGAGGGGCGTCTTCGCGAAGAGTTTGCGCTTTTGGCCTCTCTGGACCATCCCGGTGTTGTTCGGGTGCACGAGGTCGGGATGGCTGACCAGGTGTTGTATCTCACCGCGGACTTGCTCGAAGGAGAGCGGCTCGATGCGTTTCTGAAACGCTCGCCTCCCCCCCTGGTTGTAGACCGAGTGTTGCACGACCTGCTGGCCACCTTGGCTTGGCTGCATCACGAGAACGTCATTCATGCCGATTTGAAGCCCGCAAACATCCTCTTGCTCCCGGGTGCCGAAGGCCCCTGGCCGGTCCTGATTGATTTTGGGTTGTCCCATGCAGCCGGGTATCCTATCGGTCCGTTGGGAGGAACCCCATTCTATATGGCGCCAGAGCTGCTTCGTCGCGGTCAACAACGGCCCACCCCCCGCTCGGATTTGTTCGCGCTAGGTCGGTGCTTCGAGAAGTACTTCACCCCCAATCCTGACGCCCCCGGAGCGGTGTTGGTGAGCGCCTTGATGGCCGATGAGCCGGAGGATCGTCCCGATGGGGCCCACGCCGCGTTGGACATGCTGCGGGGCGTCCGTTCTACCGCTCGACGATTGGGGGGCCGCGGCGTTCATGCCTTGTGGGGCCGCCGAGTGACCGACGTGGTGCAGCAGGTCAAGGCGACTCCCGGTACCCATGGGGTCCAATTGCCGACAGAAGAGGACGCCTCGGCCTTTCTAAGGGCGGTCAAAGCCGCGCTTGAAATTGCCGGGTATCGAACCTTGGAGATCCCCGACGATGGAGGACAACCCTTGGGGGTCTGGAACCGTGTGCTTGCTTGCTTGGGCGTGACGATGGAGCCGATGGAAGTGACCGACGCTCGACCGGCCCCTGCAGACCAGCGAGAACTTCTGGAGGCTCGCGCAGTGCAGGTGATCGAGGGCTTTCGAGGCGTTTCTACCCCGCCTGTGGTTTTGGTGGCCAATCCAGAGCGCCGCAGCGAGCCCTTTCGACACATTCTAGCGCGCTGCATTGAGGCCGGTGTGTTCGAACGCTTGGTTTGGGTGGCCGGCCCCGTTGGAGCGCCTCAGACGAGCGGCAGCCCTGTTGTTGTGCATGAGGTCAAGCCCCCCACAAAACACGAAGTGAAGCTCTTCTTGAAAGCGCATGCGGTGGATTCAAAACCGCCCGACTCCATTCGGGACATGCTTGCGGCGCGCGCACAGGCCGGCGCCACAGCACTCCGTTCGTTGTTGGAAGTGTGGGTTCAGGCGGGGGTTCTGATACATGGTTCCAGCGAGGGCTGGTCATGGCAGTTGGACGTGGATCCCCGTGTGGTGGATGCCCCCGGTCTCGACCCGTTGTGGGCTCGATTGTGGAAGCACTTGCCAAAGGACTGTCGCCGGATTGTAGCGCACCTGGTGGCGTTGGGTGGTCAAGCACATCGGGATCAACTGCAAGCGTTGTCCACCGCCAAGGTCGACTTGCGCTCGGTCTTGGAGCGACTCGCGGTGGAAGGCTGGACGACGGCCGGTGCGTCGGGGGTGGTGTTGTTGCATGAAGGGCCGCGGCAACGCTTTGACACGGGGTTGTTGCGGTTGGCCTCCTTACGGAAGGCAGAGCGTCGGCGGTACGTGGCGATGCTGGAGCCTTTGGCAGTCCAGTTAACCGTAGGAGCAAAGGCCGCGTTGGCGACGCATCTCCAGGTCTTGGGGGAGGGGAAGAGAGCATCGGAGGCCTGGCGTGGTGTGGCCCTAGAGTTGGAACGTCAACTGGACACTGCCGGTGCAGGCCGGGCTGCGTTGGCCTCTGCACAGGCGGCTGTTGGCGTGAAGGGTGCGTCCGCATCGCTCCTTCGAGAGGCTCTCAGCGATGCAGACCGTGCGCTCCGGCTCTTGGAGGCGGCAGGCGATTCCGAGCGCTTGGAGACCGTCTTGACGGTCGCCCGAAACCTTGGGAAGCGGCTCAACACAGCCCACGACGCCCTGCGAGTGGCCTTACTCGATGTTCGCGTTTCGGTTCACTTGGGACAAATTGACGATGCAGGACAGCGGATGGAGGTGGTCGACGACTGCGCGAAAGCGCTTGATGCGGTCGATTCGGACTCGCTAGAGACGTTCGGTTTTGACAGGGAACTCATGGCAGGGATCGTGTCAAATTACCAAGGCAACAGAGAGCAGGCTGCACTGCATTTGGAGAAGGCCGCGGCGATCGCGGACGCGACGGGCGATCTCCACGCGTTGGGCCGGGTCGCCAACAATTTGGGCAATATTCATTTGGTCGGCGGACGGTATCGAGAGGCCGAACAGGCCTACGAACGGTCTATCGACGCCAAGCGGCAAAGCGGTGATCTGCGCGGTCAAGAGGTGGCAGAGCTCAACCGTTCGTTGGCGCTGAGGGAGTTGGGTCAACTGGTGGATGCCTACGAAATGGCGCTCCATGCACGTGAACTGGCGGAGCGAGTGGGTGATGTCCGTGGGGCGGCCATGGGCACACTGACGCTGGCCCAGTTGTCGGTGGATATGGGGGCCCCGACCAATGCGTCGCAGGATGTGTTTCGCCTGGAGAAGATGACCATTCACTCGGAGCTTGTGCGCGTCAACGCGTCGGTGGTCCGAGCACGGCATCGACTGGCTTGTGGTGAGCCGGAAAAAGCGTTGGAAATCGCTACCAAGGCCGGGGCCATTGCTGAAAACGCGTCGATCGCTTCTCTCGTGCGTGAAGCGCATGCAGTGGCCTTTTTGGCTCGCATGAGAGGCTCGGCGGGATACGCGTCCAGCGATGTGGACACCCTGCGACGATTTTATGACGAGGCGCTGAATGAAGGCCACGCACGGCAGCAACCATTGTTGGGAGGGTGTCTGGCCAACGCGTTGGTGCATCAGGGCCAGTGGGACGAAGCCCGCGTGCTTGTGGAAACGGTTGCGAGTGGGTTGGATGCCCCGATTCGTCCCGGCCTGGAGCCGGTCATTGGTCTGCTCCAATCGGCCGGACGCATCGTGGGCATGGAATCGGTGCAGGAGCGTCTAAAACACGTGGAAGATGAAACTGTGAAGCATCGCATTGCTGCCCAACATCGCTTGGGCGCACGGGACGAGCAATCCGGGGAACATTCCGCATTGCAGGTGGATGAATATTCGGTCGCGACGGCATTGGGCATTCGCACACGAGTGGCGCCCGGACAACAATTGGATCGAATGTTGCAACCAAGTGAGGATGTTATGGAACCGACGATCAATAGCGCTGTTCATTCTACGCTCGTGGTTCTCGACGCGTTGGGTTACGAACACATGGGTGACCCCGTCTTGTGGACGAAAGCCATTGGCGACGCGTTGGGTGCTACCACCAGCACACTCTTTGTGCTGACGGAGACAGGGCCAACGTGCCTGACGAGTCATGGGGCAACCGATGGCGGGGAACGATTGCGCGACCTCTGCACCACGGTGCAGTCGAACGGACAGCCCTTTGCCGCACGGGGCAGTGATGGCACCCTGGAGACGTTGGGTGTTCTTCTAACCAGCGGACCGAAGGCCCCGGCCTCGGGTGTGCTCTTCTTGACGTGGAGCGAGGGCAAGTCGGACACGACCGACGCCATGGTGTCGTCGTTGGAGATTGTCTCCGCGTTGGCGGCCATTGTGCTGGACCGCGCACGATCCACAGACCAAGTCGAGGCGCTGAACGTCTTGATCAAGGAGTTGGAAGGGCGCCTCGTACACGAGCAATCGGAGCATCGTGAAGAGGTGTCTTCGTTGCGCGACTCTTTGTATTACTCACGCACTGAAGCCGAACTGCGCCATTCGTATGACCACATTGTTCATCAGAGTGACAAGATGCGTCGGGTGTTGCGCACCTTCGACAAGGTGACAGACTCCGACGTCACGGTGTTGGTCCGAGGTGAGAGCGGGGTGGGCAAGGAGTTGTTGGCCAGAGCCCTTCACTACAACGGTCCCCGTCGTGGGGCGTCTTTTGTGGCGGAAAACTGCGGTGCGATTCCGGGGGAACTCTTCGAGAGTGTGTTCTTTGGGCATGTTCGAGGGGCATTCACCGGTGCGGGGACTGCCAGGCGTGGGCTTGTGGAGGCGGCTCGAGGAGGAACGCTCTTTTTGGATGAGGTGGGCGAGCTGCGTCCAGAGCATCAGGTGAAGTTGTTGCGCGTGTTGCAGGAACGGCGATTTCGTCCCGTCGGTGGTGATCGTGAACTGGAAGCCGACTTTCGGTTGATTGCTGCCACCAATCGCGATCTGGAGGGCATGGTGAAATCGGGTGAGTTCCGCGAAGACCTGTACTATCGGTTGTCGGTGGTCGCGGTGCATGTGCCGCCGTTGCGTGAACGCGTGGAGGACATTATGCCCATCGCGATGGCGTTGCTTGACAGCCATACGGAGCGATCGGGACAATCGGTCACGTTGTCGCCCGATGCCGCGCAAGCGCTCATGCGCTACGATTGGCCGGGCAATGTACGCGAATTGGAGAATGAGATGATGCGTGCCTCGGTCTTGGCAGAAGGAAAGTTGGTAAAACCGCGACACCTCTCGGCCAAAACAATACGCCGTGGTTCGGGGGCGGCATTGGCGCCCTCAGCCGGAACCACGATGGGCTGGGATGGTGAAGCGTCGCTGGAGGATGTGGTGGCTCGCGTAGAGCGTTCTGTGATCGAACAAGCCTTGCGTGCCCATCGCGGAAAGAAAGCGCCAGTAGCTCGGGTGTTGGGGATCTCACGCCCCGGCCTGGACGCCAAGATTCGCCGGCACGAGATCGACGTACAAGCACTCAAGAAATCACCTTTGCTGGTGGCGGGTTTGACAACCTCGTAGGAAGACAGGATGCCGATAATAGAGGAGAGAACAATGATTTGGGCTGGACGAGGGCTAATTGTGTTGTTGTTGTTGGGATGCTCAGGGAGTGGGCAATCGCCAGACGATGGTGGATCGGATGGTGTGGTTGCTCCAGACACGGCCGATGGCTCCATGGAGGATGGAAAGGGTTTGGACGTGGAAAAGGACTCCAGTGGGCCTCCGCCGAAGACGATCACGGTTCCCGAAGGAGCCTGCTGTATCAGCATGGGCGAAGAATGGATCGTGTGGGCGCAAGACGGCGACTTGTGGGGCTACGATCGGTTTCTGGATGATGCGCATGTCTTGGTCGAAGACGACTTTATACAGAAAGATCCCGTGTTGGACGGGACACGGGTTGTGTGGGCGGACAATCGGAACGGCACGTTCGATCTGTTTGCGTTGGACCTGGAGACCATGGAGACCACCGCGGTGGTCGAGGCCCCCGACGATCAACATTCCCCCAGCCTCTCCGGCGATGCGCTGGTGTACGTCCACCAACCGCTCGTTATGACCGAGGCGGGGACCATTAACACCGCACTGGCGGACATCTGGATGATCGATCTTTCCACGGAGCTGGACGCCAAACCCTTGGTTCAAGACGACGCGGAACAACGCTATCCAGACATCCGGGGCTCCAAGGTAGTCTGGTCCGATTTTCGCAACGATCCCGAGCGCATGTATCATGACTTTCAAAGCGTGGCCAACAACAACGGCGATGTCTTTGGATATGACCTCGACGAGGGGGTAGAGATTGTCGTGACCATCAACCCAGCGAAGCAGCTTCGCCCCGCCGTGGAAGGCGACACCGTGGTGTGGCTCGATTGGCGTCATTCGGTCATTGGGATTGAGCCATTGCCGAAATACGACGACTTCAAAGTGTATGCCTACTCCATAACCAACCAAGTGGAGATGGTCTTGGCGGGCGGCATGTGGAAACAGCCCAAGCTGTGGCGCCGTCCAGTCCTGCAAGATGGGCTCGTCGCGTGGATCGTCGAGGATCGACAAAACGATGTGGTTGTCGGTACCAGCGTGAATGTCTCATCGGTTTCACAAGCGCTTAACGGGGGACCGCTCGAGGCAACGCGCGTGGTCCAGGTGGACGGTATTCTTACGGCCATTGACATGATGGCGGGTTCGTTGAGTTGGATCGGTGATGGGCAAGTAGGTGTTGCATCCCTAAACGTGCTAATGGAACAAGTTGGGCAATAGCTGGAGGCTGACATGAAATTAATAGACAAATCGCGAAAATCACGCCGAGACATGTTGCAGTGGATGGCCATCGCACCAGCGGCAGCCGCCGTGGTTGTGGTGGGCTGTGGAGAGAGCACTGGAACCATAGACGCGGGCGTTTCCGACACCACACCCCCAGTACCGGACGTTGGCGTGACGGACACGGTGCCTCCTCCTGGGGATGTTGCCGTGACGGACACCACCGTGGCAGATACGGCTGTGGACGTGGGGCCACCGCAGGACGCGAACGTGTATGGGACAGCACTACCCGATACGAGCACGACTCCTCCCCAGCCGCCTGAGAACTGTGAACTGACGCCGCCGGATGTCCAAGGCCCCTTCTACGCGGCCAACGCACCATTTACGGCTGAGTTGGCGGGCAAAGACGAGCCGGGCGAACGCATCTTGATCCGGGGAACGGTGAAGGGAAAAGACTGTTTTACTCCGCTCGCGGGCGTGGTGGTGGATGTGTGGCAGGCCGATACAACGGGCAATTACCACAACGCCGGTACCACCTATCGGTTGCGTGGACAGATGACCACAGGAGACAAGGGGAACTTCGCTTTCAAGAGCATCAAACCGGGACCATACGATGTGGGTGGCGCGTTGCGACCGGCTCACATTCACTTCAAGTTTCACTTTCCGGGCCAGGAGCTGACGACTCAATTGTATTTTGAGGGCGACCCTTTTCTGGCACCCAATGATCCCTGTGGTGGATGCAACTCGGATGAAGCGTCCTTGATCATTCCGCTGAGCGCAGAGACCGTCGACGGGGATACCTTCATGGCCGGGACGTTTGACGTGAATCTCATGGCGTCTTAGATCCATAGGTGGGGATTTCGAAAAGAGGGTGTCCCCAGAATTGGGAACAGGAAAAGCGGCGACTCCATGTCCATGTATCAAAAGCTTGGCGATCGGCTAACACGACGGGAAGCGACGGCTGTGTGTGTGGTTGTGAGCAGTCGTGGTTCGACGCCACGTCATATCGGCAGCAAGATGCTCGTCTATCCCGACGGCAGCATTGACGGTACAGTCGGCGGTGGCGAAATGGAGAGCCGGGTGATAGCGGAAGCCCTGAGTGCCCTCGCTGATGGTCAATCTCGCACATTGGAGTACACCATGACCGATCCCAAACGAGGGGATCCTGGAGTGTGTGGTGGAACGATGGAGGTGTTCGTGGAACCAGTATTGCCGGAGCCCACCATTGCGGTGGTTGGTGCGGGCCATGTGGGTCGGGCGGTTGCACGTCTGGCGAAGTGGCTTGGGTATCGGGTCATCGTGAGTGACGATCGGGCGGACTTCGCCAACGAAGACGAGGTCCCATGCGCGGACGAATATCATGTGGGGCCCGGCTCCATGTTGCCGAACGCGCTGACCCTTGATGCGCAGACCTATGTGCTCTTGACCACACGCAACATGGGTGTGGATCTGGAGACCTTGCCCGCTTTGTTGAAGACGGACGCGTGCTACATCGGTGTCATCGGTTCCAAACGGCGTTGGGCGACCGCCCGTGACGCATTGCTGGCGGCGGGGCATGACAGCGCTGAGATTGATCGAGTGGTCTCGCCCATGGGGCTCGAGATCAACGCCGAGACCCCCGAGGAGATCGCGGTGAGTATGTTGGCGGAGATCACACAGCTTCGCCGGGGTGGAAGCGGTCGTCGTATGTCTGAAGAGTAAAAAAACTGACTTCGTGTGGGTTATTCGCAGCTGATGTTGAACTTGAGATCCGTGAGCTGCTGGATGGCTTCGACCAAGGTCACCGAGTTCTCCGCATCGACGGGAATGTACTGCCCACCCCCCCAAAAAGCGATGGCCACGTTCGTGTCACTGTCTGTCGTGGAGGAATCGATGACGTGCACTCGGACCTGGAGGGCTTGCCCCTCATGACCTGCGAGGACTTGAACGTTTTCTTTTGTATCGGTGAAGACATTGGAGACGTCTTCACAGTTCCCAATGGTGCACCCCTCGGAGGTGGCCACGTTGCACGTCGAGAACGAGCCGGCACAAACACCGAGTCCAGGAGAGGACACCACTTGGCCCATCATGGTGTCGAGCCCAGTCGGCTTGCAGAGGTTCTCCAAGCAAACCATGTCTTTTGAACAATCCGAATCGAGGGTGCAACCCAGTCCCACGAACATTCTCTTGGCTTGATTGATGGGATTAAAGAAATCCGTCTTGCTCTTGTTCATGGTCTCTCCACCATCCGTAAAGAGGACGATGACCGTTTGGCGGCAATTGTAGAGCGGATCGCGGCATTGGCCTTCAACACATTGGTAGTGCGGACTGGAACAATCGGCTTTTGAGTTGCACGCTTTGCCTTCAAGAAGAACAAATCGACGGAGGTATTCACCTGCGTAGAAGAGCGTACGCCCCAATGGGGTTCCACCGTCGGCGCGCAATTCATGGTTGGTGTGCAGGTAGCAATTGCCGACGTCGCAAAATCCCGGACAGGTCGTGGCGTTGCAATCGGTCACAGCGGTCAAGTGGACGAGCTCTTCCACGCCGTCCATCCATTGAAGCACTTCGTCCAGATTGTCGTCAGTACCGCCGGAAAATGGCACGCCAATCACTTCCTTCATGTTGGATTTGAACCAGTCTTCTCCTGGGCCTGTGGTGTGACTGTCGGGATCTTCCGTCATTTTGCTCTGACCGTCGTAGTACCCACTCTTGCACGTGGGATTCGTCGAAAAATCCTCTTCTTGAGGAAAGTGAAGCAACGAGAAGCGAATGGGATTGATCGGTTCATCAACCAAGGCCTCCTTGAAGGCGGCCTTGGAGTAGCCAATCTCCGTAGAGGGGTTGTCGAGGTCTTCGCACTGGGGCCACGACAAGGTCACGTTGGGTCCAATGGATTTGTTCATGGATCCCGACGTGTCAAAGACCACGAGAACATTGGCGACGGGGGGTTTGCACAGCCCTTCGTGACATTCGAATCCGCCCGGACAAGGGAAGGTGTACAAGGCTGACCCGAAGGGATCGCACTTGGAAACGGTTCCATCGTCGTTGCATGTGGCTTTCCCGGCCTCGCAAACGATGGGTACACAGATGCCTTGCTTGCATACTTCGCCCAAGGAGGGGCAGGGCGTTTCTTCGTCGCAGGGGGCCCCCGCATCTACTTCTGGCACCACGTCCTCGGGTTCGATCACATCGTCTGGTGTTGTGTCGGGCAGGGTCGGCACGTCGGGCTCAATGTCTTCCAGTTGGATGTCCGGCACGATGTCGGGCGGCTCCACGTCCTCCATGGTTTCGGCTAGGACCACATCCGGGGAAGGGACATCCGCCGGCACATCGGGGTCAACGCCATCGTCAAGAACCTCTGGCGAGGCGTCTGGGGGTGGCGTGGTTGTGGTGCCAGAATCGCCACAAGAGATCGCCAAGACCAGACCACATAGCAACATAAATAGAGCCCATTGTCGGTTCATTTTTGCCCGTCCTCGTTGTACCCTCACTATATTCTAGCAGGCCTTGCCCCAGGAGTTCCACTGCCACGGGTAGAGTCATGGTATAAGAAAACCATGACTACCCAACAATTCACCTTCTTAGTCACCCTATTGGCTATTTGTTTGGCCTTTGGCTGTGGAGACAATGATGGTTCTGGAAACGGCCCGAACGTCGATAGTGGCCCCCCGGATACAGTGCCCACCGACACGCCAGTTCCTCCTGGTGAGACCGTTCAGGCTGACACTGATGTTCCCTCGGATGCGGAGAATGACGGTACGGATCCACCGGATAGTATCGATCCTCCGGACACGCCGGCAGTTGATACAGCGACGGACGTACCCGAACAGCCGGACAGTACGCCCCCGGGTGACACCAGTGACGTCGTTGAGCCGCCGGACATTGTGGAGATGGACACGCCTCTCACCGATCTAGGCCCAGGGGATACGACAAGCGATGGGCCTGATCCCGTCAAACCGCTGTGGCTCTTGAGCATCAACAATGGCGCCCAAACGATACAACGAGTGGATGTGGACACCGGGATTGGCACCACCTTGTGCAAACTTAACGGCGGCAGCGGCACCGTCTTCCAGAAGACGAGCTACCCTTCGCTGACGTTCAGTCGCAATAATTACCTCTA
>Ga0114996_10004208_pt1 | contig 17439 bp, 17 predicted proteins | sample ArcticOcean_MG_C_4_FD_87039 | JGI IMG/M metagenome (GOLD analysis project Ga0114996, IMG submission 87039) | Marine microbial communities from western Arctic Ocean - ArcticOcean_MG_CB4_134 | ecosystem: Environmental > Aquatic > Marine > Oceanic | place: Arctic Ocean: Canada Basin | collected...
CGACTGTTCCAACGCTCGATGTGCTACGCGGAGCTACGCCAATACCGCTCGGCACTCGACGACCTTCACGGCGCGATCGAACTCGACCCCGCCCATGAGCGGGCACTCGTCGAGCACGTGCGGGTTCTCGTCGCGCTGCAGAAGCCCGACGACGCCCTCGCGAGCGCACGGAAGGCGCGACCACTGCTGCGCACGCCCGCGTTCCGCGCCCGACTCTCCCGCGTCGAAGCCGACCTTCTCACCGCTCGAAAGCACTACGGGTTGGCCATCGCGCACCTCGACGCTGCACTGCGCCACGTGCCGAACCAACCCGGTGTCATCCTGCACCGTAGCATTCTCCGCGGACTGCTCGGTCAGCGGGACCTGCGCATACGCGAATTGGAGACGCTCGTCGACGAGCCCTCGGCCTGCGGGCAGAGCCCGATCGTCGAGGCCGCCTGGGTCGACGCGCTCATCGACGCGGGTCGGTTCGAACGCGCTCGCAAGGTCGTCGAGACTCGACTGCGTGAGTCAAGATTCCAGAGCGCGTGGCTGCTACGGCGGGCGCGGATCCACATGGGCATGGGCCACCGCAAGCTCGCGGAGGCCGACCTGATGTCGGCTCTGCGTGAGTTGACATCACGCATTCGACCGGAGAGCCCGGACCTGCTCCTCGTCGCAGACCGCGCCGCGGCGCTGCACCTTCTCGGTCGTGAAAAGGCCTCGCGCAGCGACCAGAAACTGCTACGCGCCAAGCACTACCCGGCGCTTCTTCAACTCCGGCTCCAACTCATCGTCAGAGGGTCTTGATGCGGACGTTCCGGAACTCGACGGGATCGCCGTGGCCAGCGAAACCGAAGTGGCCCTTCTTGCGGCCCCTGCCGCGGAACTTGTCCTTCTTGGTCATGTACTTCGCGTCTTTCAGGATGTCAGCGTCGACGATGACGTAGCCGTTGAGCTCGACCCTGATCCGCGAACCCTTGACGGTCACTTCCTGGAAGTTCCACGTGCCGGGCGCGCGCAAGAATCCGCGACGCGCGGCGACCTGGCCGTAGACGGAGCCGTGGTACTGCTGCGGACGCAGCCTACCGAACTTCTTCGCCGTGTTATCGAGCACCTGCAACTCGCACATGCCGACATACGCGGTGTCACCCTTGCCCGGGTAGCGAATCGCCAGGCCGTTGTTGCCACCCTTCGGAAGCTTGATCTCGACCCGCGCGATGAAGTCTCCGTACTCGGCTGCGGTGAAGATCGTGCCGCCCTTGCCCTTCTTGCAACGCAGCGAGCTGGCCTCCGTGATCTCGTAGTTCTTCGTGGGACCCTTCCAGCCCTTCCAGTCCTTGCCATTGAAGATCGGCTTGAACTTCGAGTCCGTCTGGCCGAGTCCACCCTTCGCGAGGATCTGGTTCGCTTCATCCGCGCCGAACTCCCGGAGGAAGATGTTCCTCCAGCTGATCGGGCCACCGTGGGTCTGCAACTGGATCGGACCGGTCTTGGGCAGGTTCTTCTTCCGTTGGCCTTTCTGCTTGAAGAAGTTCTGGAATCGCGCGTGGTCGACGACGAGCTTGCCGTTCAGGAACACGGTGACACGCTCGCCCACGACGATGATGCGGAACCGGTTCCACTCGCCGAAAGGCTTGTCAGCCATCACCAGCGGGTCCTTGCCTGGCGCGCCCTTCGCGTTGTTCCACAACCCGCCCGAACCCTTGTTCGCGCCGATCTTCCACTTGCCCTTCTCGGTGTGATCCCAGATCTGCACCTGCGGAATGCCACGCAGGTAGATCCCGCTGTCCGCCCGCGCGACGGTCTTGTAGTCCACGTGGAATTCGAAGTCGCCGTAGTTCTTCCGCGTCGTGAGGAACAGTCCCTTCCCGTCGTTGACGAGAACCCCCTTCTCCATCCGCCAGTGCTGGTGGATGTTCTTCTGGCTGCCGTCGACCTTCTTCTTCAGCGCCGCGTCGTCGAGCGCCATGTACTTCTCGGGATCCTCGGTCTTGGCTCCCCACCATCCAGCCAGGTCCTTGCCATTCAGGAGATTCGTGAATCCCTGCGGCGCCTGAGTCACACCCTGCGCGGAAACACAGGACACGAACAGGACGGAGACACCGATCGCGGCGACAACGGGTTTGGCGATCGGGAAAAAGTGACTCATGAGGTTGCCTCGACGAGGGTGATGCAGGCGCATACCTTACCCAGATCCCACGCCGATGATCCACGTATGATGACGCCACCGATGAAGGAATACTGGATCGACGTTTCCGGCGGATGGTTCGTGATGGGAGGTGGCCCAATCGCGTGCGAGAACCCCGCGCATCGCGTCTTCGTCGACCCGTTTCGGCTCGCCCGTACTCCTGTGACACAATCGGAGTACAACTCGTTTGTGCGCGAGACAGGTCACGACATCGCACAGTCCTCCGCGAGCGTTCCTTCCGACGACCCCGCGCGGCCCGCCGTCGGCCTCTCTTGGCACGACGCCGTCGCGTATTGCGACTGGGTCACATCCGTTGACGAACCCGTTCGGCTGCCGACGGAAGCCGAATGGGAGTGCGCAGCGCTCGCCGGTCGAGAAGCGGTCCTGTATCCGTGGGGCGACGAGCCACCTGAGTCACTCGCCGACTACGACGGACGCTGGCACGACGGACCGGAATCGGTCGACCTGTACGCCTCGACCCACCCGCTCCGCATCTCCGGCCTCGGCATCAACGTCCACGAGTGGTGCGCCGACTGGTACGACGCGGACTACTACCGCGTCTCCCCCGAACTTCGCCCCACCGGACCCGACACGGGCTCGCGGCGCTCCTCCCGGGGCGGATCGTGGCGCCACGCCGTCAAGGGCACGCGCTGCGCCGCTCGCTCGTCGATCCCACCCGACAAGCGATACGCCGACTACGGGCTGCGATTAGCATCCGACGCCGCATGCGAATCGTAGCTCCCGCCGGGACGTTCCGCCAACGCGACGACTTCCTGTACCTCACCGGTCGTCGACTCGCAGATTGCACCAACTCTCCCGCACACCCCAGGAGTAGCGTGCCGAGCCGAGAATCCACGCGCCCTCTTCGTCGAGTCGACCCGCAAACGAATGCCGCGCGAAGCCCTGCCATGTTTCAAAAACGCGCGTCCCACGAAGTCGTTCGAGCCTGGGGGCCGACAGGTTGCGCCGTAGGCGCGCACCGTTCTCGAACGCTCCGGAGAGCGCGTTCACGTCCGTTCGGAACAACTCGTCCGCCGTCTGTACGATGATCCTGTTCGCCCACGGTACGCACAGACGCGGGGCGCTGCTCGTCCGCTCGATCTTCCCGTCGAGGTCGAAGCGCTTCGAGAGTTCTTCGACGCCCCGCGCGTGGTTTGCGCGACCCATGAACAACAAGAACACAAGGTAGAGCGCCACGAACGCCAGCGATATCCGCGCACACCGCGACCGCTGACCCTCCAACGCGCCCGACGCGCGCAAGCCCAGAACGATTGTCCAGAGCCCGGCGAGGATCCAGCCCGCGTGGACCGGCGCCCGACCCCCGAAGTGGGCAAGGGTCACCGCGACGACGGTCGCGACCGCGAAGACGCACCACGCCCAGACATTTGGGGATGATATCGGACGATGGTGGGATCCTGGGTTGGTTCTGCCAGAGGTCCGTCGGCGATCCCTCGAGACCGTACAAGCGACGGTTGTGAACCGGGTTTGTGAGGCTCCCGGGATCGACCGCTAGTCGCTCGCCAGCGACCGCATGAACGGCAACGCTCTCCGCGCGACATCCTCCCGCGTCGTGAACACATCGCGGTGCACGTTCGCGGCGTAGCGCATCACTTCGACCTGCGTGCTGAACGCCTCGGCTGTGAACCAACCGTCGTATCCCGACGCACGGATACCCTGCTTCACCGCCTCCCAGTCGACGAGCCCCTCGCCCAGCGTGCCGCGATGGCTCTCGCTAAGATGCAGGTGACAAAGATATGGGGCCGCGATCTCGAACGCCTCGGCGTGGCTGTTCTCTTCGAGGTGCGCGTGGTGCGTGTCATAGTGGATGCCGACCCGCGGGTGGTTGGCGAGTTCGCAGACGCGGCGGGCGTGCTCCGTCGTGTTGATCAACACGATCTCGAAACGGTTGAGCACTTCGAGACACAGCGTCACGTCGGCGGCCTCCGCGTCGATCGCTGCCGTCGCCAACGTCTCGGCGGAACGCTTGCGGTCATCGTCCGTGATCCTCTCATCGGGGAAATGCTTGTGCGCGGCGTACAACGGCCCGGCGAGTAGCTTCGCGCCGAGCTCATGGGCGCACTCGATCCGCGACCGCAGCCGCTCGAGGCCGGCCTGGCGGATCTTCGGATCCGGGCTAGACGGATCCGCGTCGGGCATGGCCATCGCGAGCGCCGTCACCTCGAGACCGTGGTCGCGGACCTTCTGCGCCATGTCCACGTAGTGCGACACCTCCCCATCGCCGACGGGGATCTCGATACCGTCGTAGCCGATCTCCTTTATCAACTCGAACAGAGGCAGATGTTCGTCGGTGACGTAGGTCGTCCAGAACAGGAAATTGAAACCGAACTTCATGAGCCCTTCTTCTTCTTCTTGTTCTTGTTCTTCTTCTTGTTCTTCTTCTTGCGGTTCTTCTTCGCGCCAGGCTTCGCGTAGTCCTGATTCGCTTCGAGTTCAGCCTGCGTGGGCGTGGCCGTGACGATGCCGTCCTTCGGGATCTCGATCTTCGCCGTCCACGCGATCGCGTTGAGCACCGTCTTGCGGAAGTTGTCGTCCGCGAAATTCCAGTGTCGATGCAAACCAGTGAAACCGAAACCACGGCCTCCGTCCTTGCGATTGACCGCCCACGCGAGGTGCTGCGGGATGCGCTCTTTGACTGCCTTGCGCACGGCTGGGTTGCCGCTGTGCGCACCGTCTTTGCGCTTCATGGTCGACGGCGGCGCGACCGCAGACAGGATCGGCGTCACGCCCTCCATCTTCGGCCGGAACCGCATGTGGAAGTACCACTCGTCGTTCGCCATGAACGGCTTGACCCCGCGCGTGATCGAGTGCTTCGGCATCACGGTGAACTTCGCGTCCCAGTGCGGATTGACCGACCAAAACCGTTCGAAGTGTCCACCGATCCACTCGATGAACATCTCGCTCGGCCGACCTTTGACTGTCTCGACGCCGTAGTGCAGGAACGCCGCGCCGACGCCCTTCTTCATCAGCTTGTCGAACTCGTCGAGGTGCTTGTTGACGATGTGCCCACCGCCGCCATTGCAGAAGATGACGACAGAATCCGCGCCCTCGAAATCCTCAGGCTTCGGCCATACACCCTTCAGGAACACCTTCGCTTCCAGTCCGTCGAAGCGCGACTCGAGCAGCTTCGCCATCAGCAAGTTGCCGGCGTTGAACTCGTGACTACCGTAGCCGTGACTCCGGCGCCCGGAGATGAGGACGATCTTCTTCTTGGTGGAGAGCTTGATCTTCTGGAGCTTGGCCGAAGCCGGCCTCGTCTCCTCGACGACATCCTGCGCGTGGACACGGCCACTGCACGCTGGCACAAGGCCGAGCGCGGTGAAACAAACGGCCAGAGACGAGGGACGGACGAACATGGTATTGAAGGCCTTCGGCAAGGGTTGAATCAGGGAGGAGGGGATTCCGCGCGACGCCAACCCCGCGCGTAGAGACTCGCGGGCGTGGCGAGGTAGCCAGGGTATTGGTCGCGGGCCTGTTCTACACGATCGGATTCGAGATCGACGACGGCCAGCGATTCCTCGCTGCGCAATATCACCTCGCCGTCCGGCGCCACCGCGATGCTCGGCCCGCCGAGGGCGACGCCACGTTCGGGAGTCGGACGATTGACAGACAACACGTAGCAACAAGAAGTCATCGCGTTCGCGCGGATGACGAGTTCCCAGCGGTCGAACGTCGCGGCTTCGGTCGCCCGTGGTGCGAGGATGACCTCCGCGCCGAGCGCCGCCAACATGTGGCAGCCTTCGGGCCGGTTGAGGTCGGAGCAGATCTGCAAGCCGATCGACATCCCCAGGCTGCCGACCGGAGAGGGCGGCTCGTCGCCAGGCTCGTAGTGGTCCTGTTCGAAGAACCCCGGCTCCTGCGGCACGTGGACCTTTCGGTATTTGTGTACGAGGTGGCCACCTTCATCGAACAGGAGCGCCGTGTTGTGCCGGATGCCGGTGTCCGGATCGACCACGATCGCCCCACCCAGCAGAGTGATCCGAGCTTCGCGCGCGGCGGTGGCGAGCAACTGATGACGCGGCCCACCCGGTCGCTCGGCATCCCCGTCGGTCGCGTCGCGCGAGGAAGGCACCCATTCGTCGCAGGGAAGCTCGGGAAGCACCACGAGATCGGCACCCAATCCGGCAGTCGACCGCAGGGCCTCACGGAGCCGTTCGGGCGCCCCATCCCCGGCGAAGACCTGGCTGAGCATCGCGACACGCATCGTCTCTCCATGATGACCGTACGGCCGCGGGTCGCAACAGGGTGTCGAACTTGTAACGGAGGTCGTGGCGGAGCCGAGAACGAGGTATCCTGCGGGGTGCCCCGTTTGAGCACCCTCGCGCACCTCATGATCAGCAGTCGCTGCACTCTCGCCCTGTTCGTGATGACCTCACTCACGATCGCCGATTCCGTCTCCAGCCAGAGGGGCCGCCGACCTGAAGTGCCACCCGAGGTGAAGGAACGCTGGGGCAACTACTTCACCACGATCAGCATCAAGACCGGCGCGCAAAACAACATCGTCAGCGACCTGGCGAAGACCGATCACGTCAAGAATGCTGCGGCCGAGAAACACCTCTCGTTGATCTACTTCTACGACTCTTCCGACGACACGAAGAAGCGCGAGGCGTTCGAGCAGAACATCTTCAACCACAACAAGATCAATCCCGGCCTGCGGTTGTTCAGGTGTGGACGCGTCGACCTGGCCAACAACCTTCCGGCGCGCAAGAAGCTCGTGAAGGTCGTGCCCACGTTCGTGGTCTTCGGCAAGACGGGCGAGAAGATCGCTCAAGTGCCGATGGAGCGATACAAGGTGGTGCCCGCGAAGCTCGTGCGAATCCTCAAGGTCGCGACCATTGGCTACAACCGGCCGGGCTGGGACAACTGGGTGCGCGAGTACGGCAAGTTCGTGCGCGACACGAAAAACATGATCGCACACCAGAAGATCCTCGCGGCCAAGCGGGTCCGCATCGGCGACCGCGTGGATTCGTCCGCGAAGACGACGCTCGAAAAGGTCGAAGTCGATGAACGCAAGCTCAAGAGGAAGATGGCGGCGCACTACGAGCGCGAGAAGCGGCTACTCGAACGCGCGAAGGTCCCGGAGCGGGATCCCGATGCCGTGCTCGTGGGAGAAAAGAAGCGCCGCAGGCGGTGAGCCTGACGGCGCGGGTTGAGGCGGCGGACGCCGGTTGGGTCGTTGTCACACCGCACCTCATCTCCAGCGCGACTCGTACTGGGCTGTGCGATCCGACGCCTGCCGCTTGGGAAGCGGCCTCGCGAATACTCGTCCGCTGGAAGAGGACGATTTCCCGAAGGAGGGCCCTCGCCACCGACGAATCACGCGGCACTTGCGAGTCTTCGAGAACGCCCCCATCCCGGGGCACGCCACTCACTTGCGAAGGAGCTCCAGCGCCTTCTCGAGGATGGGATCCCGCTTCTCGAGTTCCTTGGCGGTCGGGACGACCTCAACGTCGGGCTTCAACCCCTCTCCCTCGAAGACCGTCCCGTCCAGGCGCATGACCTTCCACGAGGGGAGCATGATCTCGACGCCGTTGGGGAGCGCTTTGCCCCTCGGATTGCCGCTGCTCCCGTACGACGTCTGCCCGACCAGCTGGCACTTCTCCGCCTGCCGCATCATCAAGAGGAACGCCTCGTTGCTGCTCATGCAGTACTTGCTCATGAGGACGACGACCGGTTTGCCGAAGCGTTCCTTCTTCGGCTTGCCCTGGATCTTCCGATGGCTGACGTTGTAGAAATTGGTCGCGCCCTTGCCCTTGCGCGTCGCGTGCTTCGCGTAGGTCTTCGTCCCCGGGACAAACCACTGGGCGACCTGCCGGGCCAGCGTCTCCACGCCACCGCTGTTGGGTCGCACATCGATCACCATCGCCTTGGCGTCCTTCATCGCGACGATCCACTCGTTCACGTCGTCGAAATCGATGTTGCGACTCCAGCCGCTGATCAGCAGATACGCGATGCCGTCCTTCGTCTTTGCCGTCGAAATTCCTGGCGTGGGTTGGCTCAGACTGCCGACGTACTTCCCAATGAGCTGTGGTCGATAGAGAGGGTCGACGCTGCGACTCCCGGTGCCGATCGTCTGGCCGCCGACTCGCAGGTACATGTGGAGGTCGTTCGCGACGGAGAGCATCTGGCCGACCACAAAAGCCCAGCCCCGATCGGTGTGCGCGGCGAGAATCGCCTTGCGGTGCTTCTTGAACAGGGCCTTCCAGTCGATCTTCTTGTGCTCGTAGTACGAGTACTTTTCAGCCAGCGCGTCCTGCAGCGCCACGAACCCTGCTTCGTTCCGCGCGCGCTGCTCCTTGATCGATCGCAGCTTCGTCGGCAGCGTCGTGAACGTCCAGGACACCGGAACGAGCGCTACGCCCTTCGCGCTGCGGAAGTTCTTGGCCGACGGACAGTTCAAGGACATCCGATACGAGTGGTCCGGCTTCAGTTCGACTTCGATCACGAGCGTCGTCTTGCTCTTCCACTTCGGTCGCTTGGTGATCTTGGGGAACTGGGGCCCCCCACCGCAGATCGAGAACCCACTTCTTTTCATCGGCTGGTCGAACTCGATGACGAGCTTCGTCGCTCGCTTCGCATCGACTTCGACGGCACGGTTCCCGGGTTCCAGTCGGACGACCTTCGGAGGATCCTGGGCGGGCGCGACGGACGCGGTCGCCAGGACGAGCGCGACGAGCGATGGGTTGCATTCGGAACGGGGCCAGTGGTGGGTCATGTGTGCTCTCGAGGAAACTGCGGTTGCGACGCACCCACCATAGGACTCGCCGGTTAGAGTGCCGACAACCCCGAGAACCATGATGCACAGACTCTCCCCCCTCGCCATTGCTTGCCTCCTCGTGTTCACCAGTTCGCCGGCAGCGCAAGATGATCCGAAGCCGAACAACCCGCACGGGATGCGCCTGTGGCAGCTCGTCTTGCTACAACAGGGACCCGCGTACGACACGCTGAAAGGCGAAGCCCGGACCAAGGCCATGCAGGGCCACAAGGCGAACATAGTCCGGTTGACGAAGTTCGGGCAGCTGCGGCTCGCCGGTCCGTTCGAACAGCCGAAGGACGCCCCGAAGGACGCGTACGCCGGGCTGTTCCTTCTCGACGTGAAAACGAAGGAGGAGGCGCTCGAGCTTTGCCAGTCCGATCCGTCGATCAAGGCGGGCCTGTTCAAGGTCAAGGTGCTGCCCTGGTACGGCCCGTCCGACATTACGTACCGAGGTGACACGTCACCGAAGGAACCCTGGCCCGTCGTGCTCGACAAGGACACGAAGTTCGCGCTATTCAACGGCGAGGACCTCACCGGCTGGCACTCGGACATCCCCAGGAAGGACAAGAACCCGGACATCAAGAAGACGTTCATCGTCCGCGATGGTTTGCTCGTCAGCCTCGGCATGCCGCAGGGGCACCTGATCACGGACAAGTCGTACCAGGACTACCGGCTCGTCGTCGAATACCGGTGGCCAGGTCGACCCGGCAACTGCGGGATTCTCGTCCACGCGTCGAAACCGCGGATGCTCTACAAGATGTTCCCCCAGTCGATCGAGTGCCAGATGAACCACGGCCACGCCGGCGACTTCTGGTGCATCGGAGAGGACATCAAGGTGCCGGACATGTTGAAGCGGCGCGGCCCGAAGAAGCGATGGGGCGTGGTCGAAGGCAAGGCCCGCCGAATCCGCAACCTGACCGACGACTCCGAGAAGCCGTTGAAGGAGTGGAACCGGATGGTGATCGAATGCCGCGGCAACAAGATTGACGTGTGGGTCAACGACGACCACGTCAACAACGGCTTCGACTGCACGGTGGACAGGGGGCAGATCGCGATCCAAGCCGAGGGCGCGGAATGCGAGTTCCGGAAGGTGGAACTGCGACCCCTCGAGAAGGCGGAAAAGAAGAAGCCGGGAGACGAGAAGTCGGCGAAGCCAAAGAACTAGCGGAGTGTGCTCCGCTTCAGGCGACGCGCCGGCCTTCGACGATCAGAAGGAGCGAGCGGTCCAGGTACTTGTCGGCACCGGGAATCTCGAGCGCGAGCTCCCGATCCCCACAGGGCAGCTGCCGGCGGCGCGCAGCGCTCGCAGGTTGCGCCCGGTTCCGCACGCTGCGTCGAGGACAGTCTCGCCCTCGCGTGGCGCGAGGTGGGCGATCGTGTGGCGCTGATCCAGGGCGACGAGCGGATTGGGCGTGGCGTCGTAGCTCGACGACCAGAGGTCGTAGCCATCACGGACATCGGGGCGGCGGACATGTGTCACGGCAGCACTCTACGGCTCGCGGGCCACCGTGGCCGTGGCGCTCCCGACTGCGGACCAGCCATTGATCATCGACGACGACTTCTACTCGTCCGTAGAGGAGTTCCTGGTCGTCTGGCCCGAGGACGAAGAGCGCCTGAACCCCTAGCCAGATCGCAGAGAGGCGCGATCAGAACGGCTTGTTGATGGCGATCCACGCGGCGGTCGCGCCAATCGCGATCGCGAACACCAGGACGACGATGGGCGGCACGAGCCCGCGCTTGTAGAGGACGGGCAGCGCGCCGATCAGGAGCCACGCCCCGAACTTGGCGAAGACCCACCCCGGCCACGGCCAGCTGATCGACATGTGGGCGAGCACGCCGAAGCCTGCGACGAGCATCACCAACATCCCGACCCCGTGGAGGATCATCGCCATGCGACTCGGCGGCGCGTCCGCGTCCCGCGAACCCAACAGCAATCCGCCGAACCCGAGGAACACCAGGATCAAGCCGACCAGGTGAAGGAGCTTGTAGGTTTCGTAGGTGAACATCGATCGGCACGGTAGGCGAACTCAGCGCTTCTTCCGCGCCTTCTTCGCCACCTTCTTCGTGGCTCTCTTCGCGACCTTCTTCTGGGGCTTCTTGGCGGCTGCCGTCTTGGTCTTCTTCTCGGACTTCTGCTGCGTCTTCTTCTGCTGCGTCTTCTTCTTCTGGGCCCTCGTCGCCAGCCTCGCCTTCGCCGAGACCTTGACTGAACGCGGCTGGATCCCGTCGCGCATCTCCGCCATCGCGATACCCTGCTCGACCGCCAGATCGATCAGGTCGCGCACCGGTTTCCGGCGGAGGTCGGCGCTCGCCTCGATGCGGATGTGGCGGATCTTCTTCCCGGACCCCTCCAGCAGGGCCTTCGGATCGTCGAGTTCGGCACCCAGGAAAAAGCCCAGGTTGACGTGGTTGGCGTACGCCACCACGTGGATGAACCCGGTGCCCGATCCACCTGTGAAGGTAAACACGTCCCCCACCACGTACGAGAGGAAGATCAACTCGGTGACCCCCGGCGCGGCCTTACGGACCACCGCGCAGGTCGCGAGGAGGGTGTCTCGCACCCCGTCCGGATGGCCGGCGAGAAGCGGTCGAAGGACGAATTCGGGGTCTTCCATGGGGTAGGACGGTCGGGAGGATCACCCGCGCTCATCCCACCGAGACATCCCCGGGACCCGGAATGCCTCAACAACCGCCGATTCCCGCGCCGATATCCCAGGAAGACCGCCAGCGCCGGAGGTGCTTTGCTACCATCCGGTTGCCCCAGAGGAGATCCATGATGCGAAACTCGGCACTGATTCTGGCTACCTGTTCCTTCCTGCTCCCCGCCCTCCAGGCACAGGGACAAACTGAGCCGCAAGGGCAGACCGTGGCGGCTAAACCCGTTCTGGAACGGATGTCCAGTCGGGAGTTTCGCGGTCTCACGGTCCCCGGCAAGAAGGTCGAGGAGAACGTCGAGCGCCTGACCAAGGAGATGCGCTGGTACTCCAGTCTCGGCAGCGCCCTCGCCGCCGGACGCTCCCAGGGCAAGCCGGTGCTGTGGGTCCACGCCCTCGGTGATCTCAAGGGCTTCCTTTGAAGCGCGGGCCAAAGCCTGAGAGGCGTGTCCCTCTCACTCGATCCCGCCTTCTCCGTCCTCAAAGATCACTACGTCGTCGGCTGGAAGAACATCAAAGGTGAAAAGTGGGTCGGCACCTCCCACGGCTACGGGTCCGACCAACCGGCTGTCGGCACGACCAACGGCGCGGGGCCAGGGAACATGCAGATGTTCATGCTGTCCCCTGATGGCGTCGTGCTGCACTGCCTGCCCGGCTTCTGGCATCCGGAAGACCTGGAGCATGAACTCCAGATGGGGCGCGTCCTCCACCGTCTGTGGAAGTCCAAGAGCAGCACGAAGGCCAAGCGCAAGATGTTCAAGCGCATCCAGCTGCAGACCATGCGCAACCTTCCCCGGGCCATGGTAACCCGCAGCGGATGGCAGGGCTTCGACGCCGCCAACGAGCGCAACCGACTCAAGATGCTCAAGACGGGCAGGACGCGTGACACGTTCTTCTACAAGGACGGCAAACCGACCCGCATCAAGCCGACGAGCACGGTCGTCCACGAGCGGATGGCGGCGCGACCGTTCGTCCGGTTCAGCCGTTTCGACACGGCAATGTTCGTCGACTACGGTCGCAAGTACTACGACAACAACAAGCGCGTCGACAAGTCCGGCGTCGCCTTCGGTGGCAGCAAGGGCTACCTGGCCAGCCAGAAGCGGATGAAAGACCGCGCGGCGAAGCGCGCTGAGAAGAAGAAGAAGGTCGACGAGTACTACGGCAAGAAGCCGAAGGAACAGAAGTCAAAATCGAAGCCGAAGGCCTCGATGACGGGCAAGAGGGCCTACAAGGCCAAGTGGCCGCAGAAGAAGGGCAAGAAGAAACGCCCGACGTCTCGCCCAACTTCGCGCCCGACCCGGAAGCGGTAGCAACCGCACCAAGAGCCGATCGCATCGAACGCGACCGGATGTCGAGAGGCATCCGGTCGCGTTCGATTGCGTAATACCTGCTCAAGCCGAGTGTCGAATCATCCGACACCGAGCACAAGCAGAGTGTTGCGCGAGTAGACACGGCACCTCGGATCACTTGATCCGGTCAGGCGCCCCGAGTTGGGCCTCGGTCGTCTTCTGGCGGGCTCTCACGCTTGTTTGGTGTGGCACCGACCACGTTGTCGGATGCCGTTATTTGGGAACGACGTGACACGCCTTGCTGCGTGCAGGCAGCGCCATGTCACTGCTGTTTGGAGAAGATGATGAACAACAGGGAAACTGGTTTCACTCTCATTGAACTGATGATCGTGGTCGCGATCATCGCAATCATCGCGTCGATCGCGATACCTAATCTCATCGGAGCGCGACTCGCGGCGAACGAGTCCGCGGCGACGGCGACGCTGAAGAACATCGCCTCGGCGCAGGCACAGTGCCAGGCGTCCGGCGCCATCGACACCAACAACAACGGCGCGGGCGAGTACGGATACTTCGCCGAACTCAGCGGCGGGGTCGGCGTCCGCGACAGCGGCGGAACCGCGAGCACCGATCGCATCGCGCCTCCGATCCTCTCCGGGGCGTTCGCGAACGTCGTGACCCAGACGGGGATCACCGGCGGCGTCGTAACGCGATCGGGATACCAGTTCCAGATGTATCTCCCGAGCTCGACACGCATCGGCGTGCCTGAAGCGGACACGGGCGGAGTTGGCACGACGACCCCTGACGCTGCGCAATCAGAACTGCTCTGGTGCTGCTACGCGTGGCCGAGCTCGTTCGCCAACAGCGGCAATAAGACGTTCTTCGTCAACCAGTCCGGCGACATCCTCAGGACGAAGAACCTCGGACAACGCTACGGCGGCGCCACCAAGGTGCCGGCCTACACCGCCGCGTTCCTGAAGGGCGCGGGGAACGCGATGGGATCCACCGTCGCGGCGAACACTTCGGGCCAGGACGACCAGCTCTGGATCGTCGCGCAATAGGCTACCGATTCACGAAGAAGACGATCGTCGCGACCACCGCGGCGATCGTCATTACGAACAGGGTGATCTTGATCCAGCTGTAGGGTCGCTCCCCCTGGACCTCGCCGGTCGCGGCATTGACGACCACCTGGTAGGTCTTTTCGCCGTACTTGTAGGCGAGAATCCATACTGGAAGCAGCAGGTGCTTGTACGTCATCGCACCGTACTCGGTCGTGACCCGGTGAATCCGCTGCTCGTCGCCGCCGATTCTTCTGCGAACGTCACAACGGATCTCCGCTTCCATCCGGTTCTCGGCCTCCTTGAATCCGGCTCGCAGCGACACGTCGTACGTCCGCGCCATGTAGCCAGCCAACACCTGTTGGTTGAACGGCAGGCACTCGTGCAAGGGCCATGGCTCGAGCGACCGCACGACCTTGCTCGGCAATCCCTTGCCAGCAACGACCAGCATGTCGTCGAAGAACCGCCGGAAAGAACCCGACGTGTGGTACCAGCGCGTCCTCTGTTCCCGGACCTCGTCATCGCCGCGCTTGACGGTGACGTAGTAGTGTTCCCCGCGTTCACCCACGTAGTCGTTGAGGGTGAGGGCGTCGTAGGTCCAGTACGGCATGTAGACGCCGGCGAAGCGACCCTGGACGCCGCGCTGCTTGAACTCGTTCGGCGCGAACCAACGTGACCCCACCCACTCTTTCAGGTTGGACCGCGCGGTCTCCCGCTTGATCTTGAACGGCAAGACACCGTCCACGGCGATGCGGTCCTCTGCGTCGTGCACGCCGTCCAACTGGATCGGCGTGCCGCAGTACGGACACTCCTGACTCGTCAGTGTGCCCTGGAATCTCACCTTCGCGCCGCAGTCACGGCACCCCACCTCGGAGATCCCTTCCATGACGTTCTTCCCACCAGAACGCCGCTCGGCCTGGACCTCGATCGCGTCGCGCAGATCCTGCTCCTCGACCTTCTTGTCGGCGTCGACCGAGAGGTCTTTCACGAAACCGCAGTAGGGACACTTCAGACTCTGGGCGTCGATGGCGAACTCGAAGTCCGCACCGCAGCCTCCGCACGGAAACACCCGCGGCTTTCCCTGCTCGACTTCGCGTCCAGCACCTGTGGTGTCGACCGGAGGAGGAGAGGGAGCATCAGTCATGGGCGAACTCCGCTTCGGGACTCAGTGCAGGGATGCAGGAGTGGCGCTACGGGGCCGGCGGCGGCGGCGGCGGCGGCGGCGGCGGACCGAACGCGGCGGCGAGCTGCGGCACCTGCCCGGCGGACTGCCACCCAGCCATGCCGGCACACCAGACCATTGTCTCTCCGGTGACCTGACCACTGCCGATCGCGCCGTGCAGCTGCGCCTGGGACATCGGCCCCATCGACTGCCCGTTGTCGGCAAAATACCACTGAGCGGATGCGGGCAACGGCGGCGGTGCCGCGCCGACCGGTTGCTGTCGCTGACCGAAGCCCTGCGCCATCTGGTTGGCCATCGCGAAGCCCATGCCGAGGCCGAGGCCTTCGCCGGCGCCGCCACTCGGGTTCTCCGCTGCAGCGGTCATCGCTTCGGCCATCTGGAACTGTTGATAGCGACCGATGTCGCCGATCACGCTCATCGACGTGCGCTTGTCGAGCGCCTTTTCCACGGCTTCCGGAAGTGAGACGTTGACGAGGAACATCTGCGGGACATCGAGTCCGTACTCATCGTCGATCCGTTCGCACACTGCGAGCCGCAGTTGCTCGCCGATCTCGATGTAGTTGCTCGCGAGATCGAGCGCAGCAATCTCCGAACTAGCGAGCACGTCGGCGAACGTCGAGCCGATCACGCCGCGCATCAACGTCTCCAATTCGTCCGTCTCGAAGACGCCATCTGTGCCGACGAGTTCGTTGATCAGCGCCTTCGGGTCGACGGCGCGCAGGGTGTAGGTTCCGAACGCGCGCAGGCGAATCGGGCCGAACTCCGGATCGCGCAGCATCACCGGGCTCGGCGTCCCCCACTTGAGGTCCGTGATCACCGTCGTGCTGACGAAATACACCTCGCACTTGAACGGGCTGTCGAAGCCGTGCTTCCAGCCCTGCAGGGTGCTCAGGATCGGAATGTTGTTCGTCTCGAGCACGTGCATGCCCGGTCCGAACACGTCGGCGATCTGTCCTTCGTGGACGAAGACCGCTGTCTGGCCCGGTCGCACGACGAGCTGTGCTCCGTTCTTGATCTGATTGTGGTAGCGCGGGAAGCGCCAGACGAGAGTTCGGTGCGTGTCATTGAGCCACTCGATGATGTCGACGAACTCGCCACGTAGCTTTGAGAACAATCCCATGAAAAGCAGTGTTCTGCCCGCGGTCGAGCGGGTCAAGGAAAGGCGGACGCGCGAATCGTGAATTTCGATTGCGGCCACCCAAGGGTTCGATTCCTGCGGATCCGACACGCTCGTACCGAGAACTCGACGATCTATTCTCGCGGGCCTGTTTTGCCCCACTGACGCTCCAGATGGCACTCCGGGGGGCGTGGAATCGATATGATGCCGTCCAGGTAACCCACGGGAACCATGAGAACTCGCACCCCATGAAGATCTTGCTCGCCGTACACGGCTATCCACCGGAGCTCGGGGGTGGGACGGAGCGGCACGTGCGAGGGCTCGCGAAGGGACTCGCCGGTCGTGGACACGACGTCACCGTGCTGGCAGGAACCCTCGAGTGGAGCGAGAGCTTGCGCCGTTCCTCGCAAGACGTGGACGGCATCCGACTCGTGAAGATCCACCGCGACGACTTCCACTACGAGCGCTGGGAACGCATGTATCACCCCGGAGTCTCCCGGCTCGTCGCCGAGTTGATCGAGGAAGTGCGACCCGACGTCATGCATGTCCATCACTGGCTGCGGTTGACCAACGATCTCGTGAGACAGGGCACGCAGCGAGGAGTCCCGGTCTTGTTGACGATGCACGACTTCATCGCCTCGTGCCCAACGCTTCACCGCGTGCTCCCCGACGGCAGTTGGTGCAACGTGCCGATCGAAAAGGCACCGTGCACCTCGTGCATCGCCGACGACTTGATCATCCGAATTCGCGACGATCAGGTCTCCTCCCTTCTCGAAATGCGACGGCGGGATTTTGCGAACGAACTCCAGCTTGCTTCGCGGGTCTACGCACTGTCGCACAGCCAGGCGGACCGACTGCGGTCCGTCCTCGGCGACGACGCGCCGAGGATCGACACGCAACCGTTCGTGAGCGACGAGAGCATGCAGCGCTCCCCAGTTCCGGCTGCGGCGTCGCCGTTCCGGATCATGACACTCGGCCAGATCTCGGAACACAAAGGCCAACACGTCCTGCTCGAAGCTCTGCGTCGTTCGCAGCACCGCGACCGGATCGAACTGCACATCTACGGGACTTCGGAGTCCTCCGAATACAGCGCCGAGCTGGACACTTTGTCGGAGGGACTCCGCGTCATTCGTCATGGTTCGTACGAGTGCGAAGATCTCGAACAAGCGCCGTTCCGTCTCGCGGTCCTCCCCTCG
>Ga0114996_10004209_pt1 | contig 17437 bp, 14 predicted proteins | sample ArcticOcean_MG_C_4_FD_87039 | JGI IMG/M metagenome (GOLD analysis project Ga0114996, IMG submission 87039) | Marine microbial communities from western Arctic Ocean - ArcticOcean_MG_CB4_134 | ecosystem: Environmental > Aquatic > Marine > Oceanic | place: Arctic Ocean: Canada Basin | collected...
TCAAGGAAAGCGACTAACGAATCGCCCGCCACCTTCCCACCCATCTTCCCCAACGCCAGGATCGAGCGCCGCCGAACATCGGGTCGATCTGCCTCCCGAACGACGCGACAGACCGTCTCGAACGCCTCGGGGCCTCGACGCGTCAGTGCGTCGATGAGCGCCGCCCGTCCTCGCCAACCGGCTGTAGATAGGCCGGCTGCCATCTCCCGGGGAGCGCAACCAGCGGCGATCGAGTCGATGGCCCCCTCTCGGGCAGAACCGTCTACGCCTTCCAGAACAGGCAGCAGCGCGGCCACCATACCAGCAGCCAGGAGCAGTGTCATCGGTCTCTCTCCAGCCCGGTTGTGCCGGACATCGGCATCGTTCCAGGCAAATCAACACCCACCCCATAGGTCCCACCCGTCCACACCATTCCGGCGGCTCCCGGACCTCTGAACCAGTCGTCACCCCCACCCGGACGGTCGATCAGGACTCCAATGCTCCCGTAGTGTCGGGCAGGGTGCCCATACCCCTGGGTATCGGCCTCCCTGCCGATGTAGGTGTCGCCTCCTTCTCCATCGTCCAGAATCCCAATACCGTTCGAACGTGCCGCGCCCTGGGCGAGCTGGAAAGCGTCGTAGGTGTCATCACCTGCCCGGTCTGCCAGGATTCCTACCGAGAGATCGTGTCCGCACCCCTGTCCGACTCCCCAGAGTCGGTACCGATCGTCGCCGCTGACATCCAGCAGCCCACCTGCACTCAGATGCGAGCCGCACCCTTGTGCAAACCGGTGGGCGATGTACGTGTCATTTCCGCTGGAGTCCACCAGAAGGCCCGTCCCGCCCCAGTGGGCGCTTCCCTGTGCAAACGTCTCAGCTTGGTACGCATCGTCTCCGCCGGCGTCGTACAACATCCCAACTCCGCCCGACGCCGACGTCCGAACGCCGAAACCAAAGCCCTGCGCCATACTCTGGTAGGATGGCGGCTCCCGGAAATCTCGATAACGACCGCCGGCTTCGTACCGATCCCCTCCCCCGCCATCTGCCAGAATCCCCACTCCGCGCGGCGCCCCCACTCCCTGCACCAGAAGGTCCCCAGAGTAGGAGTCGTCTCCATCCCTATCGCACAGAACGCCCACACCGAACAGGCCGAAGCCCTGCGCCGCCACTTCTGATCGGTAGGAATCGTCTCCCTTGCCATCCACCAGAACAGCGATTCCTGCTGCGGCGCTTCCCTGGACCCGATCTCCCCCGACGTAGACGTCGTCACCTGAAACGTCGAGTAGAATCGCCACGCCGCTGTTCGCGCGGGCGTGGGTTTCCGTGTACCGATCGTCGCCCCTCAGGTCCAGGCAGATCGAAATTCTCAGGCTGTCAGCCACGGCGGCGCACCCAACGTACGTGTCGCTTCCTCCTGGATCCACAAAGAGCAGCGCTCCGGCATCGTAAGAATCGTCGCCCGGGCTCCCCACGACGACCTCCCCGATCGCTGTTCTCAAGCGCACAGGCGAATCCGGCCACCGGTCCAGGTCGAGATTGAGAAGCCTGCTGCCGGCCATCGTCACCGACGCCATCAGGCGCTGCGCGGCACGGGCCAGAGAGGCCACATCGACATCCGAACCGGCTGCGAGGAGAGAATCCCGTTCCGGTTCTGTGAGCGCCACATCCCGCATCACCAACCGGGTGAGGACATCAATCCGGTCTCGGCGTTCTTCCGGAACCGCACCCATCACCTTCACCACAATACCATCCGCTTCGACCACCGACGCAAGAAGGTGGTTCAGGTGATTCCTCAGGAACGGATCGATTGTCCCGCCGTCTACTCTCTCCACGCCATCAAACACCCTCTCGGCGCTTCCTCCCAAACCGTGATCAGAGCCCAACAGCCCGGAGGCATACGCGAGAGCGGCTTCGCCAGTCGTTCCTTTCAGATGCGTCGCCGCACGCTCCATCACCGGGATCATCATTGTCGGATCCCGGAGAAGACTTCTTGTCAGATCGAACCGGTACGGGTCGCCTGGACCGCCGGTCGGTATCGTCAGATCCGCTTCGGTGAGCCCAATAAGGGAGAGAGTCTCCGCGAGATCCACATCTCTGTTCGCTGCCGCCGCAGAAGGATCGTTCCCGCACTCACACGTGAGCACCACTGTCAGGGCAAAGAAAGCGACAGCAACAGCTCGATCTCTCAAGCGGGGCCCTTGTCTTCGCCGCCGTCCGGGCGAACGGCCTGCTGGGTGAGAACGGCAATTACCAGCATCGCAAGCCCGCTCGACAGCACGTTCAAGCCTATATCCTTCCATTCGAAAACCCGACTCGGGATCACCCACTGCAGGACCTCGTCCACTGTCCCCAGGGCGGCGGCCAGCAACCATCCGAGAAAATAGGCCCGCCTCCGGGGGACGTCAACCTGGAGCGCCCTGAGGATGAACAAGCTCAGCAAGCCGTATTCGGCCAAATGAAGACGCTCCGCGGGAGACGTCCCGAGCGACAGGAGAAGCCAGGCGTAGGCTGCGGAGAGTGCCAGCGCGGCCGCCACACGGAGGATCTGCCGCCGGCGAAGAAGAAGGAAAACCGCCACCCCGGCACCGGTTCCCACCACGACCAGAGTGCCGGCGTAGTCGATCCGACCTTGGGTGGCTCGCCACATCCATCGCCAGACGACGGGCATCACCGGAAGCGTCGCATAGATGAACAGGGTGTAGGCCGCCACCGATCCCCACCGCTCCAGTCTCGTCCGACCCCATCGCGCCAACGTCGAACGAAAAAAGGCAGCGAGGATGGCGACTAACAGAAGGCCCGAAACAATCCAGTCGGCAGGTAGTCGGAACGCTAGACCGACCAGGTGGGCGACCCCTGCCAAAAGGCCGGCGCCAAGGAGAACGGCCTCCGTCCACCAGAAGTCCGTGGCGGCCCGAACGAGAGCCAACCGCCCGGGGGGAAGATCGGAGGTCGCACCCACGATGAAGGTCACCCGGTCGCTGGCGGTTTCGGGCTGCCCCTGGGCCACAATCCGGAACGTGAACGGATTGTAGAGCGCCAGCATGTTCCAAAGCTCCTCTGTATAGGGGCCGTAGCGCTGCGACGAACCCAGCACCGGCATCTGTCCTGTGAGGTGATAGTCGCCAACGCCCACCTCATACTTCACCAGGAACGAACCGTCCTCCGGCCCCGTCCAGCGAGGAGCCACCGACTGGCCGACATCGGCGTACCTCAAGGTATCGCCATCCCCGGGAAACAGGACCTCCACGCGACCCTTCATCTCCACGATGGGTCCAGCATCCACCTCTATCGCGGCCGGGGTGGACATCAGCACCCACCGGTGCAGCGCCCGTTTCAAAGACGCTGCGACGTCGGGGTACTCCTCCCACACATCCCTGCGCTCTTCAGGGTCGGCCTCCAGATCGTAGAGTTCGAACACCTCGTCGCCGGGCCCACTCGTATGAATGAGCTTCCACCGTTGAGTGCGAACGGCACGGAGACGCGTCTTCAACATCTCCTGAGTCGCCTGGTATCCACCCGGCGTCGTCTCCACAAACGCCGTGTCTGGTCTCGTCGCCTCTCCGGCAATTCTCGGAACGAGCGATCGGCCGTGGAGATGGCCGGGAATCGGGAGATCGAGCAGATCAAGCACCGTCGGCAGGATGTCGACATTCCTCACCTGCGCATCCACAATTCTTCCCGCTGGTATCCCAGGCCCAACCATCATCAGAGGAATTCGTACGGCTTCGTCGTATACGTTTCCTTTGAACGACGTCGACGGGTGGCCGATGAAGCCATGCTCGAGCAGCTCCTCCCCATGGTCTGCCGTAACAATCACCAGTGTCTTCTCGTACAACCGCAATCGTTTTAGATGAGCGGTGAGAGGTCCGAAAAAAGTATCGTCCATCTCCCGGACCTGCCCGTCGTAGAGTCCCCGGATCCACGCCGAATCCTGCTCCGTGAATCGTACCGAGCCTTCAGGGATCGTCACATTGGAACGCACGGTGGCGATGCGGTCCTGAGCAAAGCCAGACCGGTCGTAGCCCTTCGGCGTGAACATTCGATCGTACGGCGGAGTGGGGTCGTACGGCAGATGAAGGTTGCGGTAATGGTAATAGAGGAAGAACGTGGAATCGGCGTACGCTTCCAGAGCGCGAAACAGAACGGCGTCACCATTGGGCAGGTACCGATTCCGATCTGCAAAAGAAGGAGTCAGACCCAGGTTCTGCATATTCGGAATCGACGACAGGTACAGGATATCAGGCGCTGCGTAGCCGCCTTCGCGAAGCAGAGACGCCATCGTCGCCGTTCCCGGCCGGAGGCTCTTTCCCCGAACATCAACCCCGTGCGAAGGCGCCCAGAGCGCCGTAAGCGCCGACAACAGTCCCGGCGTGGTCCAGGAAGATGACGAAATCGTATTGCGGAACAAGGCGCCGTCAGCCGCCAGGGCGTCCAGGGCAGGGCTCGTAGCTCTCTCATAACCGTAGCTGCCCAGGTGATCGGGCCGGAACGTATCCACCGTAATCAGCAGCACATTCGGCCGCGGTCGGTCTCCGGCCTCCGCGGCAACCGTCGACATGAAAACGACAACGGGGATCAGCAGTACAAACATGGTGAGTCGTCGGATCATGGGTCGCACCGAAACGCCGTGCAGATAGGCAAGGGTAATCGCCTCACACCGGGTGGTGCGGTGTCCGGGAGGATGGAGAGGGGCGACGTGAGGGTTGTGCAGGAGGAGAGGGACGGGTGTCGAGACGGGGAAGGAGTTGCCTCACTCGAACCGTATCGACTCCACGGCGTCCAGAGACGCTGCGTCACGAGCCGGAAACCGGGTGAAGAGATAGCAGAGCAGCACGGCGACCCCAGAGATCGCCAGGAAATCGACCGCCTGCATATCCACGGGAAGAGCGTCGATGATGTAGACGTCGCCGGGCAGCTTCAGAACCTCATACGTCTGCTGGATCCAGCAGAGCAGGAACCCCAGGGCATTCCCTATCAGTACGCCTCCTAAGCCTATGGCCAGGCCCTCCAGCGTAAAGATCCGGGCGATACTCCGGGGTGTAGCCCCCATCGCCATCAGGATCCCGATCTCGCGACGCCGCTCCGTAACCGTCATCGTCAGAATACTGATGATATTGAACCCGGCGACAACGACGATGAGGCTGAGCGCCAGAAAGCTGAACCATTTCTCCAACTGAATCCATACGAACAGATTGCCCTGCTCGTACATCCAGGACGAAATAAACGCGCGGGGGTACAACTTCTCAACCGTCGGCCTCAGATCCTCCGACACAACCTGGGCCTGGAAAGGGTCCTCCAGACGCAGTCGAATACCGCTGATCTCGTCTCCCCAGCCTACATCGCGCTGTGCCGCGTTCAGGGAGACGAAAAGCAACCCCGAATCGAACTCGTAGTAACCGGAGTCGAAGATCCCCGTAATCGTATACCTCCGAAGCGGCGGCGCCGACACCATCATCTCCGTATCGGGAAACACCGCTAGCTGGACCTCGGTACCCAGCATCGCGCCAAGCTTTTCAGCCAGCACCCGCCCGATCACCATCCCGTAGACTTTGCCGCGGCTGTTCGACGGCTGTTCGTCCAGGTCCACCTCTCCCCCCCACAGGTAGCTTCCCATATCGCTGGTCGCCAGCAGCCCTTCAGCGCTCACACCTCGAACCATCACCGCAGACTTCAGCATCGACCCATCAACTGGCTTCCGAAGGATGAACCCTGCGGTCTGGACAAAGGCCGATGCGCCAACGACGTCGGGGTGCGTAGACACCGCGTCCATCAGAGGGTCGTAGTCCTCCATGGGAGCGCTGTACGCACGTCGTACCGTTAGATGTGCGTTGATCCCCAGTAGGCGCTCCCACACCATCCCGGAGAACCCGTTCATCACCGACAGAACAATCACCAACGCGGCCACCCCAATCCCGACGCCTGCGACAGCAATTATAGCCGTAAACGTCGCCCGTCTTCGTCGCCGGATGGACCGTAGATGTCGCCTGGCGATATGCAGTTCAAACCCCATCGGCATCCTTTCGCCCGTCGTTTTGCACCTGCTGCCGTTCCACCCAAACTGTAGTAGCCACCAGCATAAGACCTCCGGCCGTAATCCCGCCCGCGGCAGGGCCTGGCATTCCGAGGTGCAGCAGGCACCCGCTCCCCCCCAGAAGGAGGGTCACTACGGCGTACATCGTGCAGATTGTCCCATCAGCCAACCCAAGGACCTGAAGCCGCTGGTACAGGTGGAATCGGTGAGCCCGGGTGATGTTGTCGCCCCTGAGGAGGCGCCGAAAAAGTGTGTACAGGGCGTCGTACAAGAAAGCGCCCAGGAAAAGCAGAGGAACGACTACACTCACGCCTGCACCGACGCCGCCCAGGGCCAGAACACCAAAGGTCAGTCCCAGGAAATGCGAGCCCACGTCTCCCATGAAGATCTTCGCCGGCGGTGCGTTCCAGACCAGGAAGCCGGCGCAGGCAGCGCCTGCAACGGCGGCCGGAACTGCCAGTTCAGGGGCCGCCGCCATCAACGTCACTAGAAAAAGCGAACCAACGATCGCCCCTTCCAATCCGGCCAGTCCGTCCAGCCCGTCCATGAAATTGTAGAAATTTTGAATCGCCACCAGCCCCACGAACCACCCAACTGCCGTCCACGTAACGTCCGTGATACCACGAACTCCGGGCTCCGCCCAGCACAGAACCGCCAGGGCGGCCATACTCTGGACCACCAACTTCGCCACACGCCCCAGCGACTTCACCTCGTCGTACACTAGAACCAGGAGCACAACGCCGGCCGCCAGGAGCGCCTTCCAGAGCCAGGGCGCCGTGGTCACACCGAACATCTCCCCACCCGCCAGGCCCACCCAGAATCCGACCAGGATTCCGAGCCCCCCAAGCGTCGGGGTCGGTATCTCGTGAGCGCTCCGCTCATTGGGCCGGTCCAGAACGCCCAACCGCTGAATCAGCAGTCGAAGGCACCCCGTTGCCAAAAAGGCGACCCCGAATGCCAGTCCGCTTGCCGCAAGAAACGCCGTCATCATGCCTGTTGGTCGCTCGTCATTGAGCTATCTCCGCTTAGTCTGAGTGCCTCTATCAGCGGTCACAGTCTCTCAACCCCTCCTCGAAACCTCTCGGCTCGAATCCCAGTTCCTGTAGCGTCTCCTCGATACCGAACGCTCTATCCTCGCTCATCCGACGTACCTGGTCTACCGACACTCGCGGGTTCGATGACATCGACTCATAGAGCTTTACGATAGGTACGGCAGCGAACAGAGGGACGTAGACCTTCACGACTGTCCGCCCCAGTCGCCGGGCGATGGCATCGACCATGTCCGTGTACGCCATTGGGCTGGGACCCGCGATCGTGTAGGCCTTCCCGATGGCGACCGCCCGACGCAGCGCCTGAATCGCGGCGTCGGCAACGTCGTCCACGTACACAGGCTGCACCAGACACTCGCCGCTTCCGAAAATCGGGATCATCCGGCTTCGACTCATGTGAGACCGGATGCGGGAGATGTTCCGGTCATCCCCCGGGCCGTAAATCATCGTCGGCCTCAGGTACGTCAGGTCCGCTTCCAGCTCGGCCGTTTCGTCTTCCCCCTTTACAACCGATTCCGTCGTCGACGTAACCACATTGGAGAATCGCCAGGTAGAACTGAACAGCACAAATCGCCTCACCCCGGCGGCCAGCCCTGCGCGAACGAGATTCGGAGCGAACCGGATATGAGCGGCGCTGACAACAGCGTCTGCGTCCTGGAACAGCGACGGAGGAAGAGGCGATTCCAGATCGGCGACCGCCCGCTGCGAACAGGCGCCAAGGCCGTCGGGATCCGTCGTCTCCCGGACCAGGCAGCGCACACTATCACCCGAATCTCGCAGACGCTTTACGATCCGCCGCCCCACGTAGCCGCCGGCCCCGGCAACAAGAATCATCGCCAACCCCAAAAACGGAAAAACCTGAGGATTCCGCCAGCTCGCAGCAGTCTGCGCGATGTTACGAATCGACGTTTCTGAAGCAAGCCTCTGCTCAACCGGACCACGTCGATATGAGCCAACAGGAACGTCGGAAGACGGGAGGGAAGGCGGAAAAGGAGGTAGGGCCAGGTCAGAAGTTCGAACCCCAGGAGCCACGGTGCTAGAACGATCATTTCCAGAGGAGAGGCGTTCGCCAGGACCAGGAGGTAACGGTTCTTCCAGATATGCCGCTGAAAGAAAGCCGGCTTCTCGATCACCCGAATGCGCTCCCCCATAGACGCGGAGCCGATGTGGAGCGCCGACGCTCGAGGATCGTACAGGCAGCTCCACCCCCTCAGCTGAGCTCGCCAGGCCAGGTCAATATCCTCCAGGTAGGCAAAATAGGCGTCATCCAGGACCTCCCCGTCCACGGCCACATCATCCAGCATCTCCCTCCTGCAGAGCATCACCGAACCGCTTCCACCAAAAGCGAACCGGGGATGCGAATCACCCCTGCCGCTTGACACGCCAATCCAGGGCCGGAGAAAGAGTCCTCTGTACAAAACCTCGGTCGTCCGGGCGTCTCGAACCTGCGCGGCGACGCTTCCGATACGGCTGTCCGATTCGAGTGACGCAAGCGCACGGCACAAAAAATCCCGATTCAGGAACACGTCTGTGTTCAGAATCAGGATGGTTGGACAGGTGGTGCCTGCAATTGCCAGGTTGTAGCCCCGGCAAACACCTTCGTTCCTCTCCATCCGGATCAGCCGGACAGAAGGATAGGCGGAAGCAATAAGATCTGGCGAGCCATCGGTGGACCCGTTGTCTACCACCACCACTTCGGCCGGAGGAACCGTTTGAGAGTAGAGGGCATCCAGGCAGCGGCCGATATGTGCCGCGCCGTTCCAGTTCGCGATGGCAACCGACACACGTGCAGCCGATGAGGCCGGTTCGCCTGAAGCGATGGGGAACCATGCATCGGCCGTCATTCTGCGCCCACCCTACTTTCTTCCCGCTATCTCCAGCCTGTGCAGGCGGTCGCGAAGGTTGGCAGCCCGCTCATAATTCTCTTCGGCGATGGCATCCTGAAGTTCACGGGCCAGGCGCTGCTGGAGATTGAGAGGCCGCTCGCTCAAGATCTCTTCCTGCCACGAGAGGAGCGCCTGCAGCTCTTCGCTTGACTCAAGAAGCTCCGGATCCCCGAACGCATCGAAGAAAGACCGGATCCGCTGAATTCCTTCATCCAGAACACGCAGGGCGCCGTCGTAGTCTTCGTCTTCCAGACGCAGCTCACCCCGTGCCCGGGTCTGCACCATGATGACGTAGGGACGGTACTGCTCGAACGATAGACGGGTCTCTTCGTCCACCCCGTAGTCCTGAACGAGGTCGAAGATCATCAGGTTGTGCTCTGTATCACCCAGCACGTACTCGTAGTCACCCAACCGAAGGAGGCAGATGTAGCGATGATAGTAGTGAAGACTCTCTTGCCAGAGTTCGGAACAGGCCTCTTCGTCCAGCTGGAAGCCTTTTTCCGATCCATGTTCGGCCTTGTAGGCTTCGAACTTGGCTTGAAAGTGGCCCAGGGCAGAGTCGCATTTGTGCGGACGCTGCCCGTCCGGCCTTCCCTCCAGTTCCATTTGGAGCAGGCCCAGATCCAGACGGATCTGGAGCTTTTCCTTTCCATCCTGGCCCGTGATCTTTCGGGCACAGATATCATCAGGATCGAACTTCCAATTGCTCAGAATCAACGATATATCACGATCCACGCGGGCTTACCTCCGCTCTGGGACCAGACCGAAACGAGGGTGGTATGCGGGAAATATACGTAACCCACGCCAGAATTAGGAGCAAAAAAAGCAAGGAATCAGGTTTCTGTCTGGGGCGGCACGGGTCCACGCCCGGCTTCCCATTCCATACGCACGGTCCGAGTTGGAAAGGCCACGCTCAGGCCTCGGCTTTCCAGCAGGTCCATAATTTTCAAATTAACGTCTTCCCGGATCCTCAAGTAATCGTTCCACACCGTCGTCGACGTAAAATAGTAGACCATGATATCTAGTGAAGAAGCGCCGAAATCGGTGAAATTGACGAGGAAAAACTCCTGATCCACCTCGGGATGCGTCCTCAGGACCTGCTGGATTCCGGCCACCGCTTCGCGCATCTGATGCGACGTGGTATCGTAGGTAACGCCGACCGTGATCCAGACGCGCCGGATGGGGCGCTCGTTCATATTGTCTACGATGAAATCGGCGAGGCGACTGTTGGGCACCGTGATCAGTGTCTTCTCGAACGTCCGGATCCTCGTGCTGCGGAATCCGATCCGTTCAACAACGCCCTCCACGCTGCCGTCGGGCGACTTGACCCAGTCGCCCTGAACGAAGGGACGGTCGATCAGAAGGAGAATGGAGCCGAAGAGGTCAGACAGGCCCTTCTGGGCGGCCAGTGCCACGGCCAGCCCTCCCACCCCCAGGCCAGCAATGAGCCCTGATATCGAAATCCCCATATTCTGGAGAATCAGGAGCGCAGCCAGAACGAAAACCGTGACCTTGGCCGCTTTGCTGATCAGGGGAACCAACTGATCGTCCAGCGCCGTATCGGTTGTTTCCGCCCATCGGTGCAAGGCGTAGGTCAACACGTTGACCATCCGCAACATCGTCCACGTCACCAGAACACCTACCAGAACGGCGAAGAAAGAGTCCAGCCAGCCCAGAAAATGAGCGGGCGGTTGGAGCGTCTGAACCGCCAGATAGATGCCCAGTACAAGCGCCGCAGCCCCCGTCGGACGCGTCAACGCCTGGATAAACTGGTCATCCAGATCCGTCTTGCTCAGACGCGCCAGGCGACCGGCGTAACGCTCCAACACAAGGGTGAGCACCCACCGCCCCACCAGGCCGGCCAGAATAAACCCGAACGCAGCACTGAGTTGGTAGGGGGACACCTTGTCCAGAATCCGGGTCAGAACGCCGTAAAACTCCTGCATCAATCCTCCTCTATCGTGAAATGTCGGTCAGGGTTAATAAACGGGCCATCCTGTCCTTGTCAAGGTTTCCGGGGTCGGCACCTGCCAACGATCAGATCGACTTCAGCATTAGCCGTCACCAACCTGGTGGATCGGAGAGACGGGTAGATTGGTTGCGAGCCTTCTCTTTAAAGGTCTTTTGGTTCCACCTTTAGCGTTTCGCATCTAGTGTCTAGCGTTTAGCGTCTGGCTTTCCCAGATACCTGCCCGTCTTGACAAGCCACATGAGGGTCTGTAATTTCGATCAGCAGGCGCGGGGCGTTCTAAAACCGCCACCCCTTACCAGTCAGGACCTCATTACATGAAAGCACTCATACTCTGCGGCGGCACCGGTACCCGACTCCGTCCAATGACTCACACACGGGCGAAGCAGCTCCTGCCGGTAGCCAATAAGCCTATCGTCTTCTACGGCATCGAATCCATCGTCCGTGCCGGGGTTACCGAAATCGGCATCGTTATCGGCGAAACGGGTGATGAGGTGCGCAGCGTGGTAGGTGACGGCTCGCGCTGGAACGTCGCCGTATCCTACATCGAGCAGGACGCTCCGTCGGGCCTGGCCCATGCCGTAAGGACCTCCCGTAATTTCCTGGGCGACGACAGTTTCGTCATGTATTTGGGTGACAACCTCATCAAACATGAGGTCCGCGAACTGGTTGAACAGTACGAGAAGGCCGGACTGGATGCCCTGATTCAGTTAAAGGAAGTTGAAGATCCACGTCAGTACGGGGTGGCCGAACTCGATGCCGAAGGCTCCCTCTTAAGCCTCGAAGAGAAACCTGTGGAACCCAAATCATCCTTCGCGCTTGTGGGCGTCTATCTGTTCAACAACAAAGTCCACGCGGCCATCGACCGCCTTCAGCCGTCAGCCCGCGGCGAATACGAAATAACCGACGCCATCCAGGGAATGCTCACCGACGGCTGCCTGATCGGATCGAATATCCTTACCGACTGGTGGCTGGATGCCGGAAAGAAAGACGACATCCTGGAAGCCAACCGGGTTGTGCTGGATGAGCTTCCAGACAAACAGGACCTGGCCGATGATGTTGCCGTTGGGCCGTCTTGCCGGATATCGGGACGAGTCTGCATCGAATCCGGAACAAAGATCGAAAACAGTATCATCCGCGGGCCCGTCGTTATCGGTTCCAACTGCACCCTTCAGGATGCCTACGTGGGGCCCTACACCGCCATCGGAAACAACGTCGAACTCGTCGGTTCAGAAATCGAGCACTCCATCGTTCTTGATGGTGGCTCCATCCGCGACCTTGGAGAACGGATTGATGAATCCCTCATCGGATACCGCGCTGAAATCACCCGTATCCAGACCCGCCCCGCCGCGTATCGTTTCATGATCGGCGACGACAGCAAAGTCGACATCGTCTGAGGGCAGGACCCCGCCCTGCCCCACATCTCAAGTCCACACCTCAAGTCCACACCGCTTCCGGCCACCCGAACCCAACACCACCCGTCATCCCACCGTTAGCCGAAAGCTGTGCCATCGGGTTTCCTTCAGTACCCTGACCCCTGTCCCCTTCTCTTTCCCCCTGCCCCTATTCCATGACCTTAATTCCGACGACCGGAACCGTCATCAGGCAGTACCTCGGCCACTATTATGTGTCTGCCGAAGGGGCCGAGTACGAGTGCGGCATATCCACCCGCCTCAGAAAAGTATTCGAATACCCTGAATCCGAGTCCGGCCGCCGGCGTGTTACACGAGTCCGGAAAACGTCCGCCGTCGACCCTGTCGCCATCGGCGACCGCGTCCGGATGGAACCCTCTCCCGACGGCAAAGGTTTTATCACCGAGGTGCTCCCGCGCGACAACAAGATCTCCCGCAGGGCATCCGGGAAATCCGGACGCGAGCAAGTCCTGGCTGCCAACATCGGCCAGGTCATCGCCGTCTACGCCGTCGCCGACCCCGATCCGGATTGGACTCTTCTGGATCGTATGATGGCCATCACGGAGTGGCAGGAAGTGCCGGCTGCCATATGCTTCAACAAGTGTGATCTCAATCTGGACGACGAAGTCCGGGACGTCATCGACGAATTCAAGCGTATCGGCTATCCCACCGTCTGCACAAGCACAGTGGACGACCAGGGCAGGGACGCATTCGGCGATCTCCTGAAGGGCAAGATCTCGCTCTTTATGGGCCCGTCCGGAGTCGGCAAATCCAGCCTCGTGAACTGGATACAACCCGGGTTGACCCTCAGGACGGGGGAGGTCAGCGCAACCGGGGAGGGCAAGCACGTAACCACCCATACGGAACTATTCCCACTCTCCTTCGGAGGGTGGGTGGGTGATATTCCGGGTGTACGGGAGTTTCACCTGCGCGACGTGGAGCCAATCGACATTCCCTTCCTCTTCCGAGAATTCCGACAGGTGCTCGGCCAATGCCGGTTCAGGAACTGCGCACACGTAAATGAGCCCGGATGTGCGATCAAAGAGGCTGTCGAGGAAGGCCTTATCTCGCAGCGGCGCTATGACAGCTTCGTCAAGCTCAGGGGGGATCCCTGAGAGAGAAGCATCCCGCCTTCGAGAATGCGATTCCGCCAATTTAGCCATCGGTGGCAATATTGACCCAGCACACAAGAGACCATCGGGAATTCGTCTATCCCAGAAGGTGATAGGCCGTTACAGCCAGGCTTACGTGCACGTTCAGTGACGCCCCTTTTCCCTGCATCGGCAGAAACAGGGCGCCGTCGCACGCGTCCAGGACCTTGTTCGGGACACCGTGATCCTCCCCTCCCACCACCAGACAGACCCGCGTGCCGTAGTCGACGTCGGTATAGAGACGGGACTCCCCCGTGATCTCGATGGCGAACCGCCGATACCCCCTCTCCCCCAACTCCTCCAGGGCCGCAATGCCATCTTCGGTGTGACGCCATTTCACCCGCCGGTCCTTCTTCCTTCCCACCCGCGTAATCAGCGGATGGGGAGGTACCGCCGTCACCCCTGCCAGCACCATCTCCGTAACACCGCAGGCGTCGGCGATGCGGAAGGCCGAGCCGACGTTCACGGGATCCTGAACATTTTGGAGCAGAAAGACCAGGTCCACGTCATGTTTCGGAACCTTCTTCAGGAAATCCCGAAGCGGCTGGCCGCGCAACTGCCGCATCACCCAACCTCCAGGGATGATATCCGTTCGCAGAAGAGATCCAGGAATCGCGCTGCTTCCACGCCCATCGCATAATGGATCGGCCTCCCGGCGAGTCGACGCGGATCTGCGTAAGGTCGTCGGTCTGCCACAAGCGCGCCGGTCGCCACGCACCCCCCGGTCTCAATCGCCACCTTCATCTTCTCGAAGGCGAGGAGCGATGGGTCAATCACGGCGGCAACCGCAAGGGGATCGTGCAGGAAGATTCCCTCAGATCCAGAACTCTGTTCCCCATACTCGATCACCGGTCGCGTCGATGCTTCAACGAATATGCGCGTCGCCCCATTTCCCAGCCGAGACGCAATCATCTCTGGAGTCAGAACCACCTGGTGTGTTGCATCCAACCCCACCACCTTCACATCTTCCCGGGACCCGATCACAACATCCACCGCTTCCGGATCCGCAAAGAAATTGAACTCGGCTGCCGGAGTCACGTTCCCGGCCTCCAGCACCGCCCCCCCCATCACCACCACTTCTGCTGCGAGCGTCAGTATTCCCGGATGCTTCTGTTCCGCCAGGGCCAGATTTGTCAGTGGCCCGGTCGCCACCACCGCCACCTCGCCCGGCCGCTCCTTCAACGTCGCCACCAGATAGTCCACTGCTCCAGTCGTTGCGGTCCTGCCGACGTCCGGCAGCTCTGCATTCCCCATCCCCGTCGGCCCGTGGACCTCCGTCGCCCGCACCACCTCTCGCCTCAACGGCCTGTCGGCTCCCGACAGCACGGGGACGTCATCCCGGCCGATCAGCCCCAGAACACCCAACGCGTTCGCCGTCGCCACCTCCAAGGACACGTTCCCGCTCACCGTCGTCATCCCGACGATCTCTACTTCAGGCGACGCGGCCGCCAGCAAAATCGCCAGAGCGTCGTCCACACCAGGGTCCATATCGAGGAGAACAGGCTTGGGCATAGGGAGCCGGAGGTCAGAGGTCAGGGGTCAGAGGTCAGAGGCCAGAGGCCAGAGGTCAGAGGTCAGAGGTCAGAGGTCAGAGGTCAGAGGTCGGAGGTCGGAGGTCGGAGGTCGGAGGTCAGAGGTCGGAGGTCGGAGGTCGGAGGTCGGAGGTCAGAGGTCGGAGGTCGGGAATCAATGCTAATTGCTCATTATGGCTAATCCAACACCTCATTTTCTACCAGAACTGCTCTACATCGTATCCTTGGTGCCCTTCGTGGTGAACCGCCCTTGATTCCCTTCGCGTCCTTTGGCCTTTTGTGTGAACACTTTCAAAAGCTCAGCCCGTACAACTCCCCGTACTTCCCTCTCAAATGTCGCATCAACGGTTCCGCGTCAGGCCCGCGACCCGTCACCTCTTTCACCAGATCACCGGACCGGTAGCGCATCCCCTGGCGATGAATCTTCTCCCGCAGCCAGTCTCGCAACGGCAGGAACTCACCAGTCGAGAACATCGCGTCCAGATCGCCCAGTTCCTCGCGTGCCTGCTCGAAAAACTGAGCCGCGTAGATGTTTCCGAGAGAGTAAGTCGGGAAGTACCCGAATCCACCCCCACTCCAATGAATATCCTGGAGACACCCATTGGCGTCGTCCGGCGGAGTCAGGTCGAAGAACTCTTTGAATGTCTCGTTCCACGCATCGGGAATGTCACCCACCGGAAGCTTGTCGTTGATCAGCCGCTTCTCCATCTCGTAGCGAAGGATAATGTGGAGGTTGTAGGTCACCTCGTCCGCCTCCACCCGGATGAACGACCGCTCGACCCGGTTTACGGCGAACGTCATTGCCTCTGGTGATACATCATCCACCGTCCCCTTGAACGTCGACTGCAGCTTCGGCAGGAAATGTGTCCAGAACGAAAGATTTCGGCCGACCATATTCTCCCACATACGCGACTGCGACTCATGGATCCCTAACGACACCGCGTCACCCATCGGCGTCCCGAACGCCGCGGCATCTAAGCCCTGTTCGTAGATGCCGTGCCCGGCCTCGTGCAAGGTCCCGAAAAAGGCCTGTGCGAAGTTCTCCTCGTCGTAGCGTGTCGTCAGCCGTATATCCCCAGGGCCAATGCCCGAACAGAACGGGTGCGTTGTCACATCCAAACGCCCCTTCGTCATATCGAATCCGATGGCCGATGCCGCCGCCTCACCGAACGCCTGCTGCAGGTCGGTGGCGTATTGCCTCTGCACAATCCCCATGTCGGGCTTCCTGGAAGCGCCTTCAATTGCTCCAGCCAGCGCCGTCAGTTCGGTTTTCATAGGCCCGAACACGCGGTCTAGATTCGCCGATGTTTCGCCTGGTTCATAGTCGTCCAGCAGGGCGTCGTAAGGCGTCTCACCTGTCTGGAGGGCGGCGGCTTCTTCCAGTTTCAGCTTCACGATCTCTTCCAGGTGAGGACGGAAGGCCGCGAAGTCGGAGGCCGCCCGGGCGTCCACCCAGGCGCCCTGCGCCAACGTCGTCACCCTGGCAAGTGCTTTCACCAGGTCCGGCGGAAGTTTCATCTGCCTGTCGTAGCCGCGACGAATCTCTCTCACATTGACGGCTTCTGCTGACAGTGGATCACCGACGAACGGGCTCCCTTCAATGGTCGCCAGCAGGTCGCCGATATGAGGCGACGTAAGCCGCTCATGAATCATCCCCGCGAGGAATGACAGCTGCTCCGCACGGTAGGGAGACCCGCCTTTGGGCATGTATGTCCGCTCGTCCCACACAAGGAGAGACGCGCAGGAACCCAGCACCGCAGTCTCCTTGTTTCCGGCAATCAGCTTTTGGTATGCGGTCCCAGCATCCATCAGTGAAACCCCCTGTCATGCCCTGTAAAAGATACTGATCGGAATCCACGGTTCGCCGCGCCGGCACCCGTCCTCGACAGTCCCGTCTCGGCTTCGCTCAAGGCAATCTACTCCTCTTGTGGATGTCGCGCAACGGGGTCGCGGTGGTCAATCGATGCGGAAAACTCTATATTCAAGCAGTGAATATGCAGACCAAATTTCTCTAACGCTCGAGAGGAGGTGAGCGCAGTGCTGAACGTACGAATCGAGTACTGCGGTGCTTGAGGCTATGAACCCCAGGCCGTCAGTATGGCGGATAAGATCCTTACGGATTTCAAGCTGGACGTTGAAGGCCTCACGCTCGTACCCGGCGACAAGGGCCAGTTCGAAGTAACCGTGAACGGCGACCTTGTCTATTCGAAGCTGAAAGAAGGTCGTTTCCCCGAGTACGCCGAAGTAAAGCCAAAGGTGCAGGAGCGCCGCTGATTACATCAGCGACCTCTAAAAAGAGAAGCCGGAGCCACCAGGGCTCCGGCTTCTTCTACGTACAGTTTTTTTCATACTCCGAGGCCGGCTGCCGCCTGAAAGAGACCTGGACGACACACCGAGTTGAGCCTAGTTTCGGCTCGTCGCCCCGGCCA
>Ga0114996_10004215_pt1 | contig 17426 bp, 20 predicted proteins | sample ArcticOcean_MG_C_4_FD_87039 | JGI IMG/M metagenome (GOLD analysis project Ga0114996, IMG submission 87039) | Marine microbial communities from western Arctic Ocean - ArcticOcean_MG_CB4_134 | ecosystem: Environmental > Aquatic > Marine > Oceanic | place: Arctic Ocean: Canada Basin | collected...
AATTACGAGATCCCATCCTGCCTCGACTCTGGAGATTCTCACGATCTCCTTCAGCCTTCGTTTGATTCTGTTGCGATGAACAGCGTTTCCCAGCCACTTCCCGACTGTAAATCCCACGCGGCTTTGCTCAAGCCCGTTGGGAACCGTTTGAAGGACAACAAGCGGGTTGGCTCGCGACCTGCCTTTCCGGCGAGTCTCTAGGAATTGGCTTCGTTTTGTTAGACGGGAGGCCAAAGCCATGAGACGGCCGCTAGACGGTAAGCGCAGCCCTTCCCTTTGCGCGGCGCCGGGCAATCACTGCCCGCCCACCTGGCGTCAACATACGGTGTCGAAAGCCGTGGACACGGAACCTTCGGCGCTTCTTTGGTTGATACGTTCTTTTACTCATAACCTTCCAGATTATAGGCGACCCCGAGAAGGGGTGTCAATTTTGGCCAGGCTAAATGTATGCCGCTGCGGGGAGAGAGTCGTGCCTCCGTGGCATGTTGTACCCTAGGGAGGCATTTTGAAGGGCGGGATAATTGGCGGATCAGACCGGCGAAAACACAGATATTACCCACCAGGCGCCACAAGTTAGGCCGGAAGGGCGCGGAAGGGCTGTCATATACAGTGCGGTTCTGCTGAGCATGATGGCGGCAGCCATGAACTCCACTTCGGTGAGTACAGCGCTCCCCCAGATCGCTGCTGACCTCGATGGGATGGACCACCTTTCCTGGATATTCACTAGTTTTATGGTCGCGTCGGCGGCGGGCCTTCCCATCTTCGGGAAGCTTTCTGATACCTATGGCCGCAAGCGTTTCTTCATGGCGGGCATGGCAATATTGCTAGTAGGATCGGCCCTGGCCGGTACCTCGCAGAACATTTGGCAGATGGCTTTGTGGCGCGCCGTTCAGGGGCTGGGGTCCGGCGCTTTGGTGGCCAACTCAATGGCCATCGTTGGTGAATTGTTTCCACCCCGCGAGCTCGCAAGGTGGAGATCCCTGAACCAGGGTGCATTTATGATCGCCAACACCATAGGGCCGCTCATTGGCGGGGTGCTGACGGACAACCTGTCCTGGCGCTGGGTCTTCTATATCAACATTCCGATAGGCATTGTGGCACTCGCGGTTACCTGGGTCGTGATGCCATCCTTCGCCAACCCTGACCGCAAGCACACGATCGACTACCTCGGCGCAGCAGTCCTGCTTCTCGCCGTCGTCCCGCTTCTCATCGGATTTTCCTTGGCAGGCGTGGAGTATCCCTGGGGCTCGCTCCAAGTGGTGGGGCTTATGGCCTTTTCCGGGGTAATGTTGGCCTTGTTTGTTTGGGTGGAGTCCAGGGTTCCGGAGCCCATCCTTCCGCTGTCTCTCTTTCGCAACAGCATTTTCGTCATATGCGGCTCCGCCTTCTTCATGCTTGGGGTGGGCTACATGGGAGCGGTAGCCTATTTGCCGCTTTTCATGCAGGGCGTCCTCGGCCAGAGCGCTACCAGTTCTGGCCTGGTCTTGATTCCAATGATGGTAGCTACCTTCGTTGGTGCTTTGACCGCTGGACAGCTCCTTGTCATGTGGGGACGGTACAAGCTGCTTGCCATCGTATGTTTGGGGCTTAGCACGCTGGGGCTGGCCCTGCTGTCTCGCATGACCGTCGGCGTTGGCGGCTGGACGACGGGCATTTACACCACAGTGCTTGGCGCTGGGCTGGGCATGGGATTCCCCCTTTTCATGGCCATCATGCACAACGCCTTTCCCCAGCAAATGCTTGGGGTCGTCACCTCAGGAGCGGCTTTTCTCCGTGCCACCGGCAACACGATTGGGGTGGCCCTCATGGGCACCTTACTCATTTCCAGGTTTACGGTGTCCTTCAAGGCGGACTTGCCAAGCGAGGCCGCAGAGGCCATGCAGCGGGCAGGAGTCATTCTGCCCTCAGACCCACAGGCTTTAATCGATCAAAATACGCTGGCCGGGATCAGTGGAGCGCTCGAGCAGGTTGGTGGGGCGGGGGTGGTTGAAACCGTCTTGGAGACCATGCGGACGGCCCTGGCAAACGGATCGCAGGCGGCCTATCTGGGCGCAGCCATCGCGATCGGCATTGTCTTCATTGCCAGCTTCTTCCTCAAGGAGCTCCCCATGCGTCGGCACAACTAGGTAGCGCTATGCTCCGTTGTCAGGGACGTGCCAAACAAAGGCTCTTTTCTAGCGAATCTTGGTTACGGCGTAGCGCCCCGCTGTAACCAAAAGGAAAAGGATCACAGAGCCCATGACAATGGACCCGCCAGCAGCCAGGTCAAGGTAGTAGGCGGCCATGAGGCCACCGAGAACACAGACGATCCCGGTCACGACTGCTAGACCAAGCGTCTGTCTGAAGCTGCGGGCCACCTGAAGACTTGTGGCCACCGGGACAACAAGTAGCGCTGATACCATCAATATCCCCACCAGTTGCACGGCCACCACTACCGTCAGCGCGGTGAGGGCCGTCAGAAGGATATTGAGCGCCTCAACCGGAATGCCGGAAGCCCTGGCCGACTCCTCATCGAAAGTGATGTAGAGCAGCGGGCGGTAGAGCACCAACACCACGACTGATACGACTCCACCAAGCGCTAACATGATGTATAGGTCGCGGGGATTGACGGCCAGGATGCTCCCGAAGAGGTAGCTGAATAGGTCGGTGTTGAAGCCATCCGACAGACTGAGAAGGATGACGCCGAGGGAGAGGCCCCCTGCGAAGAGAATGGCCAGCGCAGTGTCGCCATAGAGGCGGCCCCGGCTGCCCAGGAAGTACATGGCCAGTGCGCCTGCTACGGTGAAGGGAACGGCGACGGCTAGAGGATAGACTCCAAAGAACAACCCTAGAGCGACACCCCCCAGTGCGGTATGAGCCAGGCCTTCGCCAATCATAGATATGCGCCGCAGCACGAGGAACGTACCGATCAAGGCGCTAACTGATGCCACGGCTACGCCTGCCAATATGGCCCTTTGCATGAAGTCATAGCCCAGTAGCTCAAGCAATGCGTTTCCTCACGAGCCTCTTGTGGAAAGATTCACCGCGGAGAACGCGGAGAGTAGGATATTCATTTCTCTATGCCCTCCGCGATCTCCGTGGGCTCCGCGGTGAGGTTCTTCTTTCTTAATGACGGTGCACCACGAATCGGGCGTGCTCCCCGTAGACCTCGCTGAGCACTTGAGCGAACTCCCCACTTTCGAGCATCGCTTTCGGGTCTCTCCCGTAGTAGCACACCCGGTTCAGGCAACAGAGGGCGTTGCAGTAGTCCATGACCGCACTGACGTCATGTGAAACATGCAGGATGGTTATACCCATCTCTTGGTTTAGACGACGCAATAGGCCGTAGAACTCCAGCGTCGCACCCGTGTCCACACTCGCTGTTGGCTCGTCTAGCATGAGCAACTCAGGCTCGGCGGCCAGCGCCCTGGCAATGAAAACGCGTTGTTGCTGGCCACCGGAAAGCGTTCCCATTTGACGTCGCCGAAGGTCCGCCACGCTCGTGAAGTCCAGCGCCCGCTCTACGGCGTCCCAATCCGCCCTGCTCATGCGCTTCCAAAGAGACAGCCGTGGTACCCGGCCCATAGCGACCACCTCTTCGACGGTGACCGGGAACTTAGGATCAAAGTTGGTGACCTTTTGTGGCAGGTAGGCGACTTGATGCCAGCGGCGAAACTCCCGGATTGGCGTGTCAAAGAGGCTGACGCTGCCACCCTCGGGGCGGATCATCCCCAGGATCACGCGAAGCAATGTTGTTTTGCCGGCCCCGTTGGGGCCAATGATGCCAACCCAGTCGCCACGATGGACCCGGAAGGACACCTTTTCCAAGACACGGTTTCCTTCCCGCGTCAGGTCGACCCCTTTGAGCTCGACGATGCTGTCGCTTGGAGTAATTACTGGAGTAATTAAGGGTTGCATTGCAGGGCCGTTTGGAGGGTGTTCAGGTTCTGCCGCATGACGCTGAAGTAATCCTCTCCAGCTTCTTGTTGATCGTCGGTGAGTCCCTCAAGCGGGTCTAGTACCAGCGTTTGCGCTCCTAGCTCTCGAGCGACGGCCTCAGCTACCCGGGGGCTGATGAGCCTCTCGAACAGGACGTGCTCGATCCGATAGTCCCGAGCAGTCGAAATCAGCTCGGCCATTCGAGCAGGGCTCGGCTCCACTTCCGGCGAGAGGCCGGAGATGGCGAGCTGTCGAAGCCCGTACCGGTCCGTTAGATAGCCGAAGGCGGCGTGATTGACGAAGAAGGTGTCGAGGGCACATTCGCTCAGGCCTTCGACGAATTCCTGGTGCAGGTCTGCAAGTTCAACATCCAGGACCCCGGCATTGGTGCGGAGTGCTTCAACGTCCTGCGGAACTGCGTCGATGAAGCCTTCAAGAATCGTCCGAACCTGCTCTTGAGCCCGTACGGGATCAAGCCAGATGTGGGGGTCGATGGCGCTGCCGTCTCCGCCCCGGAGGAGTTCTACATCCTTTGTTGCCTCCACGAGCTTCACTTCGGTTCCTTCAACGCCTTCGAACAGGCGGTCAACCCAAGGCTCGAAACCGGCGCCATTGAAGACGATTACATCTGCGCTCTGGACTTCCTTCATCGTGCGAGCCGTCGGCTCCCAGTCATGCGGCTCGGCGCCGGGTGGCACTAGGAGCCGGACGTCGGCAAGATCACCAGCGATCCTGTCTGCAAAATGGAACAAGGGATACACAGTAGTCACGACGCTTAGCCTCTGTTGTGGAAGCCCATCTGGCTCTTGTGTGCCGCCTTCGCCGGAGCCGCAAGCAATTCCTAGCATGGCTATTCCCATTAGGCCGCCTACTATCCATCGATGCATCAAGAGTACCTGGCTGCGCCGTAATGAGACTCAGTCTCATTAATGTAGCACGGAATTATTGTCTGCTTTGTCGTCTGAACGTTCACGGGATCAGCCTATCTGGCAGGAAGGACACCGTCCGTAAACCTCTAGACGGTGTCGTTGAAGCTGGAACCCTTGCGCTAGGGCTGTCTCTCTGGCGTAATCCGCCACCTCGCACGACTCCACATCCACAATGCGATCGCACTCGATGCAGACGAGATGGTGGTGGTGTTCTTCCGGGCTCACCTGATAGTGCAAGGTGTTGCCACCCAGCAATACCTTGCATAGGTAGCCAGACCGAGTGAGCACCCCAAGGGTGCGATAGACGGTAGCTCTACCCACGCCCGGAAGTTGCTGACTCAGGTCCTCAGCAGTGAAGTGCCCCGTCTGGCGTTCAATAGCCTGGAGCACCTTGCCGCGGGCAGCCGTGTTGCGTTGGAAGACCTGTGTAGATTCTAGGACCATAATGAACCCTTATTGATACATGCTATCAGCAAGGAAATATACGACTCAGCATAAAGGCGTGTCAATGCTGAGTCGCATCAATCGTCGTTGCGAGCGAAGCAGTCCGCTAGGGAGGGGTCCAGGAGAGGAGTCAGCGGGGAGTGTCTGGCCATCCGGCCGACACGACGGGTGCGGGCCAAGACCCCTTCATCGAGCCAGGCAGTCCTTGGGAGAACGGGTATATCGAGTGCTTCAAAGAGGAACAGCGAGGGGAGCTACTGGGCGGGCGCCAGCCCGCCCAGTAGCTATTTCTGACCGAAGACATGGTGACTCGCTCACGCACCAGCTTGCGCGGCATCTGCTACCAAAGCTGGCGGCGGGCCACCGGCCTCACTACGCCCAGCCGAGCTGCTTCAGAGCGACTCCATCGTTCCAGACCTTGGTCATGTGACGGATCAGGTCGCCCTCGAACTGCATGATGTAGACGTAGTCCGATTCCACTCGCTTTCCGGTCGGAGGCACCGGTCCACCCTCCCCAGTTTGCGTACCTCGGAAAACGGCATACGCAGTCACGTTGTTCCGTTCCTCATCCACGGCGAGCGAACGCAACTCGCAGGCGCCGTCCGGCACGGGCGTGAGTAAATCTTTCGTCCACTGCGTGTAGGCCTCAAGGGTATCGATTCCGCCAAGCGCATCCGCCTAGACGGAGAATGTTGCCTGCGGATGGCAGTATTGCTTACACGTCTCCCATCCCTTTCCAGTGTCACAGTCATCGACGAACTGCATTGCCTTCTCTTTTATCGAACTCACGGATCGGCTCCTTTCTCAAACTAGAATTTTCCCAGAAGGAATCCATTGCTTTCTTAGACACACCATGCTGGGACGGCAAAAACCGTACGGCCACGCGCTGATGTTGTCAATTGCTTGGGAAACGCACAGTCTGCCTCACTCGGGGAATCGTCCATAGCGCATAGTGTAGTTACCACGCCCAGGGGTATTGGGCGCCGCATCAACTAAGAGGGAACGGGGCTGCGCCGAGGCTCTATTGCGGGCCGACGCTATGCTGGCCGTAGGTATTGGGCGACCACTTGGTCCAAGGGGAGGACCTCGCTATGCAGGACGTTGCGCACGATGCGCATGGCGTATTCCTTGACCTCGGGCGGCTCTTCCGGCCTGTGGACCATCGTGCAGTCCTCCACAAGCACCACTTTGTAGCGAAGCTGAAAGGCGTCAGCCGATGTCCAAAGGACCGTGTTGTCAGTGGAGGCCCCAGCGATGATGACCGTGTCGGCCTTCAGGTTCCGTAGCGTGTAGTCCAGGTCGTTGTAGGAGAACCCGCTGAGATAGCGCTTGTAGATCAACACGTCCTTGTCGATCGGCTGAAGCTCGGGGATGACCTCCGGGCCACTGCTGCCCGCCAGCATGGTGACATTGTCTACATTGTCGGTAGGGCGGCGCATGCTGTTGACGTGGATCACCTGGGCGTTGGCAGCGTAGGCGGCGTCCTTGAGTGCCTTCACACGGGCGACCATGTCGTAACCGAAGCTGCCTGGCTCCCATCCGTAGCCCTTGGCCATATCGAGGATGATGACTGCTGGATTCATGCGTTCCCCCTTGGAATCGGATGCTAAATGCCGGGCTAATGTATCATAGGGATCGCCTGGAAGCGCGGTTGACATGCTCACCTTCGTGAGCCTACATTCGCTACCAAATCGCTAGTAATGAGACTGGAGGAACCATGCCTGGAGTCGTTGACGCTGATACGCACATTATGGAGCCAGGCTCCATGTTTGAATTTATGAGCGAAGAACAGTACAACCGGAGGCCGGTGTTGGTCAGAGTGCCCAGCGACACCCTTTATAAGGGCTTTAACGCCTTTTGGTTGATCGATGGAGACATTTTCCCAAAACCAGCCGGTAAGGGCGGCTTCCCCTTGGCCACTCCTACTGCGGCAGAGATCATCCAGAACCGTAACCAAGACATCAGCATCGGCTCCATGGAGATCACGGATGTACCCGACCGCCTGAAGGACATGGACAACCTCGGCGTGGACGTACAAATCGTCTACCCAACCCTTTTCCTTGTGTGTTTGACCCAGGATGCCAAACTGGAAATCGAGCTTTGCCGAGCCTACAACCGCTTCATGGGCAAGGCCTGGGCTGAGAGCAACAACCGCATCCGATGGGTGCTCATGCCGCCTCTCCGTGACGTCGATGCGGCCATTGAGGAGATGCGATACGGCAAGGAACACGGGGCGGTCGGCGTATTCTTCCGGGGTCTTGAGGTCGATATGTCCCTGGCTGAGCCCTACTTCTTTCCGATCTACGCCGAGGCTGCCCGGCTGAACCTGCCCATATCCATCCACACCGGGGCAGGGTCACCCACGATCACCAATGTGTTCAACTACGACCTGAGCTTCACTTTTCCGATCATTCGTATTCAGCCCTTGATGGCCTTCGGCGATATTGTGGCAAACAAGGTCCCAGAGAGGTTCCCTGGTCTGCGTTTCGGTTTCCTTGAGGCTGAGGCCTCATGGGTTCCCTACGTGCTCCACAACTTGGGCCGCTACTTCAAACTAATCAAGGACGACAATCGAAAGGGTGGTATTAAGCTTTTCGAAGAATACGGCCTCTACGTGGCCTGTGAGGCAGACGAAGACGTGAACTACCTGCTTGACTACATTGGCGAAGACCACATGATGATCGGCTCCGACTACGGCCACAACGACCAGTCGTTTGAGGACAATATGGCCCGGGTCTTCAGGGGACGAGAAGACGTCCCCAGCCCTGCAATCGAGAAGATCCTTGACGATAACGCAAGGGCCTTTTACGCGTTGGGCAAGTAAGGCTGCATTGCCCGCTTCGCGTTGTGAAGTGCATGAGGGGAGGCCGAATCAGCCTCCCCTCATGCTTTTAAAGGCCAGCCACAAGCAACGTCGCTCCCACCATGGATAGCCCGATCGCGGCCAGAGTCTTGACGTTAAAAATCTCAGTCTTCCGGTTCAGGACGTAGGAATACGCCACCGTAAACATGGCGTTCGTCTCCACTAGAGGCGCCACCACGGTTACCGGGGCCAGCGAGATGGCAACGTACCGGAACATGTGGGCTAGGAAGGAACTGACAGTCCCCGCTGCAAACCAGGGTATGGCCGCTCGGTTCATTCCCCTGACGTTGGCAACCTGCCCGGGCAGTGCTAGCAGAAGTAGCATTACCCCTGCAGCTGCCAGGTAAGAAATCAGTCCGCCCGCGACTCCCATTCCCGAGTCCTCGAGCGCCATTCGCATAAACAGTGGGCTGGACCCGTAGCCAACGGCCGTGGCCAGCCCGAAGAAGTATCCCTCTGCCTGCCGCCGGATGAAGATGGGCTCGGCGGCGCCAGCCTTTGAGGTTTCTGGTCCCGCGCCTCCGCTGGGGACTGCGGTGGGAGTGCTCCGTCGCTCCAGCATGAGGAGTGGAGCGAGGACCAGCAATGCGACCCCAAAACCTCGCGCCAGCGTTAGCTCTTCGTCGAGGAAGACGATGGCCGTCACCACTGCTACGAGGACGGCGAACGAACGTAGCGGGGTTGACCCGTTGGCCCCCAGTGCCCGTGTGGCGCGGTAGTTGCAGTACCGGCCGATGATCATATTCGTGAGCCCGGAGATCAGGAGTAGGATCCAATCAGCCCCAGAAAAGACTGACAGCCTGAACATCTGGCCGCTAACAGCGGCGGCGATGAGGAACAAGGGCACGCCCGCAATGACGGTAACGTACATTCCCTGAAGCGGGGTGGCGTAGAGAACACCACGACGTCCGACGACGCTACTCATCGCAAAGCAGGCAGCCGTGATGATGCTGAAGATCGGGCCAATCATGGGGCCTCGCTCTCGGGTTTGTGGGCTCGGAGGCCCAATTGAACCTTGACCGATTCTACGTTCCTTGGCGGGTCAACCGCCACCAAGGGTTCATTATTGGTGGCTCGAGGCCGTGAATCTATTGCGGGCGCTCAGTTACCGTCTTTCCGGCGGAGGCCGGAATCCAGTAAGGTCTGGCTACAATCGGCCTGCGCATTGATGGATGGAGGCTCTCTGGGTATGGCAATGACTCCCTCGCTAAGCCGCCTAGGCAGCTCGTTGGTTTTGGCTAGCACGTTGATGTTGGCGGCCTGTGCCGGACCAACGGTCTCGCCCACCCCGTCGCCCCATACCATTTTGGCCACGGCAACGCCCAAGAGTCTCACGGCTCCTGGGACGGCAGCTACCCAAGCTCCTCAACCGTCAGAGTCAGCGCTTGCTACGGGTTCTCCAAGGGCTACATCTGGGCCCACCTCTGCCCCAAGTGGGTCTGCCACACCGACTCCCGATAAGCCGTTGGAGGCTCTGAGGCTAGCTTTAGCCTTCCCAAACCTCAATTTCCAGCATCTCACGAACCTCGTCGATCCAGGTGATGGCTCCAACCGGTTGTTCGCCACTGAGCAGGACGGACGTATTACGGTGTTTCCCAGCGACGCTGGTACATCCGAAGCTCTGGTTTTTCTGGACATCAGCGACAAGGTCAGTACGGGCGGCAACGAGGAAGGTCTCCTGGGGCTCGCTTTCGACCCAGCCTTTGTTGAGAACGGCCGCTTCTACGTCTACTACTCTGCATCTGGCCCCCGTCGATCCGTCATCTCAAGCTTTGCCGTCGACCCCAACAACCCCGACCGGGCCGACCGGGCCAGCGAGAGGGTTATCTTAGAGGTGGAGCAACCAGCCAGTAATCACAACGGTGGCCAGCTCGCTTTTGGGCCGGATGGATACTTCTATGTTGGGCTTGGTGACGGTGGCGGCCGGGGAGACCCTTCGGGCAACGGCCAGAACCCTGGGACGCTTTTCGGCTCCATCCTCCGCTTGGACGTGAGCGGCGAGGGCTATCAGGTTCCTTCTGATAACCCACTAGCTGGGGTAGCTGGAGCAAGGGATGAGATATGGGCCTACGGCTTCAGGAACCCCTGGCGTTTCTCCTTTGACCGTGTCTCTGGAGACCTATGGGCCGCAGACGTGGGTCAGAATGCCTGGGAGGAAGTGGACATTGTGCGCCCAGGGCTGAATTACGGATGGAACGTTATGGAAGGCTTCGCTTGCTTCGAACCTCGGAGCGGCTGTGACCAGACAGGCCTTCAACTCCCCGTGGTGACCTACGGACGCGAGCACGGATGCTCGATAACCGGCGGCTATGTGTATCGGGGCGAAAGGCTGCCGTCCCTGCAAGGCGCTTATGTTTATGGTGACTTCTGTTCCGGCAAGATTTGGAGCCTTCGGTACGACGGGTCCGTGGTTACGGAGCACCACCTCTTGATCGATTCTGATTTGCAGATAACCTCATTCGCTCAAGATTCCGATGGCGATCTTTATGTGCTCTCTCGCGACTCTGGGATATTCAGGCTGGAGTCAGAATAGATTTGACGAAGTGGTTTGGGCTGGGTAGGGTTGCCTTTGCATCTTTTCTGAGAAGGACAGAACATGACTCTACGTGTGGATCAAGTCGGTAGCCTGCTTCGTCCTGAAGGTCTGAAAGAAGTCTTCGCCCGCCATGGCGAGGGTCAGGCCAACGATGCTGAGTTGCTGGAAGCCCAGAACGCCGCCGTCCGGGATGTTGTTGCTAAGCAGGAAGCCCACAACTTGGCCGTGCTCACAGACGGTGAGTTTCGGCGTTTGGGCTTCAAGGACAGCTTGGGTGATTCGGTGGCTGGGTTCGGAGAGAATCGTGAAGGCAGCCAGTCGTTCCAGCAGCAGGAGGGCCAAAAGCCGCTCCAACGATGGGACTACGGCCCGCCGGGCCAAAAGCAGGTGTTGAGGGGCTTTGGCCGTCCGCTCACTCAACGCATGACATTGGGCAAGAACCTGCCGCTGGAGGAGTTCCAGTTCGCCAAAGGGCTTTCGGCCAAGCCGTTTAAGGTGACCCTTATCGGCCCTGGACGAGTTCTGGAGAACTTCCGTGGCGTTGACCCTAACCATCTGTACGCCGACATTGATGACTTGGCGGCCGACGTTGTTGCCGTTGAGCGGCAGATTGTCGGTGGGCTCGTTGAGGCGGGGTGCACGTACGTCCAGATCGACGCTCCCAACTACACGGCATTTGCCGATCAGCCGTCGTTGGACACAATGAAGGAGCGGGGCGAAGACCCGCAGCAAAACCTTGAACGAACGATACGGGCAGACAATGCTATCGTCGCCGAATTTCCAGGTGTGACCTTCGGTGTTCACTTGTGTAGGGGAAACGAACGCAGCATGTGGCATCGAGAAGGCACCTACGACGCTATTGCTGAGCGGCTCTTCGGAGAACTACATCACGGCAGGTTGCTTCTGGAGTACGACTCAGAACGTGCAGGCACCTTTGCTGCACTGCGGTTCGTGCCCAAGGGGAAGGTGGTGGTGCTTGGCCTGGTAACCAGCAAGCTCCCAGAACTGGAATCGGCGGACGATATCAAACGTCGTATTGACGATGCCAGTAAGCACTTGCCCTTGGACCAGCTTGCCCTGAGCCCGCAGTGTGGCTTCGCTTCCGGGATTGCCGGGAACCTGCTCAGTGAGGACGACCAATGGCGGAAGTTCGACCTTATCAACGAGGTTGCCGCCGACATTTGGAGGTAGGGGCGGGTCGGTGACCCGCCCTCGTCGCGTAGTTGGGGTTGTCCGCTCGCAAGCTGTCAAAGAAAGCGGTTCTTGTTGTCTTATGCTGAGTGCCCACCCAGCCAGCCCGCGGACGTTTTAGATCAGGGGACACCCCTGTAAACCCCGGCGAGGCTTCGCCCCTGCACCCTGATATGTGGCGTGAGGTTCAACTGTTCGGCGGATCGGGTGGCTTAGACCACCGGCTCAGAGACCTCAGCGTGTATTCGAAGCAATTCCGGGATCGTTTCCACCGGGCGGCGGCCCCAGCCGCACTCAGTTCCAACGCCGAAATCCCCCAGCACTTGCTGTGCCGCTTCTATCCGCCGTCGGGCTCCTTCAACGCCGTCCGAGTGATGGATTAGGCCAACGTACAACTCCGTTTCGGGATGTAGTCTGATCTCTCGCAGGGGCTCGAAGTAGGCCTCGTCGTGTCTGTCTACAGGCACTGGAAAGTGGATCCAGGCAATTGGCCGCTGTACATGTTCTGAGATGGCGTTTGCCATGTTCTTCAGGTGCGTTGCGTCCTTTGGCTGAGCAAAATGGCGGTGTCCGAAATCGCCGTAGCACAGGTGGTAACCTATCTCTACATCCTCCGGCACCGCCGATGACAGCCGGGCGATTCGATCGCGGATTCCGTCTTCGGAATTGTTGAAATGAGGCTGGCTGACGCCCTCGAGAATGGCAAACTCCCTGGCTATGTCCCATTGGATCGCCAGATCGTCATGAGGAATCGCAGCCACAATCTCTGCAACCTCCCGGAGCATCGCCGCTTCGTAGGCGGGCTCAACGATAGGCCGGTCCTCTTGGGCCACGAACGCCGTGACCGGGGCCAATGGCGTTGGCAGGCTAACCTGAAAGCGCAGGTGCCCAGGGATGACCCCTTCCTGTTTCAATTGGGCAAATAGTTGGTAGGAACCGATAGCCGCCTTGGCGTAGCCCAAGGGATTGATTTCCACTTCCTCTGCGCTGAGGCCATGCCTGGGTTTTACCTGAGGGCGGGTACCGTAAACGCTGTTGGCGTCCACGGCAGGTAACAGGCCTGGGCTGTCTTTCAAGGCGTCCCATTGCCACATGATCCACTCAGACCGCTCGCCCGTTTCGCCGTCTGGGAGGCGTTGAAGGCGGCTGCCAAGGGCGCTTGAAACAGTGCGGAATACCTCTTCGGCGTCGGCCAGGAGGACGCTTCCCACGAGGTGCGCTCCCCGGATTGGGCTTGTGGTGGACATCTACTTCACCTCGGATCTAAATGGGAAGGGACCTGAATGGGGCAGCAGGAGAAGTGGCTTTGTTCGCTATTGTAAGGCTGAGGGGTCAGTCTTCGTCTGAGATGTCGAAGGGTGCCAGGGCCCCGTCCTCGCTGGCTGCTAACAGTGAGAGCGCCTGCTCGGCGTTGCCTTCAAGGACGAGCAGTCTCACTCCGAAAGAAAAAGCCAGTTCTGGGCGAAAGCCGCCTGCGTCGTCAGCAGCGACCATGGCCTTGATGCCGTGGGCCTCAAGCATGCCCTTCGCAATCTCCGCCTCTAGACGGCCGCTGAAGGTCTTGACGCAAACGAGGTCGGACATAACACCTCCGGGTGCTGAACAATCATCATACACTTGAGGCGGGCAAGCATTTCAGCTCGGATGCCCAAGTATCGCCGGATTGCGTCACACCCGCTACCCTTGGTAGCGGGTGTGGTTGGGCATCTATTGAGAGAACATTCAAGGAGGGAGAATGGTTTTTAGTAAGCGACTGGAATAAGGAAATCGTTGAAGAGTTCCGCGGCAACAAGGGCATAGTTGGAGGGAGGTTCGAAGGAAAGCCGGTGCTGCTCATGACCACAACAGGGGCGAAGTCAGGCCAGCATCGGATCAACCCTGCCATGTATCTGGGCGAAGGCGAGAGGATAATGGTCTTCGCCACTAAGGGCGGAGCTCCCACCAACCCCGACTGGTATCACAACCTTGTGGCTAACCCTTTGGTGACCGTCGAGGTGGGCGAAGAGACCTTTGAGGCCACGGCGGCGATCCTTGCCGGGGAGGAGCGAGATCGAGTCTACGCCCGGCAGGCGGAGCTATACCCGCAGTTCAAGGAATACGAGGAGAAGACCACCCGAACCATACCCGTTGTCGAGTTGACCCGTCAGTCTTGAGAAAGGATCGTAGTGTTTCCGATCCTGCCCGTCTTGCTCCCCCGCACATATATTCATAGTCGATGTCGACCTACAAACGTGAGTATACACAAACTATTTTCTTGTTGCAAGCACTTTTGTAGGTCTTTTGGGGCACTTTCATGTTCCAGGCATTGCTCCTTACGCCTATCTTCGCGACATCTGCCCACCGCCGCATGGGCCTTTGATCCCATAGGCATTAGGCAAAAAGGTAGTCAGTGGGAAGAAAAGCCCCCATATTGTTTGATCTGGTTTTCCCTCAGCGAGTCCCGCTTCGCCTCCGTCGGCAGGGGCAGGCTGTATCTATTGGTATCAGAATATTGGGGGCAACGGTCGTCGTTCAGACAGATGGACGGTAACGGAAAGGCATAGAACGGGTTTCTAGGGAGTACCAAGGGTACCGAGTTGTGGGACTCACGTACCGTATCCGTTATGATGGAACCGGTAGGATTTGCTTCCTGCTAACGCTTCTACTCCAGCGGAGGGGTGGCAGAGTGGACGAATGCGACGGTCTTGAAAACCGTTATGCCCGCAAGGGTATCAAGGGTTCGAATCCCTTCCCCTCCGCCAAATTTAGCTATGAAAACCCTGGTTCTTTGGTTTTGGTGGATGTTCTCCAGAGTGCCAAAGATTGGGTTTGACCACCATTTTGACCACCATTTGCTAAGCCATACCCCCGAAGCCTTCTTAATGCAGCACTTCTCGTAATACCCGGTCAGCATCGTCTTTTCGCTTGGTATCATCCCCCCGGGACTTTCATTCAAGATCTTCTGCCATTGAGGGATACTATCTAACCTCCACCTCTCAAGACCCCATCTTCCTCTCTCAATCTGCGCCTTCAGCTCATAGAGGAGCTGAGGCTTATTAGCTACTATCTCCTGTTTTCAGTTTGGGATTGTCTATATGAGTCGGTAAGCCGGCCCTTATCCTGTCATCCCCCGACTGAAGTGATATGGAATTTCTTCTTCGATCTTCTGGCTGAGGCTACGCTAATCCCATATTTTCTTAGTTCTTCCATTACTTTCGCCTGAACCATCGACCCGCCATTTCGCTCTAGCAAATCTGCGAGGAACTCACCCGCTTCTTCCACCGCTGATCTCTCCTCTTCAGAACTGCTAGACAGCAGTTGCTCCGTAGTGACCTCACTCTCACCTACCCAATCGAAGACCATGCCACCGGAGTCAGATCGGGTTATGCTGAAAGCCATAGCAGGGGCATGAGGGGCAAGGTTGTTCTTCGTTGTGATCACCACTCGCTCTTCCTCGTTATCGGGGTTCTTGCCTACCAGCATGACAACCCGCGCAGCAGCTTCATATGCTATGTTTCCCTGTCCTCTATATGCGGCCTTAGTTTGTTCGTTCTTCGTTAGGTGGCGAACCATAATCAGCGTAACCTTGTGCCGATCTGCCAAGTCAGCCAGTGGGGCTAACATCGACCGAATGTTGCCTTTATTGCTGTCCACTTGAGGCGTGTACGCAGAGATCGGGTCAATGATGATCAGTCCATATTCGCCATGGACGAGTAGGTGGTCCAAGGCGGCTACATCTCGTGATAAGTCCAGCTGGCGCATGGCGTCAGCGGTTCGCATAGACCTGATAACCTCGATTTTCGAGAGATCTGCCCCCATCACCATAAGGCGTGGAACTATGGTGTCCCCCAGACCGTCCTCCGCTGATAGCAGCAAAACCTTCTGGGGCATGAAGGTGCCTGTATCAGGTGGTATAGGCATCCCAGTGGAGTACCTGGCTGCTATTTCAAGGCTTAGCATGCTTTTGCCTTGTTCGGGATCACCTTGAAGGATGAGTGCTTTCCCTACTGGAATACGGTCAGTCCACCGCCACTTCACATCCTCTGGCTGTATATCTGAAAGAGCCACTATCTCTGGCTTCCAATCCTTGCCTTCGGTATCGGTAGGGCTTGGGTATAGCCTCTCCCAGCTACGAACCTTCTCCTCCAATGACATGCCAGCATCATCCGCAGGATTCCATGGGGGATCGCATTTCTCTGCATAGCCCTGCAAAATAGTCAGTATTGCTTTTTGGCTTAGCCTCGTTTGTCGTAGTGTCCCCCATATCTTCAGAGCGGTGGCATCCCTCCGTCCCTCCTCTACTCCCCCGATTGCTTTCGCAAACCAATCATCACCATTAGGTGTAGGGGAAGTTTCTTTTGGAGCCTTACGTGCTTTGCGGAATACTTTGGGCACTTCACCGATGGGAACTACAGGTCCGTCACGGTCAAGCCTATAGTGCTTGCCCTCATACACTGACCCTACCCATACTATGTAGCCCCCGTTTGATCGGATATCCACTTTCTGGAGAGATCCAGCCCTAGTGTGAAACAGGTCGTTATATTCAAAGATCAAATGGAATCCCCCACTAGGGGTTGCGTGTACCCTTGTGGGTGGCAGGGAGTCTCCGAAGGTCCTCTCGATTGACTCGATACCTTGCGCTCCATCGGCTTCCTCGGGAAGGATCACCGGCATGCGGTCGTGGATCTGGGCGGTGAGGTCATTAGGGGCAGTGGTTACGATGGCGCATGAGTTGATGACTTCGCCAGTGGAGGGGTTCTTCCATGTGGACCACAGGCCCGCGAAAGCAAAGGGCTCACCGCCCTTTAGGGTGTAGTAAAAGGGCGTCCTGAGCTTGCCGTCCTTGCGCCATTCATAGAAGCCGTCAGCCAGGACGAGACAGCGGCGGCGAGTGAGGGCGTTTTTGAACAGTCCATTCGTAACGACGCTATCGTCTCGGGCATTGATGATCGGACGGCCCTTGGGAAGCTCTTTAGCGGAGTAGGGGACCAGTCCCCAGCGCATTGCTAGTGCCTTCCGCCCGTCCTCGTTAACCACCGTGAGCGCTTCATCCGTAGGCGGCAGGTTGAAGCGAGGCTGGAAGGTGAGTCCTGCCGGGTCGAAGTGGAAATGTTCGCCCAAGGTCTTTAGGTCAGTCTTGATAGTGAATCGGCCACACATGGGTGACGCCTCCGGCGTGGTCTCGCCATTACCGGCATTGTAGCTCTACCTCGGCGCGTATACGCCGGGCCTATACGCGTTATCCCATTGGGCACTTCGTGAGAAGCCGCTTGGATCAATTCCGGCGCTAGGCTTGGTCTGCGTTTGGCCATTGGTTGCCCGGCGTCGACGCTGGTGCTCCTAGCCTGGCATCGTGCGTTGCTCTAACTCTGGTTCAGGCCTCCAGTTCCACGAACCCAACCACCGAATAATCGGACCCTGGCTGTGGTAGTGAGAAGGTCTCGTTCAAGGCCTCGACCGATGTTTCTTGGATTCTTTGCCCTCCTCCATCCACCAAGGCACTTCCACCCGTCACTTCTCCTGGCGATGAAGCCGTCTGGAGTGCAAGGGCGGCCAGAGGCGTTGC
>Ga0114996_10004216_pt1 | contig 17424 bp, 18 predicted proteins | sample ArcticOcean_MG_C_4_FD_87039 | JGI IMG/M metagenome (GOLD analysis project Ga0114996, IMG submission 87039) | Marine microbial communities from western Arctic Ocean - ArcticOcean_MG_CB4_134 | ecosystem: Environmental > Aquatic > Marine > Oceanic | place: Arctic Ocean: Canada Basin | collected...
TCCCACCCGTCGAACTCGAACAGCTACACTACCAGCAGGAAGCCTGGCCAATGATGGCTGGGCTCAACTAAAAGGGCCTCCGGATTACCCGGGGCGATTCAGTTAGCCGGAGGCGAGCGAACATACTCAACTATCGGTCAGAATCCCGACTTTGGTAATGACGAGAATCACAACTCCCGCAAACGTCCGCTGTGAAAAACAGGATTCTTTGGGGTCGACCCAGAAAAATCCGACTTAAGGTATGTAAAGTCAACGGTTTCCGCAAGAAAGAAGTCGGGCAAAAAAATGTCTCATGGAAGGAATACCTGGAACCATTGGCTGAGGTGCAGCGTGATTTCCAACAGGGAAGATTGCTGGGAGCGGCAGGGAAGGATCCTGAGGCACCTCGTGTGCAACAGGCGCTCAGGATTCGAATCGAGTAGACATTTGCTGCGGGGGTTCGGAAGATCCGGCAACTGACAGAATCTCGTCCGCAAGGATCTCGGTGAGCATCTTGCTTCTGGCCCGGAGGGAGGCCAATAAATCTTCGCGGATTTTGATGTCTCTCTTCGAGTAGCCGACGCCGGGAACATCCTCAGAGGATCGCAAGAAAGTCATCCGCCCCTCCTCCTCCAACCTCCGGTCGATCGCTCCCATGTCACCGGTGAATACGCTGTAGACCGGTACACCCAGTAGGGCGGCCTCCCGGTTCATCGTCCCTCCTCCTCCCACCACAGCGTCCGCGTGCCATATCAGGTTCAGCCCATTCACAGCACGATCGAGCACGCGAAACCGGGATGGCGTCTTGAGGCACTTCTTGATCTCCTCCCCCTGATGGGCAGTGCGCGGGAGAACCACGCCAAACAGATCTTCTGATGCCGATATCCTGTCCAGAACAGCCTGAAAAATAGCCTTGCTCCGGTCATCATAATAATGGGCGGTGGTGGCAGGCGGACGCAGAATGATCCGCAAAGCATTGTCCGGAAGGTGGAGTTCCTGAATCTCGTCCGGGTCAGGAACGAAATCTCCCAGGTAGATCTCCTCCTTGTATCCCGGATAAAACCGTATCGAACCGAGTTGAGAACCTGCCTCTTCACCGTTCGAAAAGTGGGCCCGCAGCGCTTCTGGCAGCAACAGCGAAGTAGAAAGCGTGCGAAATAGGCCGACAGATACGTGCTCGTAATCGAAAAGTGTTACGCGGGGAATACGAAGCAAGGCAGAGCCTACTACGAGGCCTCTGGATCCGTGACTGACGGCGACATCGATGGACTTGCTCCGGGCCCAACGAGCCATCGCGACTCCACGGGAGGCAAGGCTCAGAACCTTCAGCAGTGTGTTCTTGCCTGGATGCCGCCCAATCCGGCAATATTGGATCTCTGCCTGGCGTGCCAGGTCCGCGGTGTAACCGAAATCTCTCAGCGTGACCAACACAGAATGGCCCCGTGTTTCAAACTCACGAATAAGAGGGCCGAAGAACGGCACGTGGGGGGCGTTGTCGAGATCTATCCAGAGTTTCACGGAAATCCTGGGAGAATGTACGCGATCTATTCGAAGAGGAATCGACATCCCTGGTCGGCCCGGAGTCGTCCTGCAGATACGGTACGGACTGCAAAGATACAGCTTGGAGGAAAATCGGTGTATGGGTCGAGAACGGCCGCACGACTCCAGACGTGGTAGCACTATAACCGACAGAACGTCTGATGCCAGACTTCAAACGCCATCAGCGTAAAGATCTGTCTCTGGTGCCCCCGTTTGTTGCGGACATGGTCATTCAGCAGCCGTTCAACCTCGCCGACATTGAAATACTCTCGTAGGCCCGCGCCCGGATCAAGGAGGAGATCCGCAGCATAGCCCCCGAACCCCTCACGCAACCAGCGATCCATCGGTGATGCAAACCCCTTCTTCTTTCGATCGACAACAGCGTCCGGCAAGAATCTCCGCGCAACGCGCTTGTGCAGGTACTTTCCAACCAGCCTGTTCAATTTCAGATTCGGCGGCAGGCTTTCAACGAAGGACAGCAGGTCGAGATCGAGAAAAGGTACACGCGCTTCTACAGAGTGGGCCATCGCCAGTTTATCGCCGTATAGGAGCAGATCATCCGGCAGCCAGGTCCGAGTATCGAGATAAAGCATTTGAGACAGGCTGTCGAGATGTCCCACCTCATCCAGGAAATCAGAAACGAGCTCGCGCGGCCTTGTGGAAATCGCCGCCCATACTTCTGGGCGGAGCAGACTCCGTTTCTGCCGCTCCGTAAATACGGCATACCCGGCGGGGAATCGGTCCGCAGGATCTTCGTATGCAAGCGCACGAAGGCCTCTCCTGAACGTCTCCCCTCTTCCAGGAACAAAGTCCGCACATCCAGCTACGGCACGACGCGCCCAGCCAGGAGCCCACATCAAACTTCCGGCGATGCGCTCGCCGATGTATCGCGTATACCCAGCCCAGGGCTCGTCTGCTCCCTGGCCCGTAAGAACGACCTTAACCGAATTCCCTGCAGCTTGTGAAACAAAATAGTAGGGTACCGTCGACGTGGTTCCAATCGGCTCTTCCAGATGCCATGTCATCGTGGGCAGCCAGGTCGCGTAGTCGACCGAATCGACCACGACCTCATGATGTTCAGCGCCGAAATGAGCGGCCGTTTCACGAGCGTCGGCGCTTTCGTCCTCGGCGGAGTCCTCTCCGAACCCCACGGTGTATGTCCGGACGGGTTCAGAGGTCTGGCGGCTCATAAGGGACAACAGGAGCGCCGAGTCAACCCCTCCGCTGAGATAGAGGCCCACCGGAACATCGGCAATCAGCTGTCGAGAGACCGCGGCTTCCAGGAGCTCAGCATATCGGTCTGCTGCTTCATCCTCGTTCATTTTCAGGATTTCAGGGATCCGAGTCCAATAGCGTTGGACCCGAATTCCATCAGCGTCGGCTACGAGATAGTGTCCCGGTTCAAGCTTCTGAATTTCTTGAAGCATACAGCGAGGAGAAGGGACGTATCGCAATGTCAGGAAGAGTGCCAGTGAATCCGGATCGACCTGGCGCGTCACAGACGGATCCGTCAGGATCGCCTTCAGCTCCGAAGCAAAAATCAATCGGTCCGCATCCTCGAAGTAGTACAGCGGCTTTACACCAAGTGGATCGCGAACTAGCAGAAGACGCTTCTGGTGATCGTCCCAAAGGGCGAACGCGTAGATACCGTTGAGTCTCTGGAGGCATTCCTCTCCCCACCGTTCAAAGCCTGCCAGGATCACTTCCGTATCGGAACGGGTCTTGAACCGGTACCCATCCGCTTCGAGTTCGGTACGAAGCTCCCTGAAGTTGTAGATTTCCCCATTGTAGACGATGCAAAAACGGCCATCACCGCTTGTCATCGGTTGATGGCCGCCCTTGATGTCGATGATACTCAACCGCCGGTGAACCAGGCCCACAGGCCCCCTCATCCAAACACCTGAATCGTCCGGTCCCCTGTGAACGAGAGTGTCGGCCATCTGCCGAAGAACCGACTCCGCGGGGGAGGATCCACGCAACTGGAGAAGTCCGGCTATGCCGCACAAAACGTCGGCGCTTTCTTCAAACCCTGGTAGATCTCAATGACACGACCGGCTATCTCGGACACCTCGAGGTAAGCGATATGGTCACGCCCATCCGAGCGTTCACCTGCTGAAAGCGCGCGCGCTGTTTGCTTGGCTATGTCAGTTTCGCTACGCTCGGCTCTATAGCAGGCCCTTACCCCTCGAATCACGTCCCAGGCGTCGCCGGCATCTACGGTAACCACAGGCAAGTTCGAAGCCATCGCTTCCTTTACGACGTTTGGCGACCCTTCCCAGTCAGACGTAAGGACCATTACGTCGCAGGCGCTCATATAGAGTGCGATCTCCTCCTGAGGCCTGTGATAGATGACGAGCAACTCCAATTCTGGAATCTCCTTTTTCAGGAGATGCATCGCCGACCGTGCGAGGTCGATGCGCTTCCGGAGTTCGTAAGGAGTGCTTGGGAATAAGATGTACTTCCTGTTCAGATCCAGCCCCAATTGCTGGCGTACCGCGTTCACATCCCTCGGTTTGAAGACATCGAAGTTAACACCGTTGGGGATGACATGGGCCTTTCGGGAGGCCGCCCCACTCCAAAGACACGCCTTCATCTGCTGACTCTTCACAATAATGGCATCGGACCACGATGCAGCCATCTGGCTCAATGCCATCACCAGCCGACTCGAGGTCGTCAACGTCCGGTCCGTACTTGGCGTGCCCAGCAGGTCATCGCCGCAAAAAGAGGTTAGAACCGGAATCCTGCTTTGCATACAAGCAACGATGCCTGCCAGGCCATAGTGAGCGTGCACAAGATCGTAGCGGGAACGGCGAAGTCGGTCGTACAGAGTTTTCACCGCCCATACGTACTCCAGCCGGCTCTTGTAGCCCGGTATGAATTGAATGTCTACGGAATGACCGGCAGCCGCGATGGAATCGATCTGCGTTCGCACGAAGATCCCGTAGGAGGGACGATCCTCGGTGGGCAGCATGTTTGTTACCATGAGGATCTTCATAACAGGTGGCATTGGTACCAGGTTGAATGGGCGCTCTTTGATACGTCAACTGAGGGAACGCATGAAGTACCTTCCACTATCTGCCAAGCCGTGCGACCTGCCGAAGCACTCTGGTCGAATCGGCTCACCCGGCAACCCGATCCGACTTCTTGAACTCCGTCACCGGTCAGTTGAGCCGGGTGAACTGGCGCTTCACAACCTCGATTCGCCCGTCGATTCAGCACTTGAATCCTGGCAGCGTACAACGTACACAAGGCACGAACTCCCCAGGAAGTAGGACAGGAAATGCCGTGCTCGGAGACTAAGTCGTGTGTCGAGTAACGAGTACCCGGTGTAAAAAAGCCGGGTCGGAAAAACCTCGACCAATTGCCACCCCGATTCTCTGAAGAATCGGCGCCATCGGAAACGGCTGAAGTGATAGATTTCCGAAATCGTGTTGCCCACCTCGCCATGCCTGGAAGGCATGAGGAATCGACGGAAAACTCCAAGAACTCCGTACTTCTTGCTTGCGGAGCCGACGCGAGACTGCATCGTGTGCGCCTTACACGGAGATAGTTTTCTCCGCATTTCCTGGGTACAAAGGCGCAGCATGTGTGGATAATGAGTCAGAAGTGTCCAAATACGCCAAGACGCGGTTGGCATCAGGTGCACGGCGTAACCATCTTCACTCAGCACCTTTCCTATCTCCACCCCAAGTCCCACGAGATCTTGCACGTGCTCAAGCACGTTCGAAGTAAAGACACAGCTTAGTCCATTGGGTCGTAACGGGATCAGGCACCCATCATACAACACAACCGTGTACACCCTCGCCTGCCCGTAGGTGGATTCGGGCACGTCAATGGCAACGACGTGGTGACCCATTTCCTGGAGCTTTTGCGCCTGCCACCCGTTGCCCGCGCCGATCTCGAGTACGAGACCGCCCCGAGGAATTCGCGGCAGCACGCGTTGGAGTTCAAACAACCGAAGATTTCGAAGGTGATTGGTGATCATCGTTTTCGAAGCGGGCGTTTACTCAGCGGGATGGGGCAATCTCTGGGCTCGATCGAGTCCCTCATTCGCGATAACTGGCAAATCCCCATATCGGGTTCGGACGATAGCCTCGAAGACTCGGTCCGCTTCACCCGGAAAACGGCGCCCAAGGTCGAACCGGCGTGTGTTCACAAGAACTGCTGTATCTATCCCGTCTCTCCGACCATCGTACATCAATGCTTCGAAATGATCTCGGATCGGATCAAGCCCGTTTTCAGTCCATCCCGAACTACCGACCGAAATTGGCGTTGCGCGTGACAGATCCGTGAACACAAGATGCGCTGAAGACAGGCGTCTGCCGTCGAGGTCGTCTACATAGTAAACGTTGAAATCTGGATCTTGCGCCTCCCAACGTTGGGTATCGGAGTTAAACACATCCAGGAAAGTATGGTTCGAAAGGAATGTACGTTCATCACTGAAAATGTGAACAAGCCGGCTCTGAATCTGAACCCTCTCCAGAATTGTATTCATCGCGAAGGCTCTTGGGCCACAGGACAAATGGGGGGGGGGGCGCCATCGCCCCTATCGTGCTCGAACAGCATCGATACGACTCTGGGCGTGTTGAAAGCGTAAGCTTCATGCTCAGCATCGATCCGGTGTATGCTGTTTCTGTTCACATACTCCCGTACGAAGTCGATGATGTCCGCCTGGGTTTTAAAGCCCTGCCTCTGGACATAAGCGTTGATGCTGTCAAGGTTGGCAGAGAACTCTTGCGGCATTGGATACCGAAGCGATTGTCCAATTCTAACCATTGCCGGCTTGAGGGCGCTCCAGTTGAAGGCTACAGCAAGGAGCACGGTACAGTTGGCAGCGAGACTCCCTACGAGGAGAAGCTTGCTCCAATTCGACCTCTCAAAAATAAGACCCCTTCGTGAGCTTAGCCACGCGGTTCTCCAAGGACGACCGTGCCCTCCTGCGAATAGGCACGGGAATATGCCGCAGCGGAAATCAGCCAGAACGGGAAACTGTACCAGTCCAGTCGCCATGCTCCAATGTACCAAACGGCCAACACGATATGGAAGAAACAGCTGGTTTCGAACAAGAGCCAGAGCAAGCGATCCTGCTGCACCTTCATCCGCCGAAGGCGTTTGCCGATACTCCTCCATAGAAAGAGAAAAGGGAATGCCTGGACAAAAACCCCAAGCAACCCGAATTCCATTAGCGATTTGAACACTTGTGATCCTCGGCAAAGAATCCCCATCCCACGAAGTTCACGGCAGACACATCCTGTCGTTCCGTCTGCAAACCGCCCTCGATATGCCGCTTCGGGACCAAATCCCCACACAAGCCGAATGGGATCATCCAAAAGAAGCGGGAAACTAAGTGGTATTATCGTCAAACGCCCGATGGAAGCAAAGCTTGCAACGGCAGGATCACGCCAGTCCAGGGACGGACGGTATCCACCGACCGTGCGGATATTTGAGAGGACATTCAGGTATCCCCCGACTTTCGGATACAACATAAGCACGATTAATGAAATAAAGGTTCCGAGAAAAACAAGCCTGAGTAACGACTGTAGCGAATTAGCGAATCTTCTTAGCCCGTAGGCTTTCCATAAAAGGTATGCGATCAGAATAGGAAACAAGACCACGCCAATCATGATGTCGCCAAGGAGCGCCGGAATGAGCAAGGCGGCGCTCAAGATCGGATAGACGGTTCTTCGACGTTGTCCAGAAAGCCATTTCGCCAGCAGGACGCATTGACACAGAAGGGTGATGGCGACAACGCCATGGTTATGTCCCAGGCTTCCAAGAACACCACTCCCAAGGACATGCGTCTCGTAGAGGCTAATCGGAATCTGGAGGAGAGATAGAAACACGAAAGCAAGTAGCATTCTGCGGTAGAACACGAGATCCAGGTCTGTATTTATCAGGATAATGAAGAACAAAGGGTATCGAAAGTAGATGCAAAACGAGATAAACAGACTCTGAATGCTGCTCTCATTGTACAGTCCAGACAAGACCAGAACGGCACAGAAGGCGCCATAAGCCGCAATCAGGCTCTTCCCTCTTAGCTTCCCTAACCCATGCCCAAGTGAACTTTTGAAAATGAAACCGAGTGTGAGCAGCCCGATTGCCACCGTAGGCAGAAGCCGGCCCCATACGTGCAGGCGAGAGGATCCTTCCCAACTGCCGCTGAGTGATGCGTTCCCGAAGAAAAGGAGAAGAAGGCCCGTCCATAGTGCCCAGGTCGGGCGAACGGAAACGATCAGAGCTACAACTGCCAGTGTAGGAATTGCGACGAGGAGCCACGCATCGAGGAGAGACAAACCCAGGAGGAGAGATCCGGCTAAAATACCGGCGCAAGCGATCGGTATGCGGCTACGAAGCGGAAATGTGGTACTCATATGCAGAACCGCACCTCCGGCAGGCCAACGAGGCTCAACTATCGACCGAAAACGTAGACTTCAGACAGAACAATCCGCTGCGCTTGATTCGCGTGACTGAGCGTCAAGCGGACGGTCCGAGTTGAGGCGTTCACATCCCTGACCACGATAGCCTGAATCCCCCTGCGGGTTCTCTCCCAGAGCGCAACCGCTTTCCCCCGCTTCTCGAAAGACTCGCCATCGAGGCTGACAGCCACATCCACAGAGTCGGCGCGGTGATTCAGATAGGGCGTCGGGCAAATGGCGACAACGGTTTCCACAAACACCTCTCGGGCAAATCGGATGTCCACACCTCGAAGGTCCGGCCCCCAATCGCTATCCCAAGAGACGCTTTCCCAATTCGGGACTTCGGAGCCCGTGAAGATGCCATCTGTAATCTCCGACCGTATATCGCCATTCCCGGATGAGTTCATCGCAGGCGGGCCGTACGGGAAATCCATACCCTCAAGAAGAGAGAGGCGCCGGTCACCCCGAATGTCCTGGTTCCCACTGATGCAGAAGCTTGAGTCCGTTGCACCCGCGATAGGGCTGATTGTAACGGTCAGAAGAACCTGCCGAATAACCGAACCACCCAAAGCGTTGGATAGAGAGAACTCCAGGTGGTAATCCTGGGCCCTGAAGAAAGGGAGTGGCTTCTCCCGCGTTGGCGCCGGTGTCAAATGGAGCGAAACATCCCATTCCAGGACCTCGCCAATCGATGGTGAAGCCCCCCGAAAAAGATCGGAGAGATCGCCACCCTCGAACAGCCCCGGAATTCCAACGGAGACGACAGCGCCAGACAAACCGATTCGATCGGTAACCTTGAGGTAGAGGGTGAGATCCGCCCTTTCACCAAAGTCGATCACGCGCCCATCGCCTTCTACGGGCGAGCCCTGGCTGTGCCAGTCGTACCCAATGACTTGCAGGGGGCCTCGTACTTCCGAAACATCCAGCATGACGGATGGTGATGACGCCCTGGAAAATGCGGGCGTGCAGACGATGCAATGGACGCACAAGAGGGATAAGGTCCAAAACCTCATGGGTTCCTCCCGGCAACCTGCCCATTGTGCCGAATCCCCAGCAGGAACCGATCCATTTTCCTTCCGTGAGCCCGATAGTCGAAAGATTGGGTGGCCACGGATCTCCCCAGCAGGCCGACCTTGTCCGCGTCTTTGCGGATGAGGATCTCCTGGAGTTTACCCGCCAGGGCTGAATGATCGTCTGTTTCGTACAGGAATGCGCTAACACCATCCTCCAGGTGTTCGCACACGTCGCCCACAGCGAAGGTGACAACCGGTCGGCCGGACATGAGATAGTGTCCAATCTTGCTTGGGAATCGTGCCAGGGAACGCGCGTCGTGGTGAAGCGGCGCGAGCAGGGCGATCGCGCCGGCGTAGAGGCTTGTCAGCGTCTTGTCCTCAACATAATCTGTATACAGGTGAAGCTGCTCGAACCTACCCGCTTCGCGGGCGGCTTCTTCGATACGCTCGCAGGTGTCAGCCGAAGCGCGCCCGACCATAAGCAGGTCGATACCCTTCTGGCCTAACGTTTCCAGGGCCTTAATCAGAAACAGCGCGTCGTGTACATAACCATCCAGGTAGGCGCAGAATAGCAGGTAGGGGCGCTCCCGGACCGCGGCCTCAACGGTCTCCCACACTTCCGGGTCAACGAGTACGGGGATGCGCATGCAATGCTCATTCCCGCTTTCGCGGCACCGATCCTCCAGGAACCTTGAAGTTACAACAAGCCCGTCTGCCAGCAGGAAGACGCGTCGATAGAATCGCCGGCTGTTCCACTGCCCATAGCCGGTGGGACTGATGATTGGAGAGTAGTGCCTGATCTTGTTCTGAACAGCCCATTCGGGCAGTTCGTCTTCTTCGGCCAGCGGCCATTCGACCACGCAAGCGATCAGATTCATGCCCACGCAGGTGCAGACCCATCGAAGCCAGAGAAGATGGATGTACGATTCGCCGTACAGCACAACCGAATCACACGTCTTCCGATGATTCAGTATCCGAAATGACGCAACAGCAAGCGCCGTCACCCTTCGCCAGGCACGAACCCAGGAGGATGTAGACCGGAGCGTCGTTCCGGCGGTGTACTCGAAGTCCACACCCTCCACGCGGCCGCGGACTTCACGATTCAACGGGTGCTCAGAATCCTCGGTACACGTTGTCACCAGAACGCTCACTCGGCGCCCGGATGAAACGAGCCCGCGCGCCAGCAATCGAACGTGAGTCGTAGACGCCATGCCCTTGGGGAAACCCAGATAGGCGCCCACGATCAGGACTTGAGGCCCGTGAGTTAGGCGTGAGAACATCTTAGACTGATGTCCTGAGGACGAAGCCGCTGGAATTATCAACTCCCAAGCTCATGCCATAAATGTACCAGACGAGATTGCTCAACAGTAAGCAGACCCATGTCGCCCTGCGGTGACTCGCTAGCCAGGTGCCGCTATTGGCCAAAAGAGTGGTCACAGGAGTGTTCGATACGCGGCGATAGTTGCCTTGGCAGCTTTATGCCACGAAAATCCAGAAGCTATTCTCAATCCTTCAGTAATACGCTCGGCGTCACGTTCTATACTACACCCGATATCCAAGGCGGTGCCCAATTCTTCTCCATTTTGTGCCTCAAAATAAACTGGGACTCTTCCCGCAATTTCATTGGTCGATGGGATGTTGGAAGCAACGACAGGGCATCTATTTGCCATTGCCTCAATGACTGGAATCCCAAACCCTTCATGCAGGGAAGGATGAACGTAAGCCGAAGCGTGTCGGTACAGCCAAGCGAGCTCGCGATCATCGATGTTTGAAAGCAGGCGAACATTGGCGGTGAGCCCCATCTCTGATACTATTCTCTGTTCTTCTCTGGACCAATGCCCCGAGACCAAAAGAAGTTTGTGTTTCCCTCTCTTGTGCCATTTCCTAAAAGCTTCCAATAACGTTCGGGTTCCCTTATAAACAAACGCAGGGTGACCGAACCTCCCACCTACATTTAGAAGGAATGGAAAATCAAGGCCCCTTGGTCTACGAGCATCGCTTCCAAATACTGCAGAATGACCGTTGGGGATGACTTGAATCTTGCTTGTGGGTGTACCATACACCTCCTGAAGATCAGCAGACGTGCTCTCTGATACGCAAATAGCAAGATCCGCTTCCTCAATGCATCTCCTCATTTCATTTCTGGCCATGTCCCACCGAAGGCCGGGATAGTACTGCTTGTACTTCTCATGGATGAGATCGTGCACAGTAACCACTCGAGGACCACGCCAGGCCGCACATCTGGTGTAATATGTCGAATGCCAGATCTTGTTCCGGGAACCGCTACGAATGGGAGTAAGAGCGAGTTCTCTTTGGTAACGTTGGACAGGCCACCATACCCGTCCCGGCCACAAGTAATCATCAAATGATACCATCTTGCGATGGGTGATGCGTTCGTGTTGAGGCAATGCCTGGATGGGCTTCCCTAGTAAGGGTATATCGATAGTCGCTGAAGGATCCAGGTCGCAGATCAGCGGAAGGATCTCGTTAAACACACGAGAAACTCCACCCCACTTCTGCCGCTGGTAAATGTACCCGTCGACGACCAAACGAAGGTAGTAGGACACTTTAGGTGACCTTGCTTTATAGATGCTTGAGCCCGGCCCTTGTAGTCGAACAAGACTGAGCGCTGCTGAACCCCGCTCAGTGACCCATCTTAATCAGAATAACATAGGGAGCCGGACTTCTCGTCTTGGGGAGATAGCCCGTAGCGGAAGCAATGAATTCATCGACTGCCGTCGTTGCGCCGGTCGAGAAGAACCTGTAATCGTCTACTATCACGATCCCACCAACCGTTGGCATATCATCCGAGAACTTCAACAAGAGTGAACTGGCTGCTATAATAGCAGCCTACGTAGGCGAACCTCCCGCAAGAGAGTCCGATCGCGTGTCTCTCGCCCGGTAAAGAGTTCCGAGAACCGTTCGTGCGTCATATCATAAAAAATCACAACAGACTTGCCGCGCCACCCAGGTGCCCGGGTATAGTCGTCCTGACCGCCGCGTCCGGCCACGCAAGTCGCCCACCGTCGTGCGCAGCCAGCGTTGCCACCACCAGAGCCATCCAGGGCGTAGGCATCGATCCACGGGTAGGATCCTTTAGAAACCGATGTGATCGTAGTCAGGAAGATCCCGTTTCAGTGAGCCGCTGACCAGGGCGATCAGGTGCAGATCTGGATCGATTCGATGCATCCGCGGGAGAATCTCGGAGAACATGTGGGTGGTCCCACCGTGCCCCTGCTTCTCGTAGATGATCCCATCAAGAACGACCCTCATACGCCGCAATCTCCTGTGCCCTCAGGCGCCTGCCAATAGGGAACGGACCGATCCAAAAGTTCGACCGGTTTAACTTGCCCGACTACCGACAATACTCCGCTTGATCGGTTCTCCCTCAATCAGAGGGCAAGACCTTCTGCTCCTGCCACATTCCCTCGATCTCTGCATAGAATGGCCTGAGTGCCTTCACCCGCTTTCGGAGCTTCAAAAGGAGCTCGGAGCGCTCTGTTTCTGGCATCCCCTCGAGCCGGGCAAAGCCCTTCTCCGAGACTTGCGACACCAGCTCAACGAGGTTGGCAGGTAACCGGCGAGCACGACGAACGGCAAAGGCATCGACAAAAGGAAGACTGGCGAGTGCCATGAGGCCTACCAGAACGCCGATAATTGCTCCTTTAGCGGCAAACAGACCCAGGTCTTCCACCAGCCTGCGTCGCCGTCCCTCCGTCGAAGGAGGCGGAATATGTTCGTTCTGTCCAGCCTCCACCATGCGCTGGAAATAGGCGTGCTTCTCCACGTCGAGCTTTTGGTACGCATCTTCCAGACCGTCCGAACACACCACGAGAGGCAGGTCTCGCATTGTGAGGTAGAATGTATCGCCGCGCCGGGCGAGCTGCACATCGTAGCTACGATTCAGGAGCGATTGAACTGCGTCTTCCTTAGAATTCATGTTGTACCCGGAATTCATGAAAAACCGTTCAGGTGGCGGCTGACGATCTCATGCGCGAATGCCATAATCGTACCCTGCGGACTTGTACCCGTGTTGGACGGCAGAACGCTGGCGTCTGTTATCAGCACGTTCTTAAATCCCCACAGGCTTCCCGATGGATCAACTACGGACGAGGCAGAGCTTATTCCCATAGGACAAGAGGACATGGCATGAACCGTAAGAATCTCGAGATGCTCAGGTTTTAACGATCCAATTACTTGCTCAGCATCCGACATCGACCGAACAGCTCTTGATTTGAACGGCATATAGAGTTCAACCGCTCCCGACGCGAAAAGTACTTTCGACATCCGTTGGAGAGCGATCTTCGCAGAGTGCAGATCTTCTTTCAGGAAACGATATCGGACCATCGGTTGATCTAGGAAACAGCCGAAAATCCGCCCCACACTCCTGGAACGTACCAACGCCATATAGATGCCGGCCCGATGCATCCGGTCCAGAACGTGGTTGACCGCATCGTCTCCCTGAAAGGAAAGAGCAATGGCCAGGAAGTGAGGTGAAAGATTCGAGGTCATCATTAACAACCCATCACGTTCAAACTCCTGAATTTGAACCGTCGATATTGTTCCTCTTGCGGCATCTATGTCGCGATCAAAGAGGGCGACGACTTTCAGAGGCATGTGAAACTCCAAACGGCGACCCGCCTCCTTCGAGATCCCGCTTCGACGAAGCAGATGTGGTGTCTGGACGGCTCCGCCTGCAAGAACCAGGTGCTCAAATTCAATACGAAATCTCAAGCGTGCATCATCCTGAACTTCAACGAGCACAGATGATGCACGAGTCCCCTGGTGCTGAATCTTGAGGGCTCTACAGTCTGAGAAGAGAAGAGCGCCGGCTTCAAGCCCCATCGGGATGTACGTTTCCATTGCGCCCTGTTTCGCGCCTGTTGGGCATCCTGTCGGGCACAGATTGGTGTTTTTGCACTCGATAACGGCCCTGGGTTCCATGACGGTTCGCCATCCCAGGCTTCTGGCGCCTTCCATCATGGCGACCGAGTCGCCGTTACCATCATCCAACTCCTCGGTTTTTACGTGGAGAAGACGCTCAATTTGGGCAAAGTGAGGGGCCAACTGCTCAAGGCCGTAGCCGGGCAACCCATGAATACGGCTCCATTCCTCAAGGATGTGCGGCGGCGTACGCCAGATGACGCCGCCGTTGATCGTGGTGCCTCCTCCCACACACCGCCCCTCGCCAAACGCGATAGTCGGCCGTCCGACAAAGGGAGAGGCCCCCTCGTTTCGGTATAACCTTGACACCATCTCACTGACGCTGCGTGTATACTTTCCAGTAGGCGTATAAGGCCCTTCTTCAAGGAACAGGACATTTCGCCCGGCTTCAGCCAAACACTTGCCTGCCACACTGCCACCGGCGCCGGTGCCCACAACCAGGTACTCGCATCGGTACACCTCCTGATCGTAGTCGCCGGCACGTAGAATCCGGTCATCTCTCACTATCACGAGAGCCGTCCTTCGGGGTGATCATCGAAAAGCTTCAGGTAACAGGTCGCCCTGATGAACTTGACCAGAGTTCGATATCCGGGAATCCATGCAATCCGTCGCAGTGTGTGGCGCCTTGCCACTTGCCGGAGCCTCCCGGCCCCCCCGACCAGGGGCAAGGCAGCGGCGCCGATCATGGCAGCGATGGCGACCATCGGGACCCAAAGCACGAAGGGCAATCGACTGATCACTCGGTTCACGTAATCGCACAAGGCAGCATCCGAGGATGGCGTTCGTCTGCAAGCGTAGGACGCAACACCATCCGCCTGAACCAGTGTCAAGATAGAAATAATATTCTGGTGAAACCTCATTCGGTCATCCCGATTCTGTCAGGAAAACAGCTTCTTCTGCACAAACCGCCCCACAACTGCAAAGAGGCCGGAGGTGAGTGTTTGATCAAGAGCGTCGAGAGCTCGATCGATCTGGGCGTCGGTGACAACGATGGAAGGAGATAGCACCAGAGGAACTTCCAATCCAGTTCCCTGATAGGTCAACAGGTCGTGCTGACTGTACAGCCACTCGTTGACCGCTCCAGTGACCAGTTTTCGCATGAACCTCGGATCCCTCAGCAGCGGAGACGGCGCGAGCGCAGCCATTTTCTGAAGAAAATTTGGGCCGGGATTCAGGATAAGGGCGTGCAGGGCACCTCGTCCTCGAACGTCCTGGACGACGGAGGGGTGCTTCTGTTTAAGTGCTGCGAGGCCCGAGCTCAGGCGAGACTCTATGCGGCGACTCAAGGTAGGATAGTCATCGTCCGACATCACCTGAATAGCCTCCATTGCAGTAACACACTCCTCGCCCATCGCGTTGTAGGTCGTTCCGTGCAGAAGCGCATCGTGGAGGTTTCCGTAGGCTCGTTCGAACACCGGAGTTCGGGTCGTATATCCGGATATCGATGATTTCCCCCCACCGAACGATTTGGAGTAGCAGAGAATGTCGGGAATCGTTCCGCTCCGCATGAAAGCAAACCAGTCTCCGCATTTGCACCACCCGGAGTAGACTTCATCAAAGATGAGAACAATGCCGTTTTCATCACACAGTTGCCGCATATCGACAAGGAAAGCATCATCACATTGCCTGAGGGTTCCGGCGGAAAAAGGTTCTACAATGATGGCGTAAACATTCGACGCGCCTCCCTGAGGAACTTCATCGAGGGCCCTCCGTAGCGCGTTGATATCATTGTAGGGGAAAGACAACACGCCGGGGATTTGGGGATATTCGAAGTGGACATCGGGCGACGCGGTGAGACTCCCCGAACCCATTAGCTTCCCATGAAAAGAGTTGTCGCTGTGCAGAATGTACTTCCTGGACCCGTTGTATGATTTGTAGGCGAGTTTGACGGCGCCTTCCACGGCCTCCGAACCGGAGTTGCAGAAATAGCTGACGTCAAGATCACCCGGCAGAATCGAAGAGATGTTATGGCTTAAGGCTGCTACGTACGGTGAGAAGAAATTCTTGTGGATCTCCATCTTCCCAAGCTGCTGGTATTCAATACGAGCTTGCAGAATACGAGGGTGGTTGTGTCCAAGATTAAGGACTCCAATTCCTCCGGTAAAGTCGAGAAGCTCGCGGCCCTTAACCGTGACGATCGTACATCCGCTGGCGCTTCTGACACGTTCTCGACCGAACCCAAAGGAAGAGAGAATTTCAGCCTGCGACTTGTTGACAAACTTTCGGTAGAGATTCCATATGTCATCTATGGGCAGGTCTTCGCATTGCCGCCAGGAGATAAGGGAGGATTCGCTCATGTTCGGTCTACCACCAGGAGGCTATGACGACTGTGAGAAAAGGAACGTTTCACTGCCTTCAATTCCAGGTGTGGCGTGGTAAGGCGGTCCGAATGCAAACGCTCCCTCATGTACACGGCCTCGAAGCCGTGGCGCGAGAGAGCCCGGCGCACTCGGTTGCTGTCGTATAATTTTACGTAAGGTACGAAAAGATAAGCGATCTTCTCCTTCAACTCCTTTAGAACCTTATGCCTTGCTACCCCGATTGAGTTCCATCCATAAAGAGGGAGGAGCGCGTAGGCGAATACATTTCGAAAGACTTTCGGCACCCATCCTTCTAGAATCGGGATCAAACACCTGTACACCAGCCGATTCACGGGCTCTGCCGGCAAAAACGAAAGCACAAGTATCCCCCCGGGCCGAAGCGCCCTGCTGAATTGCTCAATAGTCGCGTCGATAGGTCTCCTCAAGTACTCGATCATCGTATCCGACCATATGATATCGAAGCGAGAATCTCCAATATCGTACCTGTCCAGATCGCCCTGCTCGAAGACTACCTGGGGAACCCCTGCAGCAGCAGACCTCTGGTTTCCAACTTCGATATTTCGTCTGCCGATATCGATCGCCAAAACGCTCGCCGCCTCCATCTCCTCAGCGAAATAGAGTGCGACATCGCCGGACCCGCATCCGAAATCCAGGATGTTCTTTCCAGATACCTCCTGAAGGGAAAGGTTCCTGGACACACTGCTCTGGACGTAGGACGGATGGTTCCGATATGTCAAATCTCGGTAAAAGTACTCGTCGCTGCTCACGATCTCCCCGACATTCCACTAAGAGACGCACGGATATCCTCCAGGGTCGTCGACTCTCCCCAGAACCACTCAACAAGATTCACTCCGATCTTGTTCGCCCATTCGCCTTCGAGTGATTCCGGTGTTTCCCAGGCAATAGTACAATCCCTCACGAGAATGACTTCGTATCCAAGATCCTTCATCCGAATGATACCCGTTGGTCGGATGATGATGCAGGCGTTTACGGCGTATCCGGCATAGACGAGCGTCGTGATACCCTGCGTTTTCAGGTACTCGTCAAACTCAATTGTCGGATTCGAAAGCAAGCCTGCGTTGAAGACGTACTCGCCTTCAACCGGATAGCACTCCTGCGCGACTTCACGATTGCCCGGGATCAGAGGGATCTTGTGAGGAGAGTAGATAATCCTCATACCGGCCGAGCGGGCGATCTCGATCAGAGGAAGAA
>Ga0114996_10004217_pt1 | contig 17423 bp, 15 predicted proteins | sample ArcticOcean_MG_C_4_FD_87039 | JGI IMG/M metagenome (GOLD analysis project Ga0114996, IMG submission 87039) | Marine microbial communities from western Arctic Ocean - ArcticOcean_MG_CB4_134 | ecosystem: Environmental > Aquatic > Marine > Oceanic | place: Arctic Ocean: Canada Basin | collected...
ATTATTAGGAGCTAGTATGTAGTTCATGGTTGCATCATCATATTTTATAAGAGCTAAATAAGCAGATCTATTTGGATCATATTCAATTCTTTCAACTTTTGCATTCATGTCATCTTTTTTTCTATAAAAATCAACTATCCTATATTTGTTTTTATGTCCGTCACCTCGATGCCTTGAGGTTATTCGACCTAAATTATTTCTTCCTCCTGATGAAGCTTTACCACGAGTTAACCTTTTTACTGGTTTTCCTTTCCATAAATTTTTTCTGTCTACAAGAACTGTTCCTCTTGTAGATTTTGTGTATGGTTTAAAAGTTTTTAAAGCCATAAAATTAAATTCCTGTGGTCAGGTCTATAGTCTGACCTTTTTTAAGTGTTACTATTGCTTTTTTATAACCTGGCGTTTTTGTTTTTCTACCTTTTACTAATTTAATTTTTCCTTTTAAATTGATTGTATTAACTTTTATTACGTTTACTTTAAATATTTTTTCAATACTTCTCTTTATCGCATTTTTACTTGCATGTTGATTTACTTTAAAAACTACTTTATCAAGCTCTGATAAATATGTAGATTTCTCAGTAATATTGGGAGATATAACAGTATCTAATGCAGTAAATTTTTTCATTTCATTAATCTTTCTTGCAAGTATTTAAATGACGATATTGTAAAAATTAGGTTTTTGAATTTAAGTATATCGTAAACATTAGCTTTATCCTGGTTTATTACTTTTATATTTGGAATGTTTCTGGCTGATTTTATTATATTATCCTTTGAAACTTTATCAGAGATAAAAAGAGAATTTCTTAATTTATTTTTTTCTAAAAAATCATAAAAAATTTTAGTTTTTTTAATTTCTTTTGTAAAATCTTCCATAATATATAGTGAATTAACGTTTTTTTTCTGCGATAAAAGTTGTTTTAATCCAATCACTTTAACTTTTTTATTTATTTTTTTTAATCTATATCCTTTGCCTTTAGGACCGTGAGCTATACCTCCACCTACAAAAATTGGGGCTTTTCTACTTGAGTGTCGTGCACCACCAGTTCCTTTCTGTGCATATATTTTTGAGGTAGACCCTGTTATTTCATTTCTTTGTTTAGTTTTGGCGGTACGAGATTTGAAATTATTAATTTGGTACTCAAGTATTGATTGTATAACTGTGTTGTTTGGTTTTAATGAAAATATTTTATCAGACAATTCCACGTCTTTAGTTTTTTTTCCTTCTATATCGATAACGTCATGTCTCATAACTTATTTTTTTCCTTTTTTTTGAATGCTTTTTTTATCATCCTTTTTTTCTTCATTTTTAGATTTTTCAACTTTATACTTATTAAAGTTATCAATTGTAGTTGTTCGGTTGATTGATTTGGCTATTTGTTGAATTAATACAATAGAATTTTTAGATCCGGGAACCGATCCTTTAACAAATATCAAATTATTTTCTAAATCGGATTTAATAATTTCAAGATTTTGAATTGTTCGCATTTTGTCTCCCATATGACCAGCCATTTTTTTTCCTTTAAATACTTTACCGGGGTCTTGATTTTGACCAGTAGACCCATGTGATCTATGTGAAACTGAAACACCATGTGAAGCTCTAAGACCAGAAAAATTATGTCTCTTCATAACTCCAGCAAAACCTTTGCCAATCGTTTTAGCTGAAACATCAACAAATTTTTGATCTTTAAACAATTCCAACCCTATTTCATTTCCTTCTTTAAAGTCTGTTATATTCTTTACTCTAAATTCTCTTAAAATTTTTTTAGGTTCAGTTGATTTTTTTGCAAAAAAACCTTTCATTTGTTTAGTTAATTTTGAGTTTTTAATTTTTCCGAAACCTACCTGGATAGCATCATAACCTCTTTTATCTTTTGTAATGACATCCAAAATTCGACCTTTTTCTACAGATAATACTGTGACTGGAACTGAAACTCCAGATTCAAAAAACTCACGTGTCATTCCGATTTTTTTTCCTATTAATCCAATTGTCATAATATTTCTATATTTTTATTTCTATATCTACGCCCGATGCAAGATCTAATTTCATGAGCGCTTCAACTGTTTGTGGTGTTGGTTCTAAAATATCAATCAATCTTTTGTGTGTTCTTGTTTCAAATTGTTCTCTACTTTTTTTATCAATGTGAGGCGATCTTAATACTGTGAAAATTTCCTTTTTTGTAGGTAGTGGTATTGGACCTTTTACCTGTGCCCCAGTTCTTTTTGCTGTATTTACAATTTCAATAGTAGATAAATCTAAAATTTTAGTATCGTAAGCTCGAAGATGTATTCTTATGTTTTGTTTATCCATAATATTATGCCAACTTTTTTGTTACTTCGTCTTGAACATTTTGAGGCACTTTTTCGTAGTGATCAAAAAACATTGAGTATTGAGCTCTACCTTGAGACATAGAACGCAAGTTATTAATATATCCAAACATGTTGGCTAAAGGAACCATTGCGCTTATGACTGTAGCATTTCCTCTTTTATCGGTTGTTGAAACTTGACCTCTTCTGCTATTAAGGTCCCCTATGACATCACCCATATAATCTTCTGGTGTTATGACCTCTACTCTCATCATTGGTTCTAAAAGTTTAAGTGAAGCTTTAGCGCATGCTTCTTTAAAACAATATCTTGAGGCTATTTCAAATGCTAAAACACTTGAGTCAACATCATGATGTAGACCATCAACAATTGTAACTTTATAATCTATTAATGGAAAACCTGCTAAAATTCCACTGTCCGCAACACTTTCAATTCCTTTTTCAACACCAGGTATAAATTCTTTTGGTATAGACCCACCTTTAATTTTATTTTCAATTTCTCTTCCTTTGCCTGGTTCCAATGGTTCAACTGTCAGCTCTACTTTAGCAAACTGGCCAGCTCCTCCACTTTGTTTTTTATGAATGTATGTGTTGTTTGCTGCTTTTAAAATAGTTTCCCTGTAAGCTACTTGAGGTGCACCTATGTTTGCTTCTACTTTGAATTCTCTTTTCATTCTATCAACTATTATGTCTAAATGTAATTCGCCCATACCTTTGATTATAGTTTGACCAGACTCCTCGTCTGATGTAACTCGAAAAGAAGGGTCTTCTTTTGCTAGCCTACCTAAAGCTTCTCCCATTTTTTCTTGATCACCTTTAGTTTTGGGCTCAACAGCAATTTCAATTACTGGATCAGGAAATTCCATTGGCTCTAGTACAATAGGGTTTTTTTCATCTGATAAAGTGTGCCCAGTAATTGTATATTTAAGTCCTGCTAAAGCTACAATATCTCCTGAATGGGCTTCTTTTATATCTTCTCTATCATTTGCGTGCATTAACAACATTCTTCCTACTCTTTCTTCTTTATCTTTGGATGTATTGTAAATACCTGTCGCCGATTTAAGAGTTCCTGAATAAATTCGAATAAAAGTCAATGAACCAACAAATGGATCGTTAGCTACTTTAAACGCTAAGGCTGAAAATGATTCACCGTCATCAAATTTTCTTATAACTTCGTCTTTAGATTCAGGTTTTGTTCCAGTAATACTCCCTATATCTTTTGGACTAGGCAAAAAGTCAACAACCGCATCTAAAAGAGGTTGAACTCCTTTATTTTTAAAGGCTGAACCTGTTAAAACAGGAACAAAATCAAATTTTAAACAGCCTTTTCTTACACACGAAATTAAATCACTTTCAGATATATCTTTTCCATTTAAATAATCTCCCATTAATTTTTCATCTTGTTCAACTGCAGTTTCTACTAGTTCTTTTCTATATTTTGCCGCTTGTTCTTTTAATTCAGATGGAATATCTAAATATTCAAATTCTGCACCAAGCTTTTCATCTTTCCACAAAACAGCTTTCATTTTAATTAAATCTATTACACCTTTAAGAGAAGACTCAATACCAACAGGTATCTGCATTACCAATGGTTTTGCACCAAGTCTATCTTTTATCATATCAACGCACATGAAAAAATTAGCACCCGTTCTATCTAGTTTATTTACAAAACAAATTCTTGGAACATTATATTTATCAGCTTGTCTCCATACTGTTTCAGATTGAGGTTCAACGCCTGCAACACCATCGAAAACACAAACTGCTCCATCTAAAACTTTCAATGATCTTTCTACTTCGATTGTAAAATCAACATGGCCTGGTGTATCAATAATATTTATTCTATGGTCTTTCCAAAAACATGTAGTTGCTGCTGAAGTAATTGTGATACCTCTTTCCTGTTCTTGTTCCATCCAATCCATTGTTGCTGCTCCATCATGAACTTCTCCAATTTTGTGACCCTTTCCTGTATAATATAAAATTCTTTCTGTAGTAGTAGTTTTGCCAGCATCTATGTGAGCCATGATTCCAATATTTCTATATTTTTCTAAATTATGAGATCTTGTCATGATTACCACCTGTAATGGGCAAATGCCTTATTAGACTCTGCCATTTTATGAGTATCTTCTCTTTTTTTTATAGCTAGACCTTTTGCCTGCGATGCATCCATCAATTCATTAAAAAGCTTATCTGACATTGTTTTGTTTTTCCTTTTTCTTGCAGAATCTAATATCCATCTTAATGCGAGTGTTTGTGATCTTTTGCTTTTAACTTCTACGGGCACTTGATAGGTTGCACCACCAACTCTTCTTGATCTTACTTCTAGGTTTGGTCTCACATTACCAATAGCATCATTAAAAATTTTTATAGGATCTTGTTTTGTTTTTTCTTTTATTTGTTCTAGAGCTGAATAAATAATTTTTTCTGCAACAGATCTTTTTCCATCATACATTAAAAAATTAACAAACTTGGTTAAAATTAATGATTGATATTTTGGGTCAGGATAAATAATTCTTTTTGGAGCTGTTTTTTTTCTAGACATAATAATTATTTTGGCTTTTTAGCTCCATATTTAGATCTCTGTTGTTTTCTAGCTGTAACAGCTTGGGTGTCTAAATTACCTCTTAAAATATGATAACGAACTCCAGGAAGATCTTTTACTCTGCCCCCTCTAATTAGTACTACAGAGTGTTCTTGTAGATTGTGTCCTTCACCAGGTATATAACAAGTTACTTCATGGCCGTTTGATAATCTTACTCGTGCAACTTTCCTTAAAGCTGAATTTGGTTTCTTGGGAGTTGTGGTATAAACTTTTGTGCAGACACCTCTTTTTTGAGGAGATCTTTCTAATGCCGGAACTTTACTTCGAACTTTTGGTTTAGTTCTGGCTTTTTTAATCAACTGGTTAATCGTTGGCATAATTTCAATTCTAATTCTAAATAAAAGTTTAATTAATGATGGAAAGATGAATTAGTTTGAACTAACTTATGCAACTTTTTAGTTAGTGTTTAAGATAATTCATACCTTACTTCTAACCATCAAAATTTGCGCTAAACTACTCATTGAGGTGTTGAAAGTCAACACTCTCTTATTAAAAAATGAGCTAAAAAACCCTTAAATATATACGTTTATTGAGATGTGGTAACCTGCTTGCTTTCAGTTTCTTTTGCTTCTTCAGCTAAAGCAGCATCTCTTTCTTCAGCAATTTTTTGATATCTTATTTTGGATGCACCAGTACCAGCTGGTATTAGTCTACCAACGATGACATTCTCTTTTAATCCCTCTAGTGTGTCTACTTTACCTTTAATGGCTGCGTCTGTGAGGACTCTCGTAGTTTCTTGGAATGATGCTGCTGAAATAAATGATTTAGTTTGCAAAGAAGCTTTAGTAATTCCTAATAAAATTCTTTCAGCAATAATAGGTTTTTTGCCTTCTTTTTTTAAGTTTTCATTAATTCCATCAACTTCAATTTTATCGAGCACTTCTCCTAATAAATAAGTGGAATCTCCAGATTTTTTAACTTCAACCTTTTTAAGCATTTGTCTTAAAATAGTTTCTATATGCTTGTCATTAATAGATACACCTTGCAAACGATAAACATCCTGAACTTCATTTACAAAATAATCTGTTAAAGCTGCTATTCCTAAAACTCTTAAAATGTCATGTGGAGCTGGGCTGCCATCAAGAAGATATTCACCTTTTTTAATTTTTTCACCAGGATTTAGATTTATATGCTTACCTTTAGGTATTAAGTAATTTGATGATACTCCGTCTTCAGTTTTGATAGATACCTTAAGTTTACCTCTAACTTCTTTTCCAAATTCAATAAATCCATCATTTTCTGCAATAATGGCTCCATCTTTAGGTCGTCTTGCTTCAAATAATTCCGCCACCCTAGGAAGTCCTCCTGTAATGTCTTTTGTTTTTGATGTTGCTTTTGGTAATCTTGCCAATACATCTCCAGCAAAAACTTTTTGTCCTTCGTTAACAGATAAAATTGAATCAGGAACTAAATAATATCTTGCTTCGTTATCATCTGCTTTTTTTATTACATTACCTTTATCGTCTCTTAATGTTATACGAGGTTTTAATTCAGAATTTTTTGATTGAGATCTCCAATCAGATACAGATCTTGAACTTATTCCTGTCGCATCATCTACAGTTTCTATTAAAGAAACACCTTCAACAAGATCCATATAACTTGCTATTCCACTTTTTTCAGCAATAACAGGTAATGTAAAAGGATCCCACTCACAAATTTTACTTCCTTTTTTAACTTGTTGATCGTTATCTATGAACAGTTTTGCTCCATAAGGGACTTTATAAAGCGCTAATTGTCTTTGATTTTCATCTTCAATAAGAATTTGTGTATTTCTACCCATAATAATTTTATTATTTTTAGAATCTTCAATAATATTTTTATTTAAAATTTTAATTACTCCAGATGCATGTGCAATTACTGAAGATTCTTCTTTTACTTGTGCGGTACCACCAACGTGAAAAGTTCTCATTGTTAATTGCGTCCCTGGTTCTCCAATTGATTGGGCTGCTATCATTCCTATAGCTTCACCAAGGTTAACCATTTTTCCTCGAGATAAATCTCTTCCATAGCATGTAGCACAAACACCTTTTTTTGAAACACATGTGATGACTGAATGAACTTTAATAGATGTAACTCCAGCAGCATCTATTTTTTCACAGTCTTCTTCATTTATGTTTTCTTTTCTTTTGATCAAAAGTTCACCACTAATTGGATGTTTAATGTCTTCTGCAGCAGAACGCCCTAAAACTCTCTCAGATAAACTAACTAGAACATTTCCACCCTCTATAACCTCAGTCATAATTAATGAGTCTTTTGTTTTAGCGCCACAATCAACTTTTGTAATAGAAATGTCCTGAGCTACATCGCACAATCTTCTTGTTAAGTATCCAGAATTAGCAGTTTTTAGAGCTGTATCAGCTAGACCTTTTCTAGCACCATGTGTAGAATTAAAGTATTCTAATGCTGTTAGACCTTCTTTAAAATTTGCAGTAATAGGAGTTTCAATAATTTCACCAGAAGGTTTAGCTATTAAACCTCTCATACCAGCTAACTGTTTCATTTGGGCTGCAGATCCTCTTGCTCCAGAATTTGCCATCATGTAAACAGAATTTGTTTCAATTCTTCCGTCATCAAAAACTTTTGTAGCTGATGAAATTCCTTTCATCATTTCGTTTGCTACTAAATCTGTGCATTTAGACCATACATCAATTACCTTGTTATATTTCTCTCCTCTAGTTATTAAACCTTCGGAATATTGTGATTCATAATCTTCAATTTGTTTTTTTGCATCATTAACTAATTTTCCTTTCGTTTTAGGAATAATCAAATCATCTTTTCCAAATGAAATGGCTGCTTTGAATGCGTGTTTAAAACCTAATGATTTAATATTATCGCAGAATATAACTGTCTCTTTTTGTCCGCAGTAACGGTAAACGTTATCAATAATTTCTGATACATCTTTTTTTGATAATATTCTATCAACTAGAGAGAATTTAATTTTATGATTTTTAGGTAGTACACTTGATAGTATAAATCTGCCCGCAGTAGATTTATATTTTTCTGTTTTTTTGTTACCTTTTTCATCTACAGTTTCAAATCGGCATATAACGTTTGAATGTAAACTTATACTTTTCATTTCAAGCGCTGCTTCTATTTCTGCGATATTGCTGAAATATGCTTTTGGTTTTTCAGTTTTTTGCTTCTCTGTGATTTGAGATAAATAATATATTCCTAAAACCATATCTTGACTTGGAACGATTATAGGTTTTCCATTGGACGGACTCAAAATATTATTTGTAGACATCATCAATACTCTAGCTTCTAATTGCGCCTCTAAGCTTAGAGGAATGTGTACGGCCATTTGATCTCCATCAAAATCTGCATTAAAAGCTGCACAAACTAATGGATGCAATTCTATAGCACTACCTTCGATTAATTTTGCTTCAAAGGCTTGGACTCCAAGTCTATGCAATGTAGGGGCTCTATTTAAGATAACTGGATGCTCCCTGATGATCGTCTCTAAGGCATCCCATACTTCACTTTTTTCTTTCTCAACCATTCTTTTGGCTTGTTTAATAGTAGTAGCTAATCCAAGTTTATCTAATCTTGCATATAAAAAAGGTTTAAAAAGTTCTACAGCCATTTTTTTAGGCAGCCCACACTGGTGTAATTTTAATTCGGGTCCAGCAACAATTACAGATCTTCCAGAATAATCAACTCTTTTCCCCAATAAATTTTGTCTAAATCTACCTTGCTTACCTTTTAACATTTCTGCTAAAGATTTTAGAGGTCTCTTTCCAGATCCAGTTATTACCCTACCTCCTCTTCCATTGTCAAAAAGAGCGTCAACAGATTCCTGGAGCATTCTTTTTTCGTTTCTCACTATAATATCGGGAGCCTTTAAATCCATTAGTCTTTTTAATCTATTATTTCTATTAATAACTCTTCTGTACAAATCGTTTAAATCAGATGTTGCAAATCTACCTCCATCAAGAGGGACCAAAGGTCTTAGTTCTGGAGGAATAACAGGTACAATAGTTAAAATCATCCATTCAGGTTTGTTTCCAGAATCTATAAACGACTCTACTAACTTTAATCTTTTTATGGTTCTTTCTTCAGCAACTTTTGATTTAACTTCAACTAATAATTCTCTAAGTCTTCCCTGTTCTTTTTTTAAATCTAAATTAATTAATAACTCTCTAATTGCTTCAGCGCCTATTCCCGCTTCAAAAGCATCAGTGCCAAATTCTTCTTGAGCCTTTATGTATTCTTCTTCAGTAAGGAGCTGTAATTTTTTTAGCTTTGTAAGACCCGGTTCGATTACCATAAAGCTCTCAAAATACAAAACTTTCTCTACCTCCTTAAGTTTCATATCTAATATCAATGAAATTCTGCTTGGAAGGGATTTTAAAAACCATATGTGAGCAACAGGACAAGCTAGCTCTATATGTCCCATTCTATCTCTTCTAACGTTGGATTTTGTTACTTCAACTCCACACTTTTCACAAATTATTCCTCTAAACTTCATTCTTTTATATTTTCCACAAAGACATTCATAATCTTTAATTGGGCCAAATATTCTTGAACAAAACAGACCATCTTTTTCCGGTTTAAAAGTTCTGTAATTTATTGTTTCAGGTTTTTTAATTTCTCCAAATGACCACGACTTTATTTTTTCAGGACTCGCTAAATTGATTTTGATTTTATCAAAACTTTTTGCAATCGGTTCTGATTTAAATAATTTTGCTATATCTTTATTCATAAAATATTAGTTGATTTCTATGTTTAAACCTAGTGATCTAATTTCCTTAATTAAAACGTTAAAAGATTCTGGTATACCAGATTCAAATTTATCGTCACCTTTTACTATCGTTTCATATACTTTAGTTCTTCCGGCTACATCATCAGATTTTACGGTCAAAATTTCTTGCAGAGTGTAGGATGCGCCATACGCTTCTAAAGCCCAAACTTCCATTTCTCCAAATCTTTGGCCTCCTAACTGAGCTTTACCGCCTAAAGGCTGCTGAGTAACTAAGCTATATGGTCCTGTAGATCTTGCATGAATTTTATCTTCTACTAAGTGATGCAATTTAAGCATATATATTATACCGACTGTGACATTACGATCAAATTTTTCTCCAGTTCTTCCGTCCCATAAACTTGTTTGCCCAGATGATGGTAGCTCTGCCAATTTAAGCAGATCATTTACATCTTCCACAGAAGCTCCATCAAAAACTGGTGTAGAAATGGGAACACCCAATGATAAATTTGATGTTAATTCTTCAAATTCTTTTGTGTTTAATTTGTCAATTTGAGTATCATAAAATTTTTCACCATATATTTTTTTCAAAATTTCAGTTGTAGCTTTTTTTCTTTTTTCAATGTTTGTTTTTAACTTAACAATTTTGTTTATTTTGTCTCCTAATTCCGAGCATGCCCATCCTAAATGTGTTTCTAAAATTTGCCCAACATTCATTCTGCTGGGAACACCTAACGGATTTAAAACAACATCTACAGGTTTGCCATTTTCCATGTATGGCATATCTTCCATAGGAACAATTTTGCTGATTACTCCTTTATTGCCATGTCTACCCGCCATTTTATCTCCAGGTTTTAAACTTCTTTTTATTGCAACAAAAACTTTGACCATTTTTAAAACATTGGGCAAAAGTTCATCACCTTGTTGAATTTTTCCTACCTTGTCTTCAAATCTATTTTTAATATCTTCCTTAACATTGTTATATTGGGTTTTGATTACTTCTAAATCTTTATTGACCTGCTCTACTTCAAAATTCATTTTCCAAAAATCACTTATACTTAATTCACTTAAATCTTCTAAAGTAATTTTAGATCCAGCTTTTAACTTTGCATGACTTTTAGTAAGTTTTTTATCAGTTATAATTTCTTGTGCTCTTGATTTGATGTTTCTAATTAGAATTTCTTCTTCTACACTTTTATTTTCTTGAATTTCTTCAATTTCAGATCTTTCTATTGCTGTAGATCTTTCATCCTTTTCAATGCCGAATCTATTAAACACCCTTACGTCGACCACAATTCCATTGCTTCCCGGGGGTAGTTTTAAAGATGAATCTCTAACATCCGTTGCCTTTTCTCCAAAAATAGATCTTAAAAGTTTTTCTTCAGGATTTGAAATGGTATCTCCTTTAGGAGTAACCTTGCCTACCAATATATCTCCAGGTTTAACCTCAGCTCCTACATATACGATTCCGGATTCATCAAGATTCCTTAAAGATTCTTCACTTATATTTGGTATATCTCTTGTAATATCTTCTGTTCCTAATTTTGTATCTCTTGCCATTAATTCATACTCTTCTATATGTAATGAGGTGAATACATCGTCCGAAACACATCTTTCAGAAATTAGAATTGAATCTTCAAAATTATAACCTAGCCATGGCATGAACGCGACAGTAACATTTTTACCTAGAGCGAGCTCTCCTAGTTTTGTAGCTGGACCATCTGCAATAATGTCCCCTTTTTTAATTGCATCTCCAATTTTAACAAGTGGCTTTTGGTTAATAGTAGTATTTTGATTAGATTTTTGAAATTTTAGTAAGTTATATATATCTACACCCGATTTAGATAAATCTTTTTCAGTAGCTTTCACTACTATTCTTTTCCCATCTATTTTATCTACCACTCCATCTCTTTTAGTAACAATTGTTACACCAGAATCTAATGCTACATCCTTCTCAATACCGGTTCCAACTAAAGGAGACTCGGGTTTAATTAAAGGAACCGCTTGGCGCATCATGTTTGAACCCATCAGCGCTCTGTTAGCATCATCATTTTCTAAAAATGGTATCAATGAAGCAGCAACAGAAACTAATTGTTTTGGTGAAACATCTACATATTCAATAGAATCAGGTTTGGATAAAATATAATTAAGTGATTTTCTGCATGAGACTAATTCTTCTTGAAAAGACCCTTCGTCATCGATCGGAGAATTAGCTTGAGCTATAGTAAAATTAGATTCTTCAATAGCTGAAAGGTATTCAATATTGTTAGTAACCTTTCCTTCAACAACCTTTCTATAAGGGCTTTCAATAAAACCATATTTATTAACTCTTGCATATGTAGCTAAACTATTGATCAAACCAATGTTTGGTCCTTCAGGAGTTTCTATAGGGCAAATCCTGCCATAGTGGGTTGGATGAACATCTCTCACCTCGAATCCAGCTCTTTCTCTGGTAAGACCTCCCGGTCCTAAAGCTGACACTCTTCTTTTGTGAGTAATTTCAGATAATGGGTTTGTTTGATCCATAAATTGCGAAAGTGCAGAGGTAGCAAAAAAATCTTTCATTGCAGCGGTAATAGGTCTTGGGTTTATTAAATCTTGTGGCATGGCTGACTCTAATTCCAAGAAAGTTGATAGTTTTTCTTTAATAACTCTTTCCATTCTCAAAATTCCAATTCTAAATTGATTTTCTACCAACTCGCCTACAGATCTAACTCTACGGTTACCAAGGTGATCAATATCATCAACCTCTCCTTTCCCGTCTCTTAGGTCAAGCATATGTCTTATAATAGCAACAATATCATCATTCCTTAATATTTTAACATCATCACTACAATCTAGTTGTAATTTACTATTTAGTTTAACTCTACCAACATCTGATAGATCATATCTTTCAGAAGTAAAAAATAGATTATTAAATATATCTTTTGCAACTTCATAAGAAGGAGGCTCGCCAGGTCTTAAAACTTTATATACATCATTAATGGCTTCTTCTTTAGTGATGTTTTTGTCCGTATTTAATGTATCTATTAAATAAGGCCCTCTATTTATTGGATCAATATCAGCTACGGTAATTGAATTTATATTTAATTTTTTAATTCTATCGAGGGCTTCGAGATCGATGAGCTGCCCTGCCTTAAGAAAAGTTTCTTTAATTGAAGTGTCGATCAAATCATTTTTTATATACTTATTTAAAAAGTACTCAAAATTAACTAAAATATTTTTTAATCCTTTTTCAAACAATTTTTTTGCTGTGACAATATTTATTTTCGATCCTTTTTTTAACAGTACTTTTTGACTATCTGGATCAACTAAATCATCTTTAAGCTTTGATGGTCTCTTATAATCATTTGGATTAAACTTTGTTTTCCATTTTTTTGTTTTATTATCCAAGTTAAAAGTTTTAAATTCATAAAATAAATCTAATATTTCTCCTCTGCTATAACCTAAAGACATTAATAGAGTTGTTATAGGCAATTTCCTTTTTCTATCTATTCTGAAATAAAGTATGTCCTTAACATCGAATTCAAAATCTAACCAAGATCCTCTGTTCGGTATAACTCTACAATTAAATAATAATTTACCACTAGCATGAGATTTTCCTTTATCATGATCAAAAAATACTCCCGGGCTTCTATGCATTTGATTAACAACAACTCTTTCAATTCCGTTGACTACAAAGGTACCACTTGGTGTCATCAACGGTATATCTCCCATATATACTTCTTGCTCTTTGGCTGAAAGAATTTGCTTAGTGTTATTGTCAGGATCTATATCATAAATAACTAGACGCAAAGTTGGTTTTAATGAAGAAGCATAAGTTAGATCTCTTTGTTTGCATTCCTCAACATCAAACTTTGGTTTTTCCAATCTAAATGAAATATATTCCAGTGTAGCTTTGTCAGATAACTCTTCTATAGGAAAAATATTTTGAAAAACTTTTTCTAGGCCTTTTTGCGCGCTAAATTCAGATTTTTCTTTTATTTCTAAAAAATGACTGTAAGATTCTTTTTGTACATCAATTAAGTTTGGAATAGATAAAATTTCTTTTAACTTTCCAAAATTTTTTCTTATACTTCTTTTTTCAGTAAAAGATAATCCCATGTATAAATTTACATCCTTAGATGTAAAAAAAAAATTTAATTTAATAAAAAACTACTTTAATTCTACTTTGGCTCCAGCCGCTTCTAATTTTTTCTTAGCTTCTTCAGCATCTTTTTTTGCGACACCTTTTTTTATTTCTTTAGGAGCTGCTTCAACTAAATCTTTTGCCTCTTTCAACCCTAATCCTGTAAGCGCTCTAACTTCTTTAATAACATTAATTTTTTTGTCACCAAATGAAGAAAGAAAAATATCAAATTCAGATTTTTCTTCAGCTGGAGCTGCCGTTGCGGCTGCTGCTGCTGCTGGAGCTGCTGCACTAACGCCCCATTTTTCTTCTAGTTGTTTTGATAAATCTGCGGCTTCAACAACAGTTAATTTTGATAATTCATCTATAATTTTATTTAAGTCTGTCATGATATTTATTACCCTTTTTTACTTTTAGCGTGCGCCAAAATAGCAATTTTTGAGCCAGGTGCAAGCAAAATACTAATTATTTTTTGTGCTGGTGTAGCCAAAATACCAGTAATATTGGCCCTAGCTTCGTCCAATGTAGGGAGTGTGGCAATTTTCTCCACGTCTTCCAGGGAAAGTGGGTCATTTTCCATGATTCCACCTATGATTTTTAGATTAGAATTTTTTTTAGCAAATTTAGTTAAAATTTTTGCTGATGTAATTGCATCCTCAGAAAAAACAACTGCAGTTGGCCCTGAAAATAAATTTTCAATTTTTTTAAACTTGCTCCCTTCTAGTGCTAATTTAGTGATTTTATTTTTGGTAATTTTAAAGAGAATACCGTGCTTGCGCATCTCTTGCCTTAAACTATCGATTTGTTTAACTGTAAGACCTTGGTAATGAGTAACAAGAACTGAACTTGTTTTGTTAAAAAACTCCTTCATTTCCGTTATATAATTTTTCTTTTTTTCTTTATTCATCATAAGATTTATCTGCCAATTTTTAATTTACAAGAAGTTCCCATCGTAGATGTTAAAAAAGCAGATATTATAAAATCTCCTTTAATTCCACTTGGTTTTTCTTTAGAAATAGTTTCAAGAAATGCATTAAAATTTTCTTTAATCTTATTGTCCTGAAAATCTTTTTTACCAATTGATGCTGAGATATTTCCATCTTTATCACTTTTTATTTCAATTAAACCAGATTTTAAAGATTTCAGAATAGATGAAATATTATTTGTTACTGTGCCCAGTTTTGGATTGGGCATCAATCCTTTGGGTCCTAGAATTTTTCCAAGTTTGCCCATTTTAGACATCATAGCTGGAGTAGAAACAAGTTTATCAAATTGAATTTTTCCAGAAGTAATCTCGTTAATTAAACTTTCTGAACCAGCAAGCTCAGCTCCAGATTCTTTTGCTTCTTTAACTTTGCTATCTTCGCATAAGACAGCAATTTTAATCTTTTTCCCATTCCCGTTTGGTAATTGAACTGTAGTTCTAAGATTTATATCTTCATTCTTTTTTTTCAGATTTAAATTAAATGATATGTCGATTGATTCATTAAATTTTGACGTACAATTTATTTTTACTTTCTTTATTGCTTCATCGATATTAATATTAGTTGCGCCTTTTGAAGAATCTAGCAATTTTTTAAATCTTTTTGAAAAATTTTTTTTCATTATTTTACCTCTATGCCCATTGATCTGGCTGAGCCGCAAATTATTTTTGTAGCTTCTTTTAAGTCAAATGCATTAAGATCTTTCATTTTTTCTTGGGCAATTTTTTCTGCTTGCTTCATGGTTATTGAGCCTACTATAACTCTTCCCGGTTCTTTGGAGCCACTTTTTAATTTTGCTGCTTCTCTAATATAATGAGATGCTGGAGGAGATTTAATTTCAAAGTCAAATTTTTTATCTTTATAAACAGTTATAATAACAGGCACAGGTTTACCCATCATACCTTTTGTTTTTTCATTAAACGCTTTGCAAAATTCCATTATATTGATCCCTCTTTGTCCCAATGCTGGGCCAACAGGGGGAGCAGGATTTGCCTGGCCACCTTTTATTTGTAATTTTACGTAACCTGAAATTTCTTTAGCCATAATTAAAATTTTTCAACCTGATTGTATTCTAAATCAATCGGCGTAGGTCTTCCAAAGATTGACACTGATACTTTTAGCCTGGATTTTTCTTCATCAACTTGTTCTACTAAACCACTGAAAGAAGCAAAAGGTCCTTCGCATACTTTAACTTGCTCACCAATATCAAATGTGATTTGATTTTTAGGAGCTAGAGTTCCTTCTTTAATTCGACCTAAAATTTTATTTATTTCATCTTCAGAAACTGGCGCTGGCGAACCTGTTTGCCCTAAAAATCCAGTAACTTTTTGTATGTTTTTTATCATATGGTAAAGATCTTTATTCATTTCCATTTTAACCAATATATAGCTAGGAAAATATTTTTTTTTCTTTTGAACCCTTTTTCCTCTTTTTACTTCTGTAACTTCATGAATTGGCACGATAACGTCTTCAATTTTATCATTTAAATCTTGTTTTTCTTTTGTTTTGTTAATGGTTTCAGCTACTTTTTGTTCAAAGCCCGAAAATGTTTGCACTATATACCAATTTTTCATATCAAAAATTAATAGTTAAAATTAAATCTAATAAAAATTTATATATTTGATCTAAAAGCAAAAAAAATACCGCTGCTATAGATGCTAGTACAAAAACCATTAATGACCCCATTAAAACATCTTTTGAACCTGGCCAGGTAACTCTAAAAGCTTCTTGTTTTACATTTTGTATAAATTTTAATGGATTTATCATTTTATATTTCTTTTTTTTGGCAGGAGCGGAGGGAATCGAACCCCCAACCTCCGGTTTTGGAGACCGGCGCTCTACCAATTGAGCTACGCTCCTAGTAGCTTATTTTATAATTTTTGTTACTACTCCAGCACCAACTGTTTTACCGCCTTCCCTGATAGCGAAATTCAATTTTTCGTTCATTGCTATCGGAGTAATTAGTTTAACATTAAATTTAGCATCATCACCTGGCATTACCATTTCCGTTCCAGAAGGTAATGTAACTTCACCAGTAACATCTGTTGTTCTAAAATAAAATTGAGGTCTGTATTTTGTAAAGAAAGGAGTATGTCTTCCACCTTCATCTTTTTTCAATACATAAGCTTGTGCCTCAAATTCAGTATGTGGTGTTACTGAACCTGGTTTAGCTAAAACTTGCCCTCTTTCAATATCAGTTCTTTCAACACCTCTTAATAAAGCTCCAATATTATCACCAGCCTCGCCTGTATCTAAAAGTTTTCTAAACATTTCCACACCAGTAATAACTGTTTTTTTAGTTTCTTTGATGCCTACTATTTCAAGTTCTTCTCCAGTTTTAACAACACCTTGTTCAACACGACCAGTTGCTACTGTTCCACGTCCTGATATAGAAAAAACATCTTCAATTGGCATTAAGAAAGGCTTATCTTTTGGTCTTTTTGGTTGAGGTATAAATTCATCAACAGCTTTCATTAATTCTAATATAGAATTTTTTCCTGTTGCTTCATCTTTTCCTTCAACAGCATTTAATGCAGATCCTTGAATAATAGGCGTTTTATCTCCAGGAAATTTGTAAGAAGTTAAAAGCTCTCTAACTTCTTCAATGACTAAATCTATAAGCTCTTTATCTTTTACCTGATCTACTTTATTTAAATAAACAACAATCGAAGGTACACCAACTTGTCTAGC
>Ga0114996_10004220_pt1 | contig 17418 bp, 6 predicted proteins | sample ArcticOcean_MG_C_4_FD_87039 | JGI IMG/M metagenome (GOLD analysis project Ga0114996, IMG submission 87039) | Marine microbial communities from western Arctic Ocean - ArcticOcean_MG_CB4_134 | ecosystem: Environmental > Aquatic > Marine > Oceanic | place: Arctic Ocean: Canada Basin | collected...
CCCTGACCTTGGCCTTGACCTTGGCCCTGACCTTGGCCTTGACCTTGGCCCTGACCTTGGCCCTGACCTTGGCCTTGACCTTGGCCTTGACCTTGGCCTTGACCTTGGCCTTGACCTTGGCCTTGACCTTGGCCTTGACCTTGACCTTGTCCTTGTCCCTGACCCTGTCCTTCGCCTTGTCCTTGGTCGTCGGATTCGCCGCCACCTTCGGTGCCGCCGTCTCCATTGCCAGTCTCAGCGTCTTGGTAGTCCGGATCGTAGGCGTCGGGGATGCCGTCGCCGTCAGCGTCCGAGTACTCGCCGTCGTTGGGGTCGTTGGGGAAGGGATCAGATCCATCGGGTCGACCGTCGCCGTCTGTGTCCGCGCTGTTAGGGTTGGTACCCTTCGCGTACTCTTGGGCGTTGGTCAGACCGTCTCCATCTCCGTCGCTGTTGGCGTCACTGGGGTTGTTCGGGTCGAGGCCGTAAGCCACTTCCCAACCATCAGGGAGGCCGTCTCCGTCGGAGTCTGCCTTGGTCATATCCGTTCCGTGCTGCTGCTCTTCGGCATTGGTGAGACCGTCACCGTCCCAGTCGGCGCCGCCGTCAGACGGGTCGAGGGGGTCGGTTCCGTCACCGCTGACGACGGACGTAGCCGTCATCAAGACGAGGAACAAAGCTGCAATCATGCTCATGTTCTTTCGGTTATTCATTTCATTTTCACTTCCTATTGTTTGTAAACCATTTCAGAGAACCCGCTGTTCTCTCTTTCCAGGAATAGCCTGTGTTCAGACGTGTTCTCTGGGAGGATCTGCGGGTTCGAATCACGGAGATTCGCATTCAAAGGCTGGCGCTCGGGGTCCTCGCGGGTCGGTCGGCGGGAGATATGGGGCGTTTCCACGCATCGACGGGTCTCGCCCGTCTGTTCCACATCGCCTCGCAGTCCTTCGTTTATGCCTCCGATCTCAGCCAATTAAGCCACGGTTGTTCATAGAGAACCCGATGTTCCCTCTGACCTTGGCTTTGAGATAGCCCTATTTCAAGCGTTTGACCGCCTGAATCATGTTCCAGAGCATCTGGAGAGGGTGATTCCACCGACTCATGGGGTGAGTTGGCGGAGCTGTGCCTTGAACTTGGCTGTGCGCAGGAAGAACAGCAATGGGACGACGAGCGTCGCGGCCAGCAAGCCGACCAGGGTCAGTGTGGTCCACAATTCGATGCCTTGGAAGAGCAGAGCCCATAGCGACCAGCAGGATACCAGCCAGAACAGCGGTCCATATCGGCGCGCGAACAGCGACATCCGCGCCATGGCCGTACGGTCATCATAGAGGTCGGGCACATCTTCGGCAGCGAGGTAGCCCTGCTCGACCGCGCAGCGCACGCAGACCAGATTGCGAGGGCCGTTGCCGTCGATGAATTGGGCTGCTGGGTAACAACCGCGACACAAGCGACAGGTGGCCATTGAGCCGTTCGAGCGGAGGGCGTTTCTTGAACGCTTCGCAGCGCTCATTGGGCGAGGAAGTCGGCGAGGATGGTCGGTCCTTCGACTGAACCTGCAGACTCGGGATGGTACTGAACGCCGCGGATCGGCAGGGTCGGATGGGCGAGCGCCATGACCAGGCTCGTGGTCGCAGCATCGGTCGATATCACCTCGAGGGTGTCGTTGGTGGGGGTCAGAGCGAGGCTGTGGTATCGCGTCATGATGTCGATGTCATCGCCGGTCTGGATGCGATCCGGGACGCCGTGGACCGCGCCGAAGCGCGTGGGCGAAAGTGTCCAGCCCGCCGCCTGGCCTATCGCCTGATGACCCAGACAAATACCTAGCAAAGGTGGGCCTCGCCCTTTGAGAGCCTGTGTTGCGAAGGTGGTGGTCAAGGTGGATTGCTCGGGTCGGCCCGGGCCGGGTCCGAGCACGACATGCGTCGGGTTGAGTTCACTCAGCAATGCCTGGGCATCCACGGGACCTCTGCGCCCGGGCACGACGATTACCTGTGCGCCCAGTGTCGCGAAGCCGTGCACGATGTTCCATGAAAAGGAATCGAGATTGTCGACGAACAGCACCCGCTTGCCGCCGCTCGGTTCCAGATGGAGCCCCTCGTGCCATCGCAGAGGTGAGGGGCACTCGGGAAGTGAGCCCTGCACCAGACCTTCATCCCGACTCTCGATCAATCGCCGCACCGTGGCTGTGACTGGGGGGATGGGGTGGAAACTGACTGCACCGGAGCCGGAAGGTACGCGCACAGCATCACCTGCAGGCGCGTGGGCCCAGGCCGCCTTGCACAGCGCATGTGCCTTCCATTTGGCCTCCTCGACCTCCTGAAGGGGATCCGAGTCGATGACCAGTCCACCTCCTGCCTGAACGGTGGCCTGCCATGTGCCCTCACACATGCGGGCCTCCAGAGTGCGGATCAGGATGTTCCATTCGGCCACGCCCGTGCGCGGGTCGATATGGCCAATCGAGCCGGTCCAAACCCGGCGTGGGGTGGCTTCAAGCTCATCGATGGCCGCGATTGTCGCGCTCTTCGGACAGCCAGTGATGCTGCCTCCCGGGAAGATGGAATGCAGGGCGTCGTAGCCATCCTTGCCCTCTGCGAGTTGGCCTTCAATCTCGCTGACCATGTGCTGGACGTGAGGATAGGATTCGATGCGCCAGCGCTTCCAACGCACGCTGCCCGGCGTGCAGATTCTGCCGAGATCGTTGCGCTCGAGATCGACCAGCATCAGATGCTCGGCAATCTCCTTGCGACTGCCGACGAGTTCGCCGCGCAGATTGGCATCGTGCTCGCCATCATCCCCGCGTGGGCGCGTGCCTTTGATTGGCCGGGTCGAGATGGTGCGGCCCTGTTGCCTGAGCAATTGCTCGGGACTGCTGCTGGCCACAGCCAAGCCGAGATCGGGTGCGGTGAGCCAAGCCGCGCAGGGGGCTGGATTGTCCCGGGCCAGACGCTCGAAGATCGCCCATGGTTCATCGATTGGGCCGGACCAGATGCGCCCGTAGTTGAGTTGGTAGAGCACGCCGTTGCGAATCGCTGTCTGTGTTCTGCGCACCTTGTCCGCGTGCACTTCATCGGATTCGGTGGACGGGGTGATTGGTGTGGGCTCAGGCACTCCTTCTCGGGGTGGGATGGGGTTCGAAAGCAGGGATTCAACCTCTGTGATCCAAGGGTCGTTCGCATCGATGGAATGGCACTCAAGGCATGCCGAGTTACGCTGATGGATGACCCAGCGATCGGCGCGATACAGCACCATGAGGACCTCTCCGGCATCGGGTGGGTGGCGAAGGCGCAGGGGTTCGGTATGCTGCACCATGTCATAGGTGAGTAGACCCGCCAGACCGCCCGGTGCGAGACCTTCGCAATCGGTCGGCGGCAAGAATGCGGAGAGGCGGCGAAGCCCGTCGGACAGATGTGTACCCTCGATGACCTCGGTGGTCGACCAGCCATCCTGCCAGGCCTGAACCTCGATTCGAATCGGTGCGGGGCCTGTTCGAAGTCTCAGCTCGCCCTGCAGCGGGGAGTGCGCTGTGTCGAGGGGTGTGGCCGCGGGCTGACGGACGATGAAGCGCATCGTGGCTGGGCCCATCAGCAGGCTGGCGCGTGCGCTGTCGCTCTGCGGTCCGCCCGAGTGGAGCAGCAGTTCATCGGGTGCGCCATGCAGGTTGGTCTCACCGAGAAGGTTGGCGGCGCGCAGGTGGGCGAGCAGGTCGAGTGCGATCGAAGCGCTCTCTCCGACCGAACAGAGCACGGTCATCAGGACTCGCCTCCGAGGGTGGTCCACGCAGCGGCGAGAAGGGTCTCAAAGCCCTCGTTGCAGGCCGCGAACAGCGGGCCTGCAGCGCCGGTACCGATGCGCTGGCCGTCGACCTCGTCAATCCATGCCGCGCCCAGCCCGGTGCCGACCACAATCAGTTCGCGGGCGCGTCCGATCAGGGTCTCGGTCAGGTGGGCGCGACGGAAAGGGATTCCCGCGGCCTCAATCTCAGGGCCGAGCAGAGCGAGGGTGATTGAATCGACTCCTCCGTCCTCGGTCGGTGAAGCATAGGCCACACCATCGACATCGAGCAGGATCGGTGTACAGCGGTCGCCGTCGACCACCGCACCCTCATGCACGAGAAGTGCGAGATCCGCCCCGGCATCGAGCGCTGCGCTTCGAGCATCGCGGTATGGACTCCAATCCGCGTGTTTCGTCCCCTGCACCCGCTTCGACCAGCGCGGTGCGGCCTGTGAGATCGCACACAGAGGAGAGTCCGCATGGGACATCTGGTGAACCGTGGCTGACAGGTCGCCCTCGCGGGTCAGATGAATGCGGCAAACGTTGCCTCCATCATCGGGCGCATCGGGCACAAGCGAGGCCAATCGATTCTGCAGATCATCGGGCCATTCGATGCGCAGACGCTGCGCGTGCTCGCGCATGCGCGCGAGGTGCAGTGCCAACCATGCCACCCGACCCCCGCCATCCCAGCGCAATGTGGTGAACACCGAGGTGCCGACCGGCGGTGAATCTACCATGTGACCGGCTCCGGGAATGCGCTGACACGCTTCAAGTCACGCCCCGACATCACAGGAGGTCATCGAGGAATTAGGTGTCGACCGGGTCGTCCTTCTTGCCCGTTCCGAGCAGATCGCTGGCCAGATCATCCAGATTGTCGAGTGGTTCGGTAGGGGCAGGGCTTGCGATGGGTGCAAAACCGGCATTCGGGTCCGCAGGAGGCGCTGCGGCCGCTTCGATGCTCTCTGCGGCCGGAGTGACTGCACTGTCGAAATCCGAGCCGGGATCCATCGGCAGACCAAGGCCCTCCTCACTCCAGTCATCGACCTCCAACGCCCAGTTGGACGTTGCATGTTCAAGCGGGTCGAAACTCGGTTTGCGCAACCGGATCACGATAACCATCGACAGTAGGAGGATCATCATGCTCAGAATCGCAATCAGCGCGATCTCCATCGCGCCGAGTTCCTTCCACCAGTCACCTGAGCCCTCTTCGGTCTGCTCCTCACTCGGGGTCGTCACCTTGCCTGGCTCCCAGGGCTCGACGCGGACAGGATCGACGCCGAATCGGGTGACTTCGCCGTCTGAAGCGACCACGGAGACGTACCATATCTGGTCGTTGCTCAGGTTGAATGTGGTCGCGTTGAGTGCGCTGCCGGTGCCTTGTTCCAAGACAGCATTGCCGAGGCTTGCGAATCGATTGTCCTGGTAGACCTCGTCGCTGAGATGAACAGTGTAACCACGGACCTGTGGGTCTCGGCTCTCATCCCATGACACGATAATTTCAGTGCCTTCTGCATTCCATTCCGCGATGATTCCAGTAATCACCGGCAGATGCAGTCCCGGGTCAATCAGGCTGTCATCGACTGGGGTGGCTTGAATCACGGATAGGTCAGTCAGCCAAGCATTGCCCATGCTGTCCACAGCGACCACGGCCACCCAGACCGGGCTGCCCGGTTCGATGTAGCGCCCACTCGAGAGCTTCTCGAGTTCGACCGGTTGGTCGACATCGCGATTCAGGGTCATCGCGGGTTGACGTGGGCCGACATCATCGAAGGGAACCACATCGGCATAGACCTCGTAATGAGAGAGATCGCTGGCCGAGCTCTCATCGAATTCAAGCAACAGCGCCGTGCCGTCATCCGCAGGCCGGTCGCGGACCGAGAGGCCCTCGATTCGGTCCGGAGCGATGCGGTCGCCCGCGTTATCAATCGGAGTGACCAGCGTCATGTGGTCAGACAATCGGGTCAGGAAGGCATTGCCCTTGAGGTCGTGAATCGTCACCGTCACCCAGATCGGCTGGTTAGGGATGACCGTTGCAGCGGATGCGGAATCGAGGTCGGCGCCATACAAGGCGCTGCCCAGCGTGACCTCAATCGGCCCCTCAGCCATCTGTCGTTGCTGGCGCACCACCAACAGGCCACAGGCCGCGGGGTCTTGCTCGCACTCAATCCACTTCAGTGCGACATTGTCCAGGCTGTGCTCGCTCGCCCAGACGACGTAGAAATCGAAGTCGGCGACCTCGGTGGGATCCCATTGCACATCGATGGCCGTGCCATCGTCATCGGGATGGTCCCAAGCTGAAAGTCCCTCGACGCGGGGTGGTGGGTCCACGCCTGTGTTGTCTTGCACACTGAACGATACGACCCAGGTGAGGTTGAACAAGTTGGTATTGCCCCATTTGTCCGAAGCCACAACCGTAATCCAATACGGCTGCTGATCCTGCAGCGGCGCACCGTCGATATGGGAGATGATCGTGCCGTTGAGGGCACAGTCAGTGACGATGCTTGCAATCTCTGCCTCGGCCGCATCCTCAGGCGGGTTGTCGCTGGTCTGAGGGACGATGTACACGGTGTACCATGCGCAATCGTCCTCGGTGTTCGGGGTCCAGGATACGTTGATTCGGCCGCCCTCGTCATCGGGGGTATCCCACGCATCGATGTCCTCAATCGGCGCGGGTGGGGTGCCATCATCCAAGCCACCGGTAGGTACGACCGGGCCGACGATGGTCGCATTGGCTGGATCGTGTTGTCCACCGGCGTCCACACAGGTGAAGGCGACCCAATAGGGGCGTCCCTCCTGTAGCGAAAGGGTGGTGGAGTTGCCCGAATCATGGCCGAGATCAACAGATCCGGTCAAGCCGACCGTGTCTGTGATCGAGTCGGGACTCGCCCAGATTCGTGTCACATGGGCATCGCGCTCTGTGCACGCCGTCCACTCGACGAACAGATCGCCATCCTCTCCATCGGGGTCGGAAGCCGCGGCAGCCCATGCCGGCGGGAAGGGAATCTCGTCGGTCGGCGATGCGGGTCCAATCGGTGAGCTCGGCTCACCGATACTGCCGTCGGGATATTCGATCACGATGATCGCCCAGTACGATGCGCCATCGATCAATGGCTGGCCTGCGTGGGAGTTGATGTCGGTGGTCGTTCGCTGCCATTCGGGCAGGCGCGCATCCCAAGTCTGGCCAATCAGATCTGCCGAGGTCGGTGAGCTAGTCCAGTTGCTGCCCTCGCGCAGGTAGAGGCGGTAGGCGGCGAATGAAGGATCTTGTGTGACCGTCCACTGGGCGGTCAGCACGCCGCCGCCATCCTCGGGCCGATCGAAGATGTCAATCAACTCACTCGGTGATTCCGAGCGCACCCAATCATAGGTGAGCCGCACCTCAAGCACACCATCGCGCGGGCTCTGTAACTGGAGGTGAAGACTGCGCCCCATCGTTGTCAGAATGCTGTTGTCTATCGCGATCTGGATTGTGTCCTGAAGGGTTGTATCGAGTTCGGCGAGGTCCCATGTGGCTGAGTAATTCAAACTCAGACTGGAGGCCCAGGTCGCTGCACCAGAGACCGGACTGGATAGGGTGAGCATGTCTTGGGTCATCGGGATGTTGGCCGGCCCCGCCGTGCCGAAATTCGGTAGCGTGACCGCGGATGCCGGGTCGATCAGAACAATGCGGTTGCCCGGCCGGGCCTCGGATGTGACATCGGTTGAAGAACCGGCGAAGTTGACCATCAGCGGTTCTGCACGGCGCATCGAACTGCGCTCCTTCATGATGAAGGCGGGCGAACCACTCCAGACGTGTAGGCCATCACCGCCCACGGCGAAGACACCATTCGAGGTGACCGTGGCCGACTCAAGCCCGGCATAGGTGAACAGCGCGGATGTCGGGTGGAAGGCTCCGGACACATCGATGCGATCGATGCCGAATGCGGAGATGGCGATCAAGTGGTTGCCATCGCTAGAGAGATCGGTCACGGGCCAATCGCGCAACGCCCACGAGGCCACGCCCTGTTCCATCTCGAGTGAAGAGGCATTCCAATGCATCATCGGATCCTCATCGGTGGCGATGTGCACACCCCACCAATCCGAGGCGAGCGCGGTGATCTCGTTGCTTGGAAGAACATCGACCAAGGTCGTGTCGACTACGGCGAGTGCTGCACCCACCGTGGTGAGTTCAGAGAAGCCCGGACGCGTCGCGCCCTCCCCGCTGTGTGAGACATAGAGGTCATTGCCGGAGGAATCCCATGCGAATCCATCCACTGAATTGCCAATCATGCCTTGATTTCGACCGAACATCGGACCGATGTTCTGGGTGGAAGGTGTGATTCGGAACATGCCCATGCCCGTACCCACGAGCAGGTCGCCATTGTGCTGGGTGAGGTGATTGAGAACCGGGGTGGCCAGACCATCCGCAGTCGTGATTGGATCCTGCCAGTCGTCTGCACTGAGATTCCACACGCCAAGCCCGCCTGAGGTCGCGATGTAGGCGAGGTCGCCGATCTTCGCGAAGTCGTTGACGAAGTTCGAGGGCAGCCCAGCAGCGAGCCGGCCCGCACCCCAGGTACCATTGATCGGATCAAATCGTTGAACCCCAGCCGCTGTGCCCGCAGTGCCCATCAGGCCGACGATGATCTCGTTGCCGTAGACAGCCATGCCATCCTGCTGATAGTGAAGTGGGGTGCCGGAACCTCCCATCACGCCGGTGGCAAGGTCGATCTTGATCAGCCCCCAACCCGCGGTCGTGACCCACAGGTCGGTGCCGTCAAGCAGCAGTTCGTTGACCACCTCTGTGTTGAAATTCCATGCGCGCAGCCATTCCACGCTGCCGTTGGCCAACGGACGGCCTTCGAGCACAGCCGAGCCGTAGGCGGAGTAGTAATCGTCGATTGGAGTGACCCATATGTGGGTCGCGTTACCGGTGATCTCTGCGATGCGCCCGGTCGAGAGCGTTGCGAGCACGTCCCACCCACCGGGGAACATGCCGTTGGAATCGTAGTGATCCACCCGGTTGTAACCACTTGAACCACCTGCGCGACCAAGTGCGAACTGGGGCGTGGCCACACCAGGCACGGGTTCGATGCTCGTCGTCTCCGTGCCTTGATCAAAGCCGATGATGGTGTTGATGGTTGCACCGGTCGTACCGATCAGCGTGATGCCGCCGCCATCCATATGCCCGACCAGCAAGGTGCCGCCCGTATGGTGCATCGCTCCGGGGAAGATGGGTTCGGACACGACATTATCATCCTCATCGAGCACGGCGAGGAACTGCAGGTTGACGTAGTCATAACGCGCGATTGAGCCATCGTCCTCCTGGAAGCCGACATAGACGATGTCATAGGCCTCATCACAGGCGATTGAAGATGCGAAATCATGCGGCAGACCGCCTTGACCCTGATTCCAGTCGGCCAACCACGAGCCGGAATTCAGATCGAAGCGTGCGACCCCGCCCTGATTGCCGAATCCTGATGTGCGGCCGATTGCCACGTGGACGATGCCGTCGCACAGGCCGAAGTCCGCGCCGTATCCCTCGGGAATCTGACCGCTGCCGAGATCATGGATGGTCCACTGTTGGCTGGTGCCGTTGCGCTGAAGCAGCTTGGCATTGCGGTTCCAGCCACTGTTAGCCATCGACGAGACCCATAGATCATCACCGATCACCTCCATCGCATAGATTCCATCATCGGTATTCTGCGGCAGGCCGCTGCCCTCGGTCCACGTCGACAGCCAAGTATCATTGCGGAAGTCGTACCGAGCAACGCCCGATTCGGTGGCGAACAGCACCGTGTCACCCCAGGTGTCGATACCGCGAACCGGGCCTTCGACCACAGTATCATCCCAAGATTGTACCAGATTTCCACTCATGCTAACCTGATGCAGGGGGGTGTCGCCATAGGCTGCGTAGAGATGACAATCGCTGGTCACGACGGGTGCGCAATCCCCTGCGAAGCGTGCGTTCACGCGGTTCACCTGGCCATCGCTGGCCACCGAATCCAACCATGATGAACTGCTGTGGTTCCAACGAATCATGTGTCCGTCGCCGGTCCACCAATCGGTCGGCGAGATACCGATGTGTAGAATGTCACCGACCGCCCCGATGCCGTGAACGAAGGCGCTGTAACCTACGGAAGCACCGGCGTCAATCGTTGAATACTGAGTGTAATTCCAGGCATCATAGCTGTAGATCTGGTCATTCGAGTTCCACTGTGCGGGTCGCTCTTGTGAATAATAGATTCGCGAACCCATCAGCACCAGTTCACCCGGTGCGGCGTTGGGTAGCGTGACGCCATCCGAGTTGCTGCCGAGATCCCAGTGCTTGGCAACTGTTCCCGAATTCAGATTGATGTTGTCCAGGCCGCCGTCGCCACCGACCCAAATCCAACCCGCTGCAACGTCGTGAATCATCGCTGTGACACCATTGTCATCGAGGATGTTGGTATCATCCCAGGGCGTCAACCACTCATCTGTCGAGAGGTCATAACGCATGATGCCGATGCCATCGTAACCGATGTAGGCGATGTTGTTGTAAACGATCGTCTTGGCATTGTTCGTATTGACACCCGCTTCCCAAGTATGGATGACGGTGTCGTTGCCGATATCGATTACAGCTGCGCCTTGGAACTGGCCGACGTAAAGCCGGTCAGTCTCAAGCATCTCAAGGCTCTGGGTATATTCGCCTGGCAAGCCATCATCATCGTCCCAGCAGCCCTGATAATTGAGTCCGGAACGAGCATAACTGCACACGCCTGCATTGGTGGCTGCATAGATGTGGGAATTGTCAATCTCAAAGTCGTTGAAATCCGAAGGTCCATTCCAGCCGCCACCATTACCGAAGTTGGAGACGCCATTGGCCGTGTAGCGCACCGCACCCTGCTGGGTGCCGATCAGGACCGCTCCGGAACTCTCGACAAACAGGGTCTTCACATTGTTCGAGGGCAGGCCGCTGTTGGGCCCTCCCTGCTGGCGCAGCACGTCGATCTGCTCGCCTGTGGCCAGATTGTAGATGATGACACCATAGCCATAGAGGCCGAGATAGAGCGTGCTGCCGTCTACTGCGATCGGCGTTCGGAAGGTGTCGTCAACTCCCGTGGATGTCCACGGTGTGAGAAGGGTCAGGTTGGTCAGGTCAACGCGCTCGATTCCGTCGTCAGGTGTGCCTGCGTAGGCGATGCCATCACGCACGGTGAGGGCGCTCATCCGGTTGGTCTGAAGCCCATCCTGGGTGGTCCATGTGTCGGTCACGGTGCCGTTGGCGGGATCGACCACAGACAGACCAGCCTCAGGGTGCATGGTGATGATGGTGTTCGAGCCCAACTCGATGGCGAGCGCGGCCACTGTGTTACTCGACAGCCCGTCTCCAGTCATCCATTGGGCGAGCAGTGTACCATTCTGAGCCATCTGCAGCAGGCCGCCGCCCTCGGTACCGACGAACAGGTCTGTACCATCGGTGAGAATCGAGAGGGTCTCGAATCCCTGGGTCGAGAAGGGCAGCAACCAGCGGTCATTGGCGAGGTCGAAACGCTGCAGGGTCTGGCCGGCCGCGATGTGAACGATGCCATTGAGTTCGATCACATCGCGCATGTCGTCTTCGGAGGGGCCGGTCGCCAGCACCATTTCGCCAGCGTGAGCGGGGTTGCTCTGCGGCTCGAGAATAGCGAAGGAACCTGACCCATCACCTACGAGAACGGTGTCTTGAGACGGAGCCCGCGCGCCCGAGCCGGGCCATGGAATCAGTGCATTTCCTGTGGCGCGTGACAAATCGAGGTCGGCCACGGTTTGGGAAGTGGTGAACGAGAGGCTGGTCGTGTTGTAGGCGTGGACAGTATCGCCAGCGAGGATGTGGACCCAGCCGTCGACTGCGCTGATCCCGCGAATCTCATCACTTGCCAGCCAATTGCCGCTGTTCCAGGTCGCCAACCAATTGCCCGTCGCAATATCTCGGCGGGCGATGCCCGCATCGGCCATGCCGATCAGCAGGTGGGTATTGGCCATCTCCAGACTCATGACACGGTCGCTGGGTAGCGCGTTCTGGGTGTCGTAATGCTGCACGTTGCCGGCGCTTGCATCATAGTGGAACAGACCCGCACCATCGGTCGAGACCCAAACATCGGTGCTGACGATCATCATGTCTGTAGCACCAGCGCCATTCGAGGCCAGGCTGCCAACCTCATTCCAGTTTGAATTGATGCCGACCGAGGTCACTGAGACTTGGACTTGGAAAAGTGAAGCACCATCGCTGGCGAATAGGAAGCCAGGTCCAAACGCCTCCAAAGCGGTGATGGTCGTGCCGCTGGTCGGTTGATAGGTGCCGATCACACCGCTGTCATCCAAGGAGATCAGATGGATTGTGCCGTCGATATCCGCAGCGTGCAGATAGCCGCCCGAGGCATCGATTGCGAGGGCGACCGCGTGAATGTTATCATGGATGTGAATCACTGGAGGGTCGTTATTGGCATCGATCTGAACGATCGCGTCGGGGAAGGCGATGTAGAGTCGCCCATCGACGGGATGGGTTGCGCTGGCACGCACCTCGACGTCGATACGCTCCAGAGATACGAGTGGGTCGGCTGGTCGCAAGGCCTCGATGACAACATCGGTCACGGTCGCACCGCCGGGCAGCACCCAGCCAGCATTCGAATCGCTGTTCGGTGCAAGGCGACTGGAATGTGGATCGGGCCCGACGAAGTCGTTCTGTTGACCCAGTCCCCCTAGACCGCGCCAATCGAGTAGGGTCGCAGGCCCGTCTGGCAGGAAGAGCTGAGGTTGATCGATCCAGGTGCCGTTGCTGCCGTTCACACGAATCTCGAAGGTTAGATTGTCGATCTCGGCACCGGGTGCGAAATCGAGCATCAGATTGCTCACCGCCATCTGTCCGAGGGCGGGATCGGCACCGGTCGCCTCCATGCGCAACCACCCGGTGTCATTGCTGCCCTCTGAACCCCATTCTGCAATCTGTCCCGACTGGCCACTCGCCACCCAGGGCGTGGCCAACGGGCTCCATACGGCGAGCAACATCAGGCCGACCAGAACGTACGCTCGGCGGCTCGCTTGGACGTTCATCGTCTCCGCTGCAATTCGCCGCGCATTTGAAGGTCATGGCTCCATGTGCCAGTGGTATACAGAGTATACCAGCAAAGATCTGGGTCGTTTCACCCATCGATGACTCGTCCGCAGGACGGAATCACAATCTCAGGTCAGTCCGAGGGCGGAAGGTGGATAGGGGGAAGGCCAGCCCGAGATAAAGGGGAGTGGAAGAATAAGCGACGAACAGTTGCGTCAGGATGCGCTCGACTACCATTCTGCCTCACCACCAGGCAAGATCACGGTCGTGCCGACCAAGCCCCACGCCACCCAGCGCGATCTCTCTCTGGCCTACTCACCCGGTGTTGCCTATCCGTGTCTCGAGATCGAGAAGGATCCAGCCAAAGCGATGCTGTACACTTCGCGCGCAAATCTGGTCGCTGTGATCTCCAATGGCACGGCTGTGCTCGGACTGGGCAATATCGGCGCGCTCGCTGGCAAACCGGTGATGGAAGGCAAGGGATTGCTGTTCAAGGCCTTCGCGGACATCGATGTGTTCGACATCGAGGTCGATACCGAGGATGTCGATGAGTTCGTCGAGACCGTCAAGCGAATCGCGCCGACATTCGGCGGCATCAATCTGGAGGACATCAAGGCGCCTGAGTGCTTCGAGATTGAGAAGAGACTGGTCAAGGAACTCGACATTCCAGTGATGCATGACGACCAGCACGGCACGGCGATCATCTCCGGCGCGGCGTTGCTCAACGGCCTTGAGATTCTGGGCAAGGAGATCGGCCAGGTCAAGGTCGTCGTCTCCGGCGCAGGTGCATCAGCAATCTCCTGTGCGGCACACTACGTCCGTCTGGGCGTGCGAAAGGAGAATATCCTGATGTGCGATTCGGGCGGAATTATGACCAAGAAGCGCAAGGACGCGGGTGAATTGAACCGCTACAAAGCCAAGTTCGCTCGAGATGTTCCAGAGGGTGGAATCGGCGATGCTCTGGTCGGTGCTGACGTCTTCCTCGGCCTGTCGAAGGGCGGTATTGTCAGCGGTGACATGGTCGTGAAGATGGCCCCTCGTCCACTGATCTTCGCCCTCGCCAATCCGGTTCCTGAAATCATGCCCGAGGAGGTCGCTGCGGTCCGTGATGATGCGATCATGGCCACGGGCCGGTCCGATTATCCCAACCAGATCAACAACGTTCTGGGCTTCCCTTACATCTTCCGTGGCGCACTCGATGTGCAGGCATCTGAAATCACCGAGGGCATGAAGATGGCCGCGACGCTCGCACTTTCGAATCTGGCCAAGGAGATTGTCCCCGATGATGTGGCCGCAGCCTATGACGGTGAACAGATCCAATTCGGCCCCGATTATCTGATTCCCAAACCCTTCGATGCGCGTGTGCTCATCTGGGAAGCGAGCGCGGTTGCACAAGCCGCGGTCGAGGAAGGCGTGGTGTCCCCAGAGGTGGCCGAGGCCTTCGATGTCGAGGTCTATCGCAAGGAATTGGAGAGTCGACTTGGCCTCACCCGCTCGATCATGCGTGGTGTGATGGATCAGGCGTCGCGCAACATCCAGCGAATCGTGTTCTGTGAAGGTGACCATCCGACGATGATCAAGGCGGCCGCGCAATGCATCCGCGAGCGCATCTGCGAACCGGTCCTGCTCGGCCGCCAGCACGAGATCGAGGCGACGATGGCTGAACTGGGAATCGAACTCGGCTGCGAGATGATCGATCCTCGCGAGGACCCGCGCCGGCGTACCTCCTACTGTGACAAATTACACGAGGATCGTGGCCGCAAGGGCGTGACCCGTCGAGATGCACAAAGGCTGCTCAAATCTCGGCCATATTTCGGCGCAATGATGGTCGAGACCGGCGATGTGGACGGTCTCATCGGTGGCATCAACCGCCACTATCCGGACATCCTCCGGCCCTGCCTCGAGGTGATCGGCAAGGATGCGGATGCCCACTGCCTGATTGGCACCTACATGATGACGATCAAAGGGCAATTGATGTTCATCGGTGATGCAACGATCAACATCTATCCCGACTCGAGAACTCTGGCGGAGATTGCCGTCCAAACCGCTCGCGTCGCGCGTCGCTTCGGCATCGAGCCCAAGGTCGCTCTGCTGTCGTTCTCCAACTTCGGCTCCTCGGGCGCCTACCGCAGCGACCGGATCGAGGACTCGCTCAACATCGCTCGCGAACTAGACCCCACGCTCACCATCGAGGGGCCGATGCAGGCCGACACCGCGCTGATTCCCGGCATCCAGAGCGAGTATCCCTTCATGGCGTTCGACGGGGCTGCCAATGTGCTGATCTGTCCGAACCTCGCCAGTGCCAACATCTCCTACAAACTTCTGCAGCGCCTTGGCGATGCGGAGATGACCGGCCCAATTCTCGAAGGCATGGGCAAGCCGGTCCACGTGCTCCAGCGCGGAGACGGCGTGCGCGATGTGGTCCACATGGCAGCGATCTGCGCGGTCGATGCCCAGCGCTACGGCAAGCAGCGACTCTGAGGGACCCACATGGATTCCAAACTGCTCGAAGGCGTGTTCGACATCGTTCGCACACATTTCGATACCCGGGGCGAGGGTAAGGTTCGCGAATGGAGAACGGTCGAACAGGTCACTGAAGCACTGGATGTCGCTGTCAGCGATGAAGGAATGGATGCATCATCCCTACTACAGACGATTGATGTATATCTCAAAGAATGCGTCAATACTCAGCATCCTCTGTTCCTCCAACCACTGTGGGGAGGCTTGTCCGAAGCCGGCTTCGCCGGTGAGGTCGCGACGATTCTGGCCAATACCAGCATCTACACCTGGGAACTCGCGCCCGCAGCCACCATCGTCGAACAGGAACTCGTCCGCGCCCTCGCGGCCCAAGCCGGTTGGCCACAGGGTGAGGGTACCTTCACCAGCGGCGGCAGCAATGCCAACATGCTCGCCATGCTGCTCGCGCGAGACCGGATGTTTCCAGATGCGATGGACAAGGGTGTGGATGGCACCAGACTCGCCGTCTTCGTCTCTGCCGAATGCCATTATTCACTACAGATGAGCGCCCATGTGCTCGGCATCGGCATGGAGGGCGTCATCAAAGTCGCCACCGATCATCACGGTGTCATGTGCATGGATGCATTGCAAGAGGCGATTATATCCTCTGAGAGGACACCCTTCTGTGTGGTCGCGACTGCGGGAACCACAGTCAGAGGTGCCTTCGATCCAATCTCAAAGATCGCCGACCTCTGCGATGAACACGGCTTGTGGCTCCATGTCGATGCCGCGCTCGGCGCACCTTGCCTGTTCTCGCCCGAACTCGACCATCTGATGGCGGGAGTCGAGCGCGCCGACAGCCTGACCTGGGACCCGCACAAACTGATGGGCGTCCCGCTCACCTGCTCGACACTCCTCACCCCACACAAGGGCGCGCTCGCTGCCACCTGCTCCTACGTGCAGAGCGCGCATTACCTGTTCCACGTACCCGGCGAGGAATACGATCTCGGCCGAACCAGCCTGCAATGTGGCCGGCGGGTCGACTCGCTCAAACTGTGGATCGAATGGAAGGCGGTGGGCACCGATGGCTGGCGCGAACGCGTCGAACGATACGTGGCGCTCGCCGCCCAACTCGAATGGATGATTGAATCTGATGAGAATCTCGAGCTATGTTCGCCTCGGGTCTTCACCAACGTCTGCTTCCGCTGGCTCGAGCCGGGTCTTGCGGGACACGATCTCAACAAATTCAACGAAGCGGTCCGCCAGGAGATCCTCGAGCGTGGCAACACGATGGTGAGCCTTGCGATGGTTGACGGTAAGGCCATTCTGCGACCGGTCATCTGCAATCCCGCCGCCAATCAGAGCAGCCTGGACGCGCTGCTCGCCGAGGTGCACGAAGTCGTCGCCATCATTCGCGCCGAGTGATTCGGTAGACACCCTTTGCATCATTGTTTTTTGTTATTAAAATCTCCATTAAATGATGCAATTTGTATGGTGCAGGGGGCAGGGTTGGGGTGCGGTCAATCTTCTACAGCAATCTGAAAATAGTGTATCTCACTTGAGCCAATTACTGTTATTACGTCAATCATGGCAGTCCCATCAATCCGGATACTGGTACTCAGTAGGGCTTTGATTGAACCGACATTTTCATCACTGAAAATCGGATTTTCTCCACCGCTGAATTCATTTCCTCCCCTTGTCATCGAGCTATGCAAATTGGAAGTCAACTCACCACCAACTGTCCAGCTGAATACATGAACTGTAGGAGGAGCGAGGTCAGAGGAATCATCAACCACGATCATTGGCTTGTAATGTTCGGCCTCAGGTTCCGTGTCAGCATCGACCCAAACTGCAGTCAGTTCCCCTTCAGTATTCCCAGTTGCTGAGTATGCCGAATTATATGGCTGAGAATTTTCAGTGAATGGGTTGAATTCATAATACATCATTCTCCATTTGTCGTTATGCCACTCATCCTTTACCTCTACCAAGATATGGAGGAAATTGTCTTTATCAACGGCAGATGATAGCCGATAATGTCGCAACAAACCATCATTAGTACCTAATGTGTCCTCGCTGTTGTCCATGCTCATTCCCTCTCGGATTCTTGGAATGAGTTTATCACGCAATAGCCAAGTAGAATGATCATCACTTAGTTCGTA
>Ga0114996_10004223_pt1 | contig 17412 bp, 13 predicted proteins | sample ArcticOcean_MG_C_4_FD_87039 | JGI IMG/M metagenome (GOLD analysis project Ga0114996, IMG submission 87039) | Marine microbial communities from western Arctic Ocean - ArcticOcean_MG_CB4_134 | ecosystem: Environmental > Aquatic > Marine > Oceanic | place: Arctic Ocean: Canada Basin | collected...
AGGACATCCCCGGGTTCCATCTCCACGGGCACAGACGCCATGGAATCGGGCAGGGGCACCGTTGTCTGCGAGAAGCTTACGGCAAGATCAGCATCGCTATTCGTGCAGAGGACCGTCAGGTCCTGAGTGCCCGGAACCACTTGCATGCACCCGTTCTCTATCCTGCACGGATCCAGCGCCATCCACGCGGCCACACATGTTCCGGGGCGAGCCTTCAGATAGAACTGATCCTGGTGAAGGGCCTGGCCGCGAGAACCGGGGGGCTTGAAGTAGAGCATCGTCTGAACGGCCAGCGGCGGCGCTCCAATTAATTTCGTCAACCACGCGTCGATCCGGTCGTCAATCATCCACTCCAGACTAACGTCGTCCCAGCGATGCATATGGATCATGCGGGGGTACTGCTTCAGGGGGTCGTCTTGTTCGGGATCCACCCCGACAGAGTCACCCGGGTAAGCCGATTTCTTGCGCAGAACCATGTAGTGGTCACGGAGGAGATCCGTTTCCTCTGGAGAAAACAAACCCCGGGCGACACAGTAGCCATCTCGTTCATAGGATGAAGGATCGATTTCGGCTGTTCCTTTGACCACAGTTCCTCCGGTGAGAGGCGTCCAAACCGATGCAAAAACAGCTATCTATAGAAAATATGAACGGGTTTTGGCAAGGTGTCAACTCGAAAGGCCGAATCCCCGGCAGGCCGCCTCGCTTTCCTAAAAAAAGAAAAGGCCACTCTCGTTTATCGAGGTTGGCCTCAGTTGATGCTCTATCGCAATGTTCAGAGTTTCAGTCGATCTCAGGTCTGCTCACCATTCTTTTTTTCGTTCAGGTTCTCGAATGCAACTGGATTCATCAGCAGCGCGTCCGCAACGTCCTGCATCACTTCCTGTTGGCCGTAAAATCCTTTGGTCACCTGGCCGCGAATGCGAAGGATCTTCTCTTCGCGCGACTCGCGCGGCTCGTCTTCCTGACCGGGGGGAATTAGTTTTAGGCGAACGCTGAAATTCATCGTCGGATTCGTTTCGGCTTTAGAAACAGGATGGAAGAACGGAGACGAACTCTCCGGATCGCCTGCCATCGGGGAGGAATTCGACGGGATTGGCCTGGTTTGGAGGCCAACAGACAAAAACCACGCTCCCTCCCAGCAGCGGGCCATGCACACTCCTATGCACATACCTATGGATCGGCATATACGCTGGTCACTCCAGCGGAAAGATCATAAAAATAAGCACTTACATCATATCAATGAATACGGCATCCTACCATGTCATACCGAACTATACAAGACAAAGAGCCCGAATCCTGTTGTTCCAGGATACGGGCTCTGATCTCGCCGGAATGCCTCAATGCGAAACCTGCGTTATTCCGGCCTTCTATTTCTCCAGCAGCATTCTCAGCAGCGCCATGCGGATGAACAAGCCGTTCTGGGCCTGCCGGAAATAGGCGGCCCGGGGATCTGCATCTACCTCAGGAGCAATCTCATCCACCCGGGGCAGCGGGTGGAGAACCCGGCCATGCGACGGCAGCGCGTCCATCACCTCCTGATTAATGATATACCTGCCGCGAGCCTGTTCATAGTCTTCAGTCCTGTCTCCGAACCGCTCCCGCTGAATTCGAGTCTGGTAGATCACGTCCACCTCCCCTGCCACCTTCATCAGGTCCTCTTCCTCTGAGAAGGCCACCCCATGTTCCACCAGGTGATCCTTGATGTCGTCTTTCATGGCGACCACTTCAGGCGCCACGAACGTCAACTTCACATCATCGTACTTCGCCAGAAGGTAAGCGAGCGACCTGGCGGTACGGCCATTAGCCAGATCCCCAACCATGGCCACTCGAACCCCATCCAGCCTGCCGATCTCTTTCTGGATGGTGTACATATCCAGAAGAGACTGGGTCGGGTGCTGGCCAGGGCCGTCGCCGGCATTGATGATGGGTACCGAAGCAACCTCGGCAGCTCGTCGGGCGGCACCGCTTTCGTAATGGCGCAGCACAATCACGTCCGCATAGCCCTGAACGATCCGGATGGTGTCTTCCAGCGTTTCACCCTTGGCCGCCGAGGAGAACTCCCGTGCGCTCTCGGTCGTAATCACTTCGCCGCCCAGCCTGTACATCGCCGCTTCAAAGGAGAGTCGGGTGCGGGTACTCGGTTCGTAGAACAGGGTCGCCATGATCCGCCGGTTCATAATATTCGATCCGTAGCGACTTACGACCTCTTCCATCTCCTTCGTAACGGCAAAAAGATCAGCCAGAAGGTCCCGGTTGAACTGTTGAGCCTCAATCACATGGTCGAGCGAATCCATCTTTTCAGTCTCCACGTGGGCAAAAAAATACGCTCCCCTGTTCGGAGGAGCGTTAACCGACGGGTCGCGCCTGAAGTCTCGAAATCGTCGCATCGTCTGTCATTTGAAAGTCAATATAGAAGCCGTCGACGCCTGCGACAAGGCCAAAAATGACTCAGCCTGAACATGTGAGTCTGGAGCTGGCGGCTTGACCCTCGACTCCTCGTGGCGATATTCCCTGGAAACATGACCTCAAGGCCGTGCAGAGCGGCCAGAATGGTATTGACGCATATCCGCAATGCGATATAATTGAGGTGTAACGATCGAACATGCGGCCGCGCGACTGGCGATACCAGTGGAACTAACCACGATGGAGCGCGGCTGAATAGGGACTGCCGATCGCCTGGGCACCGATAATTTTGACGCGGCCTGGGCTTTTTTTGTGCCTGGACCAGACTCCGGGAGGAATACATGCCACAAGCAGGCCCCCTCACCACCTATCTCCAGAACCTCGGCGGACGCGCTCCCGATCCGGGGTTCATCGCCTACCTTGCATCGCTCCAACAGATCCACGGGACAGCTCCAAACGTATCCTCGGCCATCGTGCGCGAGCTGGAGGACCAGCGTCGCAACCTGAAAATGATCGCCAGTGAGAACTACTGCTCGCTGGCCGTCCAGTTGGCTCAGGGGAATCTGTTTACCGACAAGTATGCCGAAGGGATACCCAACCGCCGGTTCTACGCCGGCTGCGACAACGTCGACGACGTGGAAGCCTCCGCTGTCGATCTCGCAAAGACCATCTTCGGCGCCGATCATGCCTACGTTCAGCCTCACTCCGGTGCCGACGCCAACCTCGTCGCCTACTGGGCCATCCTCTCTGCCCGCGTTCAGGAGCCCCTTGTCCAGAACACAGAGGAGAAAGATGCCGGTGCGCTCTCACACGCCGACTGGGACAAAATCCGACAGCAATTAGGGGCACAGAGACTTCTTGGCATGGACCTCTATTCAGGCGGCCATCTCACACACGGCTACCGCCTGAATATCTCGGCCCGCATGTTCGACGCACATACCTACGAGGTCAGCAAAGAGACGCGGCTTCTCGACTACGACCAGATTCGGGCGCAAGCAAAAGAGGTGAAGCCACTCATCCTGCTGGCCGGCTACAGCGCCTACCCTCGAAAGATCAACTTCCGGATCTTCAAGGAAATCGCAGACGAAGTCGGCGCCGTCCTCATGGTCGACATGGCCCACTTCGCCGGCCTGGTCGCCGGCAAGGTCTTTACCGGAGACTTCGATCCGGTTGCTCACGCCGACGTGGTCACCACCACCACACACAAGACCTTGCGAGGGCCGCGCGGCGGGATGATCCTCTGCAAAGAGGAGTTCGCGGAGCACGTCGACCGGGGCTGCCCGCTGGTGTTGGGCGGCCCGCTGCCGCACGCAATCGCCGGGAAAGCCGTCGCCTTTACCGAGGCCAACACGCCGGAGTTCAAGGCCTACGCCGCCCGCATCGTGGAGAATGCCACGACACTGGCAGCGGCATGTGAAAGGGAAGGTCTGGAAATTGCCACCGGTGGAACGGACAATCACCTCATGCTCATCGACGTCACGCCGTTCGGCCTTACGGGCCGCCAGGCCGAATCGGTGCTCCGCGAAGCGAGCGTCACCCTCAATCGAAACACACTCCCCTTCGATAAGAACGGGCCGTGGTACACAAGCGGCCTCCGCATCGGCACTCCGGCGCTCACCACGCTTGGCATGGGCGAAGCGGAAATGAAGGAAATCGCCGGCATCCTCAAAGTCGTACTCGCAAATACACAGGCCGCCAAGGTCACCCGAGGCGCCAACAAGGGCAGCATGAGCCAGGCCCGCTATGTCATCGACCCGAACGCCCTGGAAGGGGTCCGGACCCGGGTGGCCGAATTGCTCGATCGATACCCCCTTTACCCCGAACTGGACCTGGAGTTCCTGAAGAACGCATTCGTCTGAGAGGAAGCGTGCTATCACAGCGCTGTACTGAGAGCCACCTGCGGAGAATCCTGCTGCCGCAGGACGAATGGACGCCCTTCCCAGCAGGATCCGACCGGGCGGCTTGGACCAATCTGCCCGATCACGTCCAACGAATCTGCGTCCAACGCGGCGAGGTCCACCTGGGTGCCGAGTGGCCCTCTGTCCCAGCCACAGCACTCCTCGAATTCGTCCGAACCGGCAGTCGCGACGGACGTTCGGCCGATGCAAATGTGGCCCGGAATACTTTACGCGACCTCCTGCTGGCCGAGGCCGTCGAATGGCAAGGCCGGTTCCTCGACGACATCCTGAACGGGGTGTGGTCTATCTGCGACGAAGCCAGCTGGACCCTACCCGCTGCACTCTACATCCAGAAGAGCGGCTTCGGCCTCCCCGACACCGACGACCCCATCGTCGATCTCTTCACCGCCAAGACTGTCATGGTAATGGCGGCCGCCTGCCACCTTGTAGGGCCCCAGCTCGAAACGATCTCACCCCACGTCGTCCCCCGCATCCTCCGCAAGATCCGCAACCGCGCATTCAATCCTCTCCTACAGCACTCCGACTTCTGGTGGATGGGGTTCGGCGAGCGCATCCCCAACAACTGGAATCCCTGGATCTGCTCCAACCTGCTGGCCGGTGTCCTGCTCCTGGAAACCGACCACGACACGCGCATCTCTCTCGTATCCAGGATCATGCAGATCACCGACACCTTCCTCGACCGCCACGAGCCCGACGGGGGGTGCAACGAAGGTCCCAGCTACTGGGACCGCTCGGCCGGATCCCTGTCTGAACTGCTCGTCTTCCTCAACGGGGCCACTGGCGGCGCCATCGACGTCTTCGAAGAACCCCTCATCAGAAACCTCGGCCGGTTTCTCTACCAGGTCCATATCGACGCAGGCTACTTCGCCAACTTCTGCGATGCCCCTCCCGTCTGGCGGCCGCCGCCTGCTGTCTTGTACCAGTTCGGCTCGCGCATCAACGATCCGAAACTGAAGGCGCTCGGCAAGGTGGCCTGGGATCGCCAACTTCCCCACAAGCGTTTCAGCGGCAAGGGAATGAGTCGTGATTTCCTGACCCTCCACATGTGGAAAGAGCTCGACGCTGCGCCACCGGCGACGGCCCCATACGTGCGAGACAGCTGGCTCCCCGATACGCAGATCGCCGTCGCCCGCGACCGGGAGGGAACACCCGATGGATTCTGCCTGGCAGCAAAGGGTGGCCACAACGGCGAGAGCCACAATCACAACGACGTTGGCAACGTCATGGTATACCGCGACGGAAAGCCGGTTCTCGTAGACGTCGGCGTCGGCACCTACACGAAGCAGACCTTCTCGGAGGATCGATACGGCATCTGGACGATGCAGTCCTCCTATCACAGTCTGCCCACTATCAATGGTACCGCGCAAAAAGAAGGCGCCTCCTACGGCGCCCAAGACGTCGCATACGCAGCCGATGACCAACAGGCGGAAATCTCAATGGATGTCTCCTCCGCCTATCCAGAGGAAGCAGGAGTGGATGCCTGGGTCCGGACGGCCACTCTGCAGAGATGCCGTTCCGTCACCATCGTCGATCGCTTCGCGCTGTCGCGCCCATCGGACGACGTCTGCTTGAGCTTCATCACCCCCTGCGAAGTCGACGTCGAAGAGGGCGGGCCTGTCCGATTGAAGGAACGCGTCATCGCAGAGGAGCGCTTGAGCGGCTCTGCCATCCTCAGCTACGACCCGGGCGACCTGTCGGTCGTGTGCGAACAGATCGTTCTGGACGACGAAAATCTCACCAGGTTCTGGGGATCTGTCCTCACTCGCATCCTGTTCAGGTCCATCAGAGTCCTGACGCAGGATACGTGGACCTTCCAGTTGACCTGAAACAACTCCTCTATACCATCCACACCAATCTCGAAGACACCGAGGTTTCCATGCTGGCCAAAGGCGCCTCCGTGGAACGGCTCCATGCCGTTCTCCGGCCTATCGAAAACTGGACCACTGTTTCACCGGCGAACGAGCGAACCGGTTGGGCCCACCTTCCCGACGACCTCCGCGCCATCCTCATCCGCAATGGCGAGCGTCACATCGGCTCGGAATGGCCGCCCCTGCAAGCGACGCGTGCGCTGGAGTTCGCCCGGGAGGGCAACCGATCTCGCTACGAGGCAGCCAGCTTCGGCCGGCGCAGCGTGCTCCAGGATCTGGTGATAGCCGAATGCGTCGAATGGCAGGGCCGCTTCCTGGATGACATCGTCAACGGCGTCTGGGCCATTTGCGAGGAGTCCTACTGGGGAGTTCCTGCGCATCTCGGTTTGCAGAAAGCGGGCGGCGGGCTCCCCGATACCACCGAACCAACCGTCGACCTGTTTGCTGCGGAAACCGGCGCCACCCTTGCCTGGACGCTCCATCTCATCGGCGTGGGACTGGACTCCGTGTCGCCGCTGGTCCATCCCCGAATCGAGAACGAAATCAGGCACCGCATCCTCGGCCCGTGTCACGAACGGGAGGATTTCTGGTGGATGGGGTTCAGCGGAGAACGCCGGGTCAACAACTGGAATCCGTGGATCTGCTCCAACTGGCTTGTCGCCCTCCTTGCAGTCGAATCCGATTCCCATCTTCGGGCGGTAACAGTACACAAGATTCTGCGTGCGCTGGACAACTACATCGAGGGATGCCCCGGAGATGGCGGCTGCGATGAGGGACCCAGTTACTGGGGCGTTGCAGGCGCCTCCCTGTTCGACTGCCTCGACATCCTGCACGCCGCCACCGACGGAGCCATCGACGTCTTCGGAGAACCGTTGATCCGCGACATGGGCGCCTACATCTATCGGGTCCACATCCAGGACCGATACTTCGTCAACTTTGCCGATGCCCCGGGTCGGTGGTCGGCGCCGGCCGCCCTCTGCTACCAGTACGGGCGACGGACGGACGACGAGGGCCTGGTTGGATTCGCCGCGGAGGCCTGGCGCGCAAGCGACCCGGCGTCTCGCACCAGGGACCGTACCTTCACCCGGAGGTTGCGCACCTGCTTTTTTTGGGGAGAGTTGGAAGCGAAAACGGATGCCGCGGCGCCCTATGTCGCTGATGCGTTTCTACCCGACATCCAGGTGGCAGCGGCAAGGGATGAGAAAGGTTCGCCAGGCGGCTGGTACATTGCGGCCAAGGGCGGCCACAACAATGAACACCACAATCACAACGACGTTGGGAACGTCATCGTCTATCGAGACGGGAAACCCCTTCTCGTGGACGCCGGGGTTGGAACCTACACCGCGAAAACCTTTAGCCCCCAGCGCTACGACATCTGGACGATGCAGTCGGCGTACCACAATCTGCCCACCATCAACGGTACCCAGCAGTCTGTCGGCGAAGCGTTTGCGGCAAAAGCGTTCACATACAAGGCAGAAGGCTCATCGGCCGAGATCTCTCTCGACTTGGCAGAAGCATGGCCCGCTAAAGCTGGCGTCCGCGCATGGGTTCGCACCGTGGTGCTGGAACGAGGCCGGGAGGTTCGAGTCACCGACACATGGGACCTTCAATCGGACCCCGAAAGCCTCACCCTCAGCCTTCTCACGCCCTGCGAAGCAACCGTGAGCGATCGCGAACTTACACTCGGCGGCCGCATCATCCGGGAAGGCGTCGAATCAGCCTCTGCCGTCATCGAATACAACGCCGAACGCCTGGCGCCTTCTCTTGAATCGGTAGCCATCGATCCGGACGACCGCCTGGCGCAGTCGTGGGGCGGCTTCCTTACCCGGATCCTCTTTGAAGCAGTCGATCCTTCTGCCCGAGGCTCCTGGACCATCCGAATTCATTGACCTACCGGTCTCCTGTCTTCAACCTCCGCAGCTGGAACGATTTCCTGTCGAACCCCTTCAACATCTCCTCCATCTGCTCGACCATGAGCTCGTCCTTCCGAGCGTCCAGGTCATCGTCCACCTCGCCGTCGGCCTCGAGATCCCATGCCAATCTGTAGTGCTATTCGCGCATAACCTGAAGATTGCTCCTGACATCCCAGGGCGCTGTGATCCTCAACGCGCCAGGCACACCGCCAGCTTCACCGATTAACGGCCTGACGGCTCTGCGCGTGCTCCGATTCCCAGCGCTTCTGACACCGCGTCGTGAAAAGCCGGTCGCAGCTCTCGGATGGCGTTATTCTTCCGCGTCGGGTGCACCCGGTTTGTCAGAAGTACCACGCCCAGTCCGGTTTCGGGGTCTGCCCACATCGACGTGCCCGTAAAGCCCAGATGCCCGAATGACCTCGTAGAGAAGTGCCTTCCGGCCGAACTTCCCTCCTCCGAGACCGTGTCCCATCCCAATCCGCGGGTACTTCCGTCCACGATCCCGGCTCGCGTCACATACCGACGCGCGCCTTCTTCAGGCAGAACCTGCGCGCCGTCCAGTCTCCCGCCGTTCTGGTAGGCTGTCAGCAGGCGCGCCAGATCGGTGGCCGGCCCAAACAGCCCGGCGTGAGACGCAACGCCGCCCATCGCCTGTGCATTCTCGTCGTGAACGGCACCATGAATCAGACCCAACTCTCCTACTTCCGTCGGCGGGATCTCTCCGAGCAAACCCGTCGATGGACAAAAGCCCGTACGGTGCATCCCCATCGGATTCAGCACCCGTTCCGTCAGAAGCGATTCAAGCGTCGAGCCGCTCGCGGCCTCCAAAACAGCGCCCAGGAGAATGAAGCCGAGGTCGCTATATCGCGTGACCTCACCCGGCGGTGTCTCCAGCGAAATATCACAAATGGCCTCCGCAAACTCTCCCGAACCGCTGCACCACTCATACAGGGGCAGGTGGGCGGGCAGTCCGCTGCAGTGAGCCAGCAGATGTTGGACCTGAACGGCCTCACGACCGCCTCCCACAAACGCCGGAACCCATGCTGACACCAAATCGGTCGTCGACAGCATGCTCTGTTCCTCGAGAAGCATGCACGCGGTAGCCGTCACCGGTTTCGTCAACGACGCCAGGTCGTAGCGATCCGACATCGCCACCGGCCTGGCGTCAGTGTCGTAGGTATGGCGCCCTTCCATAAGGGTTGCCACCGTATCCCCGCCACGCACGACAACGGCAACAGCGCCAGGCGTTGTTCCGGTTGAGATGTGTTCCGTGAGCACCTGTCTCGCTCGTTCCATCAAGCTCATTTCCCCACGTCTTGCATCCGGTGTTGGGCCATCATCCCTCTCCCGATTCCATGCAGCGCGGGCATCCGCGCTGCCTTGACCCCCGACGACCGACGAGGTAGATTATACCCGTCGCTCCTCCTCCCAAACATACGACAGCAGAAGCAAGATGTCGCCCGAAGTGAGGTCGCCACGTGCACAACCCCGAGGTTCTTGTCGTGCTGGTCAACGCCAGCTCCGAAGATGAGGCCCTGCGAATCGCCAGAGCCGTTGTGGATGAGCGTTTGGCTGCCTCCGCCAACCTGATCCCCAACGTCCGCTCCATTTACCGGTGGAAGGGTAGTGTTGAGGACGAATTGGAAACGACGATGGTCATCAAAACCGTTCCCGGACGGCTGCAAGCCCTCACCAGACGAATCGTCGACCTCCACAGCTACGACGTTCCCGAAGTCATCGCCCTCTCCGTCATCCGGGGCCACGAGCCCTACCTTAATTGGGTCCGCAAAAATACAACATCGTAGTCCAAACGCGTGGTAGAGCGATTCTCTGCCCTTTGCCCTCTGCCTTCTGCCCGGCCTTCCTCCCATGCCTTCTTCGTCCCTAAAAACTGCCATCGGCATAGACCTTGGCGGCACCTTTCTAAAGGGTGGCGTCGTCAGCGCCGACGGCGAGTCCCTGGACCGCCTGAGTCGACCCACCGACTCGGAGAAAGGTCTGGACGCCGTTGTCCAGAACATCGCCGATGTCGTGGACGAACTCTGCCGTCGCAACGACATCACCGACGATCGGCTGCTGGGCATTGGCGTCGGCATCCCGGGCGTCACAACTTCAGAAGGCGTCGTCATCCTCGCCCCGAATCTCGACTGGCACCACGTCCCGTTCCTCGAGATTCTCCAAGAGAAACTCGGCAAACGCATCGAAGTCGACAACGACGCCAACGTCGCCGCACTCGCGGAGGCGCACATCGGCGTCGGCGACGGTTGCCAGCATCTGGTCCTCCTCACGCTCGGGACCGGAATCGGGGGCGGAGTCGTCCTGGGCGGTCGGATCCACCACGGGGCGTCGCATTCGGCCGGCGAAATAGGCCACACGTGCGTTCTCCCCAACGGCCCCGTCTGCCGATGCGGCAAGCCAGGGTGCCTGGAAGCCCTCGCTTCGGGACCAGCGATGGTGCGCCAACTGATATCCAGAGACGCCAGCGATTGGCCCTCGGGCGAACCGGCAACCCCGGAACTCATCTGCAGGAAAGCGGCTGAAGGTGACGCAGACTGCCTCGCCGTCGTGCAGGAGACGGCGGGGTATATCGGAATCGCCGTAGCCAACATCATCAATCTCCTGAGCCCCGAAGTCATCGCCATCGGTGGGGGCATCTCCGCCGCAGGCGAAACCATCCTGAACCCCATCATAGACTCCGCCCGCGCCAACACTCTCGAAGGTCTCTTCGAACACACCCGCATTCAGACAGCCGCCCTGGGAAATGACGCCGGCTACCTCGGCGCCGCCCACCTCGTCCTGTAGCGTCACCGTCTTCTCGCCGTTACGCCTGACTTCCTTTCTCAACCACCCATCTCCAGCATTGACCTCCTAACGTGCGCGTGTCATGCTATATGCATCACGCGTCTGCGGCGAGGGTTTCTCTCTGCCCTCTGGCCTTTGCCCTCTGCCCCGAGGCTTTTCATGATCGAAGTCGCCTCGCTGACCAAAACGTTCTCGCTTTCTAGAAAGCAGAAACGCGAGCTGGGCGGTGGTCGCAACAACAGCAGCGTCGACGCTCTCCGAGACATCTCCTTCACCTGTAAGCCCGGTCGTGTCTTTGCCCTCCTGGGGCCGAACGGAGCCGGAAAGACAACCGCTCTTCGCATTATCGCCACCATGCTCCAGCCCACGTCCGGGACGGTGCGGGTCTGCGACCTCGATACCGGCAGAGATCCGCACCTCGTCAGAAGCTGCCTGGGAGTTCTGACCGGCCAAACAGGACTCTACGACCGCCTCACGCCCACCGAAATGGTCCGTTACTTTGCCGATCTCAATGGAATGGATCGGGATCATTTCGAACAGCGACGACGCCACCTCTTCGAACGCCTCGACATGGAAGACTTTGCCGACCGCCGGATCGGCAGGCTCTCCACTGGGATGCGTCAGAAAGTCTCCATAGCGCGGACCGTCATCCACGCCCCCGAGGTCATCGTCTTCGACGAGCCTACGGCCGGGTTGGACGCTGTCACTTCACGCAATATCGTCCAGCTGGTCAGGGACAGCAGAGAAGCCGGGAAAACCATAATCTTCTCCACCCATCGGATGGGGGAAGTCGACCAGCTTAGCGACGATGTCGCCATCGTCCACAAAGGCGCTCTCCTGTACAATGGAACGTACTCCGATTTCAAGACCGGCATGCAGGCGCCCACGTTGGAAGATGAATTCGTGCGGCTGATTGAGGAGGTGGACCGATGAGAGTGACCATCACCATCTTCCTTAAAGAGCTCAAGGACACCCTGCGCGACCGGCGAACGCTTTTCGCCATGATCTTAGCTCCCATTCTCGTCTTTCCGGTCATGATCACGCTTTCCGTGAACCTGATGAAGTCCCAGGTGAAGAAGGCCGAAGATAAAGTGCTCCGAATCGGGCTCGAATCGGCCGGCAATGCTGCAGACATACGCGACTCACTGCTTGCACGATCCGACATGCGCGTCGTGGAAGACCTTGACGTCGACAGGATGAAGCATCTCATTCAAACCGACAGCCTGGACGCCGCCCTCGTCTTCAGCAGCGATTTCGACACGCAGATCGAATCCCATCACGAAGGAAGTGTGCAGCTGCTGCACAAATCAGCCGAAGCCTTCAGCACTGCCCGCACGAAACTCCGGGAGTTGCTTTCAGCCTATGAGAGGCGGGTGGTCTCGGCGCGATTCAAAGACCTCAGGGTCGATGAAGCCATCACGTCAGCCATGGAGATCCAGCACGTCGATATTTCCACGCGGCAGGAGAAATTCGGGAAGGTGATAGGTGGGTTTCTGCCCTACATCTTTGTCCTCTTCTGTTTCATGGGTTGCATGTACCCGGCAATCGACCTGGGGGCTGGTGAAAAGGAACGGGGAACCCTGGAAACACTTCTCTCGTCTCCGGCGACACGCATGCAGATCCTGCTGGGCAAGTTCGGCGTCATCGTCCTCACCGGCATTACGTCTGCAATCGTCTCCGTACTCGGTCTCTATGCAAGCGTTCGCCTCGCTGTGCAACTTCCGCCCATGATTCAGGAGATGGTCTCCGGCCTGCTCCAGATCTCCTCCCTCCTGATGGTCATCAGCCTGCTTGTCCCGCTAACCATCTTCTTCGCCGCTCTCCTTCTCTCCTTCTCGATTTACGCCAGATCCTTCAAGGAAGCCCAAAGCATCATAAGCCCCCTCACCCTCCTTATCATCATCCCCGTCTTCATCGGCCTCATCCCGGGGATAAAATTGAACGGAGTCACTGCACTGATTCCGATCCTGAACGTCTCCCTCGCGTCTCGGGAAATCCTGTCGGGTACCATCTCCTACCCCCTGCTGGCCGAGGTCTATGCATCTCTCATAGTTCTGGCCGCGGCCGGCCTGACAGGATGCGCCAAATGGTTCGGCAGAGAGCAGACCATCTTCCGCAGTACCTGAAACGCATCACTCGCCTGACATGAGAAGAGCCCCGCCGGACACTCGCCCGCGGGGCTCTTCTCGTGATCGAACGGCCCTGAAATCCCGCCTTCTTGCTGCTCATCCGTTTCTTCCGCAGCCGGTAGCGGCGCTTCTTACCCCAATTCAATCCTCTTCCGGGTATATGCGCTTTCCCGGATTGCTTCAAGCACCTGCATGGCTCGGAATCCGTCCTCCAGGGTAGCCGACGGCTGCTTCTCTTCCAGCAGCGACTCTGCGAAATGCGTCAGCTCCTCCAGGTATCCACCGCCCGTATGCCCGGGCATGTTCTGCGTATTCTCCCAGGTCTGGAACGACAGGCTTTCGTAGTTCTGGCGTTCCTCACCCGTCCAGAGTGGAGGAATTGACATCCTGAGGGATCGATTGTTCTCTACCTCCACCACACCACCTTTCGACCCGAAGATGCGGTGCCCGATCCAATAGGGCGCATGCGCGACCAGCGAAAGGCCTCCCGTTGCACCGCTGGTGAACTGCAGGCTCACCGAACATGAATCGAAACGTTCGTCGGTCCCACGCAGCTCGGCCGACACCGACGCGATATCGCCCATTAAAAACCGTGTGCAGTCCATCAGGTGTACCCCCTGCCCCAACAGGAAACCGTCGAAACCCGTTTCTGCGCCCCAGGCCGGCATCGGCGCAGCTGGACCCGGAGCGTAAAACCGGCCGTGGCAGTGGTTTGCCTCACCGAATCCGTCCCCGGTTACAATCTCCCGCACACGCACGTTCACCGGCGAATGCCGCCAGTGGGTTGCAACCATTCCGTACGTCCCCGACACCCGGGACGCCTCCACCAGCTCCAGCGCCTGTTCGGCCGTTGCCGCCGGCGGGCTTCTCCGTGAACACGTGCAGTCCCCGCCCCAGCATCTCCTTCGTCAACGGCTGCATCATCGTCGGCGGTCCCACAACCACCACCGCGTCAGGCGCCGCCTCCGCCAGCATCACCTCCACGTCGTCGTAAGCCGCAGTTCCCCACCGTAGAGCGGCGGCCTGTGCTTTCGTCGCATCCAGATCGCACATCCCAACCAGCTCAATCTGATCCACCAGGCGTGCGTTCGGCTGCAGCGTACGGCTGGAATGACTCCCGCATCCGATGAAACCCAATCTCAATCGATCCGCCATAGTCTCGAACCCTTCTGAGGTTTCACTCCAGCCCACACCGGACTTTTCCCCTGTACCCTTCCCTTCAGTCACCAAACACCGCCGACGACGCCCGTTTAGCCTTCTCCTTTCGCTCGCCCTCCCCCACATCCCCCATCGCCTTGTAGAACGCCTCATCGTAGTCCCGCGTCTTCACCACCACCGGCATCGGCACCGCATGCCCGAACATCAGCGCCTGCTGCTTCGAATCCAGACTGGCCAGAACGCTTCGCAGCCCGCTGGCATTCGACACGCCCGTCAGCACTGCCTGGATATCCTTCTCGTCGTTCAGAAGTGCCGTGATCTTCGTCCCCAACTGGGACAGTACCTCTTCGTCGATCCCCGACGGCCGTTGGTCAACAACCAGCAGAGACACATAGTACTTCCGCATCTCGCGGGCGATCGTTCCGAAAATTGTCTGCTTCGCGGTTGCCGGATTCAGAAACTTGTGCGCTTCCTCGATCGTAATCATCAACTGACGCGGCTTGTCCTCCGGACGCTGCGTGGCAAAGTAGATCTCACTCTTCTCCACGTACTTCTCGTGAATCCGACGCGACAGAATATTCGCCACCAGCAAATAGGCCAACATGCTCGTCTGTCGCCCGAACTCCAGGACGATGTGGATCCCCCGGTCGATGTAGTCCAGCATTGCGTCCACTGCGTCCGGGCCCGCCATCCGTTCAGCCAGGAAGGGGAAGTGATCTAGCCGCTTCAACTTCCGATGCAGCGCCGAGAGCGAACTCTTGTTGGCGCCCAAATCCTCGGCGAACTGCTCGATGTCGGGACCGTCTACGGACAGAAGCTGCCGCAGCCAGCGATGCTTGTAGACCGCATACACCAGGTAGGCCGACTCAGCGGCAGTCGGGTTCAACTGCAGCTCATCCTGCAGAGCGATCACATCCTCCACCGTCACCTGGTCATACGAAATATGGACCTCATGGTCCGGCTGGGCCCCCCGCTTCCGCGTCGACTCTGGGTCCAGGGAGAAGAGCGCCACCTTGTTCCCGAACAGCTGCTTCAACCCTTTCACGAAACTCCCCTGACCCGAGCCGCTCTCTTTCATCGCCTGGTAGCCGTACTCGTTGTGCATATCGAAAATCAGGTTCACGGCTTTCTCATTCCGAATCATCCCGCACAGCACCAGCCGCGTCAGAAATGACTTCCCCGTCCCCGTCTTCCCGAAGATCCCGTTGCTCCGCTCCCCAAACCGGTCCAGGTTGATGCAGACCGGCGTCTCCATATCCAGAGGCGTACCCATGTTGAAGAATCGGTCGTCCATCGACTCGCTGCCGAACACACGGGACACATCCGCCTCCTCCGCCTCCACCACCTTGGAGAAGTGGCTGGGAATCGTCTTCACCGGGCGGGCATCGCCCTCCACCCGCTCCCCCTTCTCCAGCATCAGCATCGGCCGCATACTCACCGTCACGTACGTACTTGCCCCATTCAATACAGAGTGCAGCAGTTCGTCACCCTCACGCGGCGGGTACAACAGAATATCCGGGTTCGTCGCGTCCAGGCGCAGATCCGTAATCATCGAGAAGAACTCGTTCTTGAACCCCTCAATCACCACGAACTTTCCCGCCTTCACATCCTCCACACTCCGATCCGGATTCAGCTTCATCTCCACACCATCGGTCAAAGAGCCCTGGGTAATCACCCCCGTGCTCCGCCGCTTCAGCGCGCCATTCGCCCCCACCGAAAGGTCGTCTGTCTCTTTCTGAGATCCGTTCACCCAATCATCCTCTTGGCACAAAAGTCACGCGTGCTCTTGATCTGGCTGTCCGCTGACAACTGTCTGCTCATTCCGTAATCCGCCTCATCATCGAACTCAGCCGATCATAATCATCCCGGACCAATCGGCTCAGATCCTTTCCCAGACCGACCAGGTAGGGCATATCGTATCCCCTCGCATGCCACGCGTTCCGTGTTGCCGCGATGATCAGATCATCCGTCGGCAGCCGCTGCTGGCTCAAAATCGCCCGCACGAAATCCCCATTCCGCGTCAGCGCCTTCAGGTCCGCCTCCGGGCAGGCATTCACGAAACTGTGGATGCGCGGTGGCAGGGGAGGAAGCGACCGCCGCGGCCCCTCCTCGTCCCGAAACCCGATCACCGCCACCTCGAACTCCGTCCGCAGCAATTCAAAAATCTGCGGCTGCTCCATCCGAAGCTCTTCCTCCGTCTTCCCATAGGCCGTCGGCCGCCGGTTAGGCTCCATCGATCGCGTACTCACATTGAACACCACGCCGTAGACGACGGGTATCGTATCCGTCATCACAAACGACCCGAACGCAGGGGACCCGTTCAACTCGCGGCACTCCGCCGTAAACAGAGCCGTGCTGCTCTCCACGACCTCGCCGAGGTAATCCTGGCTGACAATGCTCATAGGGGGAGCCCCTTAGTCACTCGATTGCTCGTCATTCGTCATTTCGTTTCCCCACGCCGTCCCCGCCCACACCTCCATCGCCTCGTACTTATCCTCCCACGTCGTATACATCGCCCCCACGATCCCCTTCACCCCCGCCGTCTTCTCGATCCACTCGCCGATGCGTGCCCCATCCTCGTCACTGTCGTAGTAGCCCGACAGGATCTGCCGGCATCCCAGGTCAGCAAAGAAAGGAGCGTTCTTACCCATTAGCCCCCCGTGCCAGTTCACGATTCCGATCCCTGGATCCAACCCTTCCCACGACCCTTCGAACGACCCATTCACTGCGTAGAAGTTGTCTTTCGCGTTGTGCATCGGATCGAACATATCACTCCAGACCCAAATCTCGGCGTCGGACCGTACGTCCCGGATGATGGCCGCTGCTTTCCGGACGTTCCACGCCAGCAGCTCCCCGGCCGTCATCCCCATGCTCCGGCAGTGGGCGCACTGGTTCGCCACCCGAAGCTCATCGTGCGACATGAAAAACGCGGGCGGATGCAGAAGCTTCTCGATCCGCTCAACCTCAGCCCGCCAGTCGTCGAAAATCTTTGGCTCGCTCAGACAGCTGGTCACCCGGTCCTCGTAGATGATGATCGGGTGGTAGAAACTCACCCTCAGCCGTTCTTCGTCCGATATCCGAGAGCCATCCGTCAGCCGGATCGATGGTCCGTCGTGCACCGGCTTCCACGGGTGCAGCTGCGGATCGACGATGGCTTCGTAATCGACGCCCTCCTCGTACACCACACCGGAATTGCCCTTCACCGTCACGGGAGTACCCT
>Ga0114996_10004225_pt1 | contig 17410 bp, 32 predicted proteins | sample ArcticOcean_MG_C_4_FD_87039 | JGI IMG/M metagenome (GOLD analysis project Ga0114996, IMG submission 87039) | Marine microbial communities from western Arctic Ocean - ArcticOcean_MG_CB4_134 | ecosystem: Environmental > Aquatic > Marine > Oceanic | place: Arctic Ocean: Canada Basin | collected...
CGAGGATTCGCTATCAATAGCAGTAAATTCCTCCAAGTCCTCATCCAGATAAGAACCCTTAGCATTCATTTTAGACTCCATCTCATAAGCCAATTCTTTAGTTAGTCGGACTCCGACTCGCTTCCAATACCTTGTTTCTGTCATTCAAATCACCGCGCTTTACTCATACCTATTTTTCACCTATCCAATATAAACTCTCGCCCCTTTGAACAACATATCCCCGTTTTTTCTTATTTCTCCTCGCAAGGGTCATAGTAAGTAGCCCTTGGTTGTAGTCTAAAGAATGGTTTGTCATTACAGATAGCATCCACTATCACTTCCACTTCCCGACAAGGTTCGTTTGAATGTTCTTCAGGGAGGAGAAATTGAACTCCTTTAATCAAATCAAGAGTTATGGCTTGCACTAATTCCTCACGCAAATGAGGGTGCTGGCAACAAATGTTATCTTCAGACATGACAGACTAAGTAAGATGAACTGCTCTTTATGTTTTGTCATCCACCATAACTACTCCATTATAGTTGTGAACAGAAATTCGCCGCCCCATTTCAACGGTGCAAAACAGAGCATCCATAACATCAGTATCAAGGAAGCCTTGGTTAAACATCTCATTAATGACCTCTCTCAATTCATCTATCATCCGAGCCGATTCTATTTGCTTACAATAATACTTCCATGTTTTACCATTCCTTCCTTTGGCTCGGATTGGAACTTGTGAATTAGCAGGGTGGGGAGTTAACTCGTCAGGCCAAACGGAATCTGCTAAAGGTCTATCTTCCATAGATTTCTTCAACTCTGCATTTTCCTGAGCCAACTGATTCAACATCGGTAGCACTTGTTCTCGGAGAGCCTTAAAATCACTTTCGTAATCATCAGAATGAGATAATTCCAGCAACTCTTTTAGAGAAGACACAGATTCACCTTCGGGGGAGGGATTCGTCCAGCCCTGTATTAGTCGAAATGCACCCACATTCTTGACATATCAAAGTGGGTTGCCTATTGATAATAACTGTTCTAACATTAGAAGAAAGACAAAAACCACAAATCCGAAACAAATTTTCACCTTAAAACAAATGGGGTTCATAACCACTACTCTCACGATTGTAATGATACAAAGTCAAAGGTCGAGTCGAAGAACCTGCGCGACGGCGTTGGTCGTTGACTTGAACCCACGCCGAAAGGAAAGAAGTTAAAACAGGAGTGAACCCTGTCACATACAATTCCACCTTTGCCTCCTCTGGCAAATTAGAAATAAACTCAAAGGCGGTGTTATAGTGTGCAGAAAAATCCATTGGATTTTCCACCATCATAGGAAACAGAAAGTTATCCTCAGAGACTTGAGGAATATCATGTCGCCCAGGGCCACATAATCCTACTGTGAAAACTTCCATTTATTCTTCCTCCTGTGATGAAACTATTGGTGTCCAATGAGTTTGTAGGTCTTTCATAGTAAAGGAATCAAAATCTGCTTTGAAGAAAACTGTTCCTGTGTCACTAATCCAAACACTTTCTATTACTATTTGTCTCATATTGTGTAAGTTTCTAAATCGGTGTCCAATCATATCTTGCATTTACTCACCACCCTCAATCATAGGAGAACTCTTTTCAGAAATAGTGTCCCAACATTCCAAACATACCATCATAGTAGTTTGCGTAACACCATCAGAGTCCATCTTACCAATTAACATAGCGACAGGGTTCAAAGGGTTATCACAATCAGGGTATTCACAGAAGTCACTCATTTAGTCCTCACCTTCTGAGAAATTCGGCATACCTGTGAGGTCGGAGGTAATGACTTCAATATCCAAATCATCACTAATAGGAATAGTAAAAATAGTTCCTGAACGAAGGTGAACTGTAATTTCATCTTCGGTTGTGGTAAAAGCGGCTATGGCATCTCGGCAAATAAAGGAAACTCCTGCATCAGTCGTGTAAGGTTGAGTAAAATGATTCATATTCACTCTCCCCGCCATATTTTTTAATTGACTTCTAATATCTGTAATCATTTTATCACCTATGCCTTGAGAGGGTTGTAAGTTAGAACATATCGAATATACCTTTGTCCTGTCATGTCCTTTGACCATTGGTGTTCAAACCCATATCCCTTCTTCTTCAAATCCATGATTCGACGGGGAAGGCTACGGATTCTATACATCTGTGCTTCACCATCACTAATGGAGTCGTAATCATTGAAATGCGCTTGAAGCATTTCCACTTGTGTCATTCCAGCCATGTTCATTTTATTTTGGGGGGGCATTCTTAATTCCTCTAACCTATCCGAAGGACGGATAGTATAAAAGGGTTATGGTTTAAGGTGTCATTTTACCCTTGAAACTTCATGTTTCATGTTGGCCCTAAACTCTTCAAAGCCCATTTGAAAAGAAAATAGCCATTCTTCCTTTTTTTCTGTTGTTAATTCAGCGCAATTATCACAACATAAATGTTCCATATTTTTGAAATCCTTCACAATGTCCAAGTGAATTTCAAGAAATTTTTCTTCACAGATTTCACAATCCTTCTTGGGATAATGACAATAACAATCAGGCTGACCGTCCTCATCAGGCTGCGCTCCACATTGGCGACAAAGCATACTATCACTCAGACATATTAGTGTTTAACCGTGTTACAAAATGATAAGTGGATTGCATAGCGTAATAATCTTGTTGTTCACCACTTGAACGGCCATCACTTCCTTCAGCCCTTATTCGCAAATGAACATCTTGGTAAATCTCAGTTAAGACAATAGTTTCATTAACAACTGCTTCATTTCCAGACCATTCTTGACTGTAATAAATATTACCTGATGAATTAGGGGGTTCTAATGTTAAATTAAGATAACCCGATTGGAAAAAAGGTCTTTCTTCAAAACGATAGGTAAAATTCAAATACACCGTCAAAGTGGAATTGTTACCTTCATAATCAGTATCGTATTGATTCATGTGTCCTGTTCGTAGCATACTTGTAAAACTATGGCTGTCATTAAACCACTCACTTTCAGAATAATATAAGGGGTTAGGGTTTTCAGGATAACTATCACTTGTAAAGGGATTTCCTGAACATCCTGCTAAAGCACTCATCATCATAATTAAAGTTAGTAGTATTGCCGTATTTTTCATATTCCCACCTTTACTCGTTCTCATCCATCAAAGGAAGTTCCTGTTCTAATTCTTCTAACCATCCTTCAATACTTTCTTTCATACCTTGCAGACACTCCATAGTGTATGCCAAATGAAAATCATGGATATTAGCAGGAGTAGCAAATGGATGGTGTTTAGGTATAGGGCCAAAATAATTCAAAGCAACTGCCGTAGTTATCCAATAGGCTTCAAAATATTCTTGGACATATTGGGCATCGTGAGGCCCAGACACAGGATTACATTCTGTCCAGACCTTATCGCAAATCTCGCAATTAGGGGTCTGCCCGTATTCATCACTTTCAGAAGTGGGGTCTTTCCACACATTGTAAATGACTTTATCAGCATGACAAGTCCCACAATAACAATCAGAATCGGTGCAATTTTCTCTCATATTAAGCCTCAACTTTTGTTTTCTCAGAAGTTTCTTTCTTTGGTTTCTTCTCAGAAAGAGTGGGAGAAGGTATGACACCAAAGACTTTGGAAGAATCTTCTTTACAGTCTTCCTCTGTGTCTTTAGCGTCTTTTCTTTGAACGACAAGTTTTATCTTATGCTTGTTATTCTTCATAAACATAAATTCGGCTATAATTCCTGCAATACACATGAAAATCAAAGCAGAAGAAATTATTTGCCCATTTTGAAAAAGCAATTCAGCATTCGTATTAGTCAATTGACGCATTTCTAATTTGCTACTATTGAATAATCCTAATGCACCAATAAAGGCTACTCCCATGTAATGACTTATTCTTAGATAACTCATTTATCATCACTTCTCTCTATCCAAACTTTGCTCATTAAACGAGTAATTCTTTTATTCAAATCTAAAATAAACCACCCTTGTATCATTAAACCTAAACCAATCAAAACAGTTCCAAGTAAATTTAATTCTGGGATAGATAGCATTGAATCACCTTAAAAATCATTTAGAGTTAATTGATTGGAGTAAATAATAAACATCCCAAAATTAGTCAATTTAGTTTGATGTGTTATCGGTGAATTCACAGTAGGCAAACCACTAATCTCAAAACCAAAATCTTGTAAAATACACATATCAACATTCTGAATAGGGGCAACATCTATATGAATGCTTCTAATCTATTTTAACCCTCTATTATGGATTCATCTTTGAAGAATGCCTCAAGAGGTAACCAATCTCCCGCTTGCTTGCCCGATTTGACACCAAAGAGTCGGCCTACTTGTAGTCCCACCTTTAATCGTCCAATATCTCCCGTTAATCTTCCTCGACATTCTTCAGGTTCACTATCTCTAAGTGAAATGACATCTTGTGCGGCGAATAATTTATCTGCTACTATCATCCTACCTGTTTCCACATCGTATTCAGAGGCTCCTGTTATCTTAAGGTGAAACCCCTCTCCACTTGATGACCTCCGAATCCACACATGGTCATAAGTGGCCGCTACCTTTTCAGCAAACTCACGGAATACTCCCATATCTTTAACATTATCAATGTCAAAAGTTAAAGTAGCATCCATCAATTCACTTCCGAGTCCACTCTTGAGTTTTTGCATTCCATAAAAAGAATCTCCGTTCTTGTGCTGGCACTTTATTTAACTTCTTTTCTTTAATACTCTCAACATTTTCTATTTTAGTTAAGTGTTCTTCCATACGCTCAAACCAATCATCAGGAATGGGTGGAGGTGAAGGAGGTATTTTAATTTCAGGCATCTTAATTTCTGGTTGATGGTTCTTGAAAGAATAATGAGTCTTCTGAACTTCAGTTTCCAATTGCCTGACCATCTTTTCCATTAAATTATGAATGCGATAACAAAAATAGGTCATCACAGATACAAATACCAAATTTAAGATAAAATATTCATCCACAGAATCACTCTCCCTCAGATTTCATTCTCTTTTCTGATAATCTCTCTGCTCGCAAATGCTCTCGCCATACTATAATCTCATCATGTATATTACTCATAATTTTAACTCTCCTATATCATTCATTTTTAATCCTCTTGTTTTGCTTTCTTAAAGAAAGTAGCCTGAGTTCCACACTCTTTACAATAAGAATGCCAATACATATTTCCTACTACATCAACTGCCTGTTGTGCGACAATACTCATGGAAGGCCACGCACAATGGGGACACATAGTCATTTTATCCCTCTCCGTAAATCCCAAGGTGAATCAAGTTGATGAGCAGGTAATTGATGGTGTTGATGGTCGTGACCAATGAAATAAACTCCTACAAAGAAAACAAGAGTATGAATTCCTGTTAAAGTCGCAACCACCCATGCTTCTTCTATTAAAGATGCGCCAAATTCTGCTAAATGAAATAATCCCTCTAACCCCAAAAAGGCTTGAGTAGTTCGCAAAACTGTCTCTCTTGGATTAATGCTTCTTAGATTCATGCTTCCACCATTAACTCTATATCGGCATCTTCCATTTAAGGATTCTCTTTCCTTTGATTACTGAAAAATAATACGATATATCCAAAGAACCACAGGAAAATGATGCCCACTATACCTAAGAAAAGATGGGTCAGAGTGAACATCATTCTTCTTCACCTATGAGTTTTTTAAGTTGAATTAGTTTTTGAAATTCTTTTCCCTGTCTCTGTTTTTCTGCTTCCTCCTGTCTGAAGGCTTTGAGGACTTCGATAAAATCTTCATCAAGATTCGTTGGGATTATATCTTTACTTTCCACCATAATTTTCTCTCCTATACATGAAACAAAAAATGATAGCCACCGATTAAAACAGCAGTAGTCACAGCCGAACACAAGTTCGCCATGAATTGAACATAAATTTCATCGGACATAACTCTATCGAGAGGTTCACCGTGAAAAAACCATTTCTTCATCATAAAACCTCAGATTACAAATCAAGACTATCTAACTCTGTCCATTGGGCTTTATCTTGAGAGAGTTTTTTTCCTAATTCTGAAACAACAGGCTTAATGGCTCTGAAAACATCTCCATTTTCATTTATCTTACCATCCTCATAAGGAGTCATCACTCTGCGATACAACTCTAATTTTACACATTCCAGAACTCCGATAAAATCATTCAAGAAAGAATAACTAACTCCATTAGCCTCAATTAAACCTTGAGCAACCGAGGATATAAAATAATTTAACCGCCCTCGGAAATTACCATTCCTAAGTTGGGTGACTAAAGCCCCTGCTAATTCATCCAAGTCAGCCCGTTCCTCTTGAGGAATGTAAGGCATTTATCTGTGGCCCCCTGAAAAGAGCAGAATAAAGGTTCGGACTACTTGCTCGGAAGAAAGAACATGAGACTCTTCAAAAATAGGATAACCGTTTAGATTAACTCCTTCAATAGCCTTATCTCGATATTGATAAAGCAATCCCTCTTCAAAAGACCTTACATCAGAAAAAATATTTGGTAAGAATTCTTGGTCACTTAAGGGAACCTCTCCCATTGTGAATACTTGACCTGCCTCTATGTCTCTGGCAAGTGCAATCAATTCTTCATCCGTCATACTAAGTAACTGCGCCATAATAAGGGGTAGTGACAAACACTATATCACTTTAACCCCAAATCAACTTAGAAAATAAGCGTAAATTCTCAATACCCACAGGTTCATAGGCGACCATTGGAACTTGTCGAACATTGATATTTCCCAATAAGGTTCCTGCTAACTGTAACGAGTCCACATGGACTCTATGCTGACTATGGAGTAGTTTAACGGCTGCTAACTCCGAATCCCATTCTTCTCCAAAATCAGGGACAATTCGATTAACGATAATTCCCCAAACTTCCAGATTCAATTTTCTAAGGTATTGAACTGTCCTATGCGTTTCCATAACACTTAATTTCTCAGGAATCGTCACTAAAATTATTTGAGACTGTGCAGAAGACATAATGGCCTTAAATCGAGCAATATCTATCTTCATCTGCTCGACCATATTTTCCATATCACTATCGGCTTGTTTCTTAAAAATCACACCTTTCATGACTTCAAATTTTCTTTTCAAGGCTAATACTCGACTTAACCAAGCATCCATAATATCAGGTGTGGTTAAAGCACGAAGGGCTTGACCACTTGGAGGAGTATCAGCAATAATAACATCCCATTTTCCAGAGTCAAATTCTTGTAAAACAGTTTGACAAAAGAAAATCTCATCTAAACCTGGTAAAACCATATCATTAAATAGGTCAATATCCACCCCGACACCTTTCTTGAAAATAGATTTGAATGTTTCATTAAGAGAATTCATAAATGTCCCCGCTCGTTGAGTAGCATCCATTTCTAAAGCCCATAAATTAGAAACAATTTCCTTTTCATCATTAGATAATGCACATTGAAGCAAATCACCGATGTTGTGTGCAGGGTCACTTGACATGAGCAGAACCTTTTTCCCCTCATCTGCTTGTTTTAAGGCGGTGGCCGCACTTGTCGTGGATTTACCCACTCCACCTTTTCCTGTGACCATAAACAATTCAGTCATATCCTGACTACACACTTCTTACTTATGAGTGTTGGTCTTGCCAATCATTAAACCAATTCCACTTCAAAATACCCTCTTGAGTGAAAGTTTCGGCTAACGACTGAACAGCATCAGGAACAACGGTTAAACCTGATAGCAAAACAGAATATCGGACTTCATTAGTTTCAAAGGGATGATACTCACCTTCTTCCTCCTCGCCCAAAAATCGAATATGGGTGCTAACCAGAGTTCCTTTAGGTAAAAATACTCCTTTATTATCCTGCTTAAAAGAATGATGGCCTGAAGATTGGATGGTTAAAGGTATGGTTTCCCAAAGAAAATCATCTATACAAACATCTAACAGCCAGCCGTCCTCCATATCGTTAGGGAACATCCATTCCATTTCGTGCAACACCACATCCATAGGTAATACAATGGAGGCTGCGGAATCGCCAAAAATAGATGGTAATTTCCCATAAAAAGAGCAATCCCATATTTTCCAGCGTAGTTCATCATCATCGAGTTCATAAGGATTAGACACGGCTAATCACCACTATAATTAAACAGCCCTTCTATTTTAATATATTGTTGTAAGAAAACTCAAATCATTAACTATTTCTTCTCAACATCTGAGTAAGGAAAATAAATCCTAATCCTATCGCCCCTAATACTTTAACAGATAATTGAGGGGTGGACTCTGAATTATCAACTAACCACTTAACACTCTCACCAGACTGACCTTCTGAGAGGCTTGGGTCGGCAACAGACCCATCAGATTTCTTACAAAGCCCTGTATGGGGTTCATAAGTGCTGTTGGGGGGGCAACAAGGCATATCTGCTAATCGAGGAGGATTAGTTTCCACCAAAGGTCTTTGCATCCCCTTGGGGCAAGTAGCGTTTCCATACGCATCGGTTTTAGTAGGGTCATAAACTCTCACTTCAAAATTATGAACATGACCCGAAGCAGGGAAGTCACAATCGTTATTACTCAACTTCGCGCCTGTGAACATAGGAGATAACCAAGGAGATGACCACGCTAATAATTCTGCTCCTAACAGAGATGTTTGAATGAAAGCGGCGGTGGAAGCCACCCTTACCGTTGATACTTGGGCGACTTTAGCCATCGCTCTTATACCTGTCTGACTCATCCTCAACCCTCTAATACCCAGAGCCGCTTTAGTTAAACCTTGAGCAATCCACCCTCCTACGAAAATACTCCCTATTTCTAATATTCCGCGAGTAGCGTAATTCCAAAATCCTGCTTTACCAGCATACCAATCGTTTTCTTTAGTGCTGTTTGCATCATAACCGTATCGTAAAGTAACCAAATAAGAGCCTTCTTGGTTAAAGGAGGTAATGTTGGAATCCTTTAGTGTGTAATCTGAACCATCAGAGGTGAAAATGTTAGATTTTCCTTGTAAAGTCTGTAAAGTGTAAGGATTGTTCTGGGCTATGTTGAGCATCTGCTCTCCAATATCAGCGTAAATGTTCTCCAAGTTGTCTGCGAAATGCTCAGGAGTCACCCCATCATTGTTATACCACTCAGGGTTTTGTCGCTTAGACTCTGCCACAGATAGTAAAGCCAGATTCGGATAGTTGTAGTATTGACGATAAACATCCACGCCACCCATCCCCGTTAAAGATTCCTTCTTCTCATTAGCCACATGGTAGTCTTGGGAGAATCCATCACCTGCCCATTTCGTGAATGAAGTCCAGCCAAAGTTAAAGTTTCCATCCTTGGCTCCTGTGTCTAAGGGGATTCCTTGAATCCGCAAATTCGCACCTTTTGGAACTACTAATGTGTAAAGTTTAGTTCCATCTGCCATTAGAGAAGTATCAACACGGCTTAAACGAGCATTTTCTTCACCTTCAACTTGTATTTCAGTAGCCAAAGCGGTATTACATTTTTTACTCCATTCCCAGAACCATCCACTCGCACCAACAGCGTAAGCCGACTTTCCCCTCAGAACATACGACGCGGGTGCGCTGTATGAAGTTGAAAAAGATTCTGCCGCAAATGTCTGAGGAGCATTAAACCCGCGCAAGGTTAAACTGTCGAAAGGTGTAAAGTTATCCATTATTCATCCCTCCCGAAAAGTAAAAGGCTTCCTGCTAACAATCCTACAACTACCAAGTAATTGTAATCGGGTTCACTTTCATCTTCCCTACTATCCACTAATTGAACTGTATCAGTTTGTGTCGTCAAAGTAGGTGTGTCCAAAGATTCATCTTCCACATCAACTATAACATCAGGCATAGTGGTTTTGGGAGGGGGAGAAACGAAAACTAAGAGCCTTAACGGATGAGAAGCATGACTAACATTTCCCCCTCTGTTACTTATCTGTTTTTTCAATGCTTCAGAAACAGTTATACCTTGTCCTTCGGTGGACTTCAAGTAAATGAATATCTGATACAAACCCGCTTCAGCAAAAGTGTATTCCATCTTTGCCCCTTTTTCACCATACATAACGCTAAACTCATTATTGACTTTCTTATTGGTAGTTAAATTGATAATATCTATTCCGAATAATGCCACAGGCACGGCCTCACCGAAACCTGGTGACGCTAATGCTTGAGGCATAAAGAAATTTGACTCAGTAGTAGCGACATCGGCTTCAACAATAAGTTGGTGACCAATTATTCCCACACTCCCGCTTTGAGAAGAATGAATCTCTCCAAAGACGGCTCCTGAATCAGCGTTAAAGTAAGCGTGTTCCAAAGGGTCAGGAGAAATGTAGGCTCGATACCGAACTCTGACATGATTACTAAGAGTTCCTTGACCTATGATGTTCTTACACTTAATCGGTGTGGATTGACATACTTCATACCAATCATCGTAAATCCAATTGTTCCAACTAAGCCACGAATTATTAGTTGGTTGGAACTGATACAAACCTACTTCGGAAACAATTCCATTATTGGAAGGCATAGAAGGCAAACTATCATACTCAACCTTGTATTGCCATTTCCAATTAATCCATTGGCGATAAGAGAAGGTTTTTGACCTCATCAACTGAGGGGCGCGAGAAACCATATTCTCCAAAGTGAACTTAGTAGGGTCAGAATAATTAAGAGCCGCGCCAAAGTTAGACTCTATTCCTCGATAAGTATTACGAGCCATCAAAGGAATAGTTAACTCTCCACCATTACTCGATTTCTTCCCTAAGAATCTCATGTAGGCATCTTGATTAGCAGATTGAAGTAGGGTATCATTCAAGTTCCGTTTCGGTATAACTCGACCTTCTTCGCGAAAAACCCTTCGCAAACTTTCTGATAATTTGGGATGTTCCCACATAAGATAACCTCACCCGTATGAAACAGACAGACTATAAGAACACTATGATAGTGAAACCGCCTTTTTAATCCGACTTATTTATATCAAACCTCGCAAGGGGGTCAAACTTAAGCCGCAGCACCAGAATAATGCGAAGGGTCATAAGGATTTGTCTTAGGTTGTTGGTATTGGCGAATCCACTCATCGTATTTGGAATCAAATCCTTCAGGATAATAGGGGTTCTTACCTCGCTTTTCCTCACCCCAACCATGCCACCTCTTTACAGCCTTCTCTAAGTTTTTCTGATATTTAGGTAAATCAAAAATTCCTATTGCTTGCTCATAGTCTAATCTGTGTTGTCGCTCAAGTGTTGTCCCTTCAAAAGAAACCCAATTAAATAACCCCTGCGAGGGTGATGTGGGAAATCTATCTTCAGGACTTAAAACGGGAAGTGAATTTATCATGTTGTGGGCTATCTCTGGGACATACTCATTATCATAGGCTATTTGTGCCTCATGACCACCCTTTCCACCGTTCATAAAACTTCGCATACGCTTGTAAAACTGCTTCTTGAATCCAGAGTTTCTCCCCTTCATAGGAAGTTCCCTCCACTTACTCCAAGTTATATCATCAGCCAGATAGTGAGCCATTCCTTCAGAGAAGCCTGAATCCATTAACCGTTTCTTAGTAGCACTTTTTACAACCATACTCTCAACTCTATACTAAACAGTAATTAGCCCCACTATTTAATTATGTCTTTTAAGGATAATAGCCGAAGACGCTTCATCCTACGAATAATCTGGCATTTCAGGGAATTGCTTACGCAAGTCCGTGAAATATTCGACTCTCTCTTGATAGAAACTATGATTTATATCCATCGCGTCTGCTCGCGCTACTTCACACAATAGTTCATAATGTGGGTGATGAACAATGACGAGCGACTTCTTCTGTCTTGCTACACGGCAGAAGTTATTATGCTGTTTGATAACCCACTCAATTCCATCTGCTTCATCAGGAGTAAAATAAATAGACCCTTCGCGATAGTGTTCTCTAAATAGTTTCCCACCTTCACTTTCATGGCGAATGAAACTATGATAGCCTTCAGGTTTCCACTCTGCCGTCAGAGGTTTAGCAACATCGTGAAACAATAAAGCCCACGCCCCTAACTCAGTTTTATTTTCATTATTGTAGTAAGTATCGAAAGCCAAAGAGTAATGTTCGTAAAGAGAACCTTCAGGGTGGTATTCCTCTCTATGAAGATACTTATTCAAATCAGATAACTCTGGGATTAAATACTGAATAATTCCTTCTTCATAGAGATATTGAAATCCTTCTTTCTGAACGAGGAAATCCCCTATTATTTTTCTCACCTGCTTAGGAGAATATGTTTGAATATCCACTAACAAACGGTTAAGAATCTTCATAGTATCGTCCTTCCGAGAGGCTTCACCTATTTAAGACTTACTGTTGTGGTATAGATATGGGGAGTTCACAAATGCCTGAAGGACAATCATTAGCGGCTACACCTTCTATGACTTCTGCATTGTGAAGATAATCTATTGCCATTTCCACCGAGATAGGACTTAAAGGTTCGTTCCCGCGAGAACCTTGACGATAGACTGTCATTCCTTTAAGTTGTGGCCCGAATTCTAACATTAAATTTCCATAATCTTCTATATCATAATTCTCTGGTATGTTAATCGTCTTCGATATAGAGTTATCTATATGCTTCTGACAAATGGCTTGAACCTCCATGTGATTTCTAACAGATAACTCTGAAGATGCTACAAAGGAAGACATATCGGATTCAGTTTCATACAATTCCTTAAAGAGAGGGTCAACTACAATTTCCTCCTTTAGCACCCTATCATTGGATTTACTATCTGAATCATAATAACGACGAAGATAACCAGGTGCAAAAATAGGTTCTATTCCTGATGATGTTCCCATTACCATTGAAGTTGTTCCTGTGGGTGCGATAGTCAAGAGCGCACAGTTTCTTACTCCATGCTCTCTGATGTTCTGTTTAATGCGGCGAGGAAGAGTTTTAATGAATCCTGAATTTAGGAAGTTTTCATTGTAAGCCTCAAACGGCCCTCTTTCGACAGCAAGGAAAGTTGAAGCCTCATAAGCCCTCTCTTTAATGAACTTCATTATCTTGTCCACTTGAGCATTACCTTCCGCAGACCCATACTTGTAACCCATCTTAACTAATGCGTGACCTAAGCCCATGATTCCAAGACCGATGCGCCTTACTTTCTGACAATTAATCTCAATTTCCTTGATAGGATATTGATTTACATCAAGAACATTATCCAATAATCTGACACCAACGGTAACTGTCTCTGCTAATCCTTCCCAATCCATATCGCCCTCATGGATATGTTGAGCCAAATTAACTGCTCCTAAACAACAGCACCCATAGGCTTCCAACCAGATTTCTCCACAAGGATTAGTGGCAATTAGAGGTTGGTAATAATGAATGTTATTCATTTTGTTGGCTAACCCTATATTAAGAATACCTGGTTCAGCCGATTTATAGGAGTTTTCAATTATTTTATTCCATAACTCTTTCGCAGGAATTATACGCTCATTTCCTTCGGCATCCAAAATAGGTCTATCACGGAACTTGAGGACAATATCTCCACTATTCTCCACTTCTTTGAAGAAATCATCATCCACTAACACAGACACATTAGCATTATTCAATCTTTTAAGGTCAAGTTTAGCATTAAGGAACTCCATAATATCTGCGTGGTCGTAGCGCAAACACATCATTAATGCTGTTCTTCGCCCCCCACCTGCTTTAATTACTTCGCCTGTTTGATTAATGATTTCCATAAGTGATACTGCACCTGTCGCTTCACCGCCTGTTCCTTTGATAGCAGTTCCGCGAGGGCGTATAGGAGAATAATTAGTTCCCACACCCCCTCCTGTTCCAGAAATGATTAGCATATCTTTAACAGTCTGACCCCAACCTTCACGACTGTCATCAGTAGGAACGACGAAACAATTAAGCAACTGTCCTTTCGCCCTTCCAGAGCCATACCAAATACGACCTCCAGGCACGAATAGCCCTTCAGAAAGTTTCTGATAAAATCGTCCTCGCCATTTTTCGCGAGAACCATTTTCCGCTTGAGCGACATGAGTTGCTACTCTATCACAAGCGGCTTCCCAAGTTTCAGCATCAGTTCTGGCATAGCGTTGCTTAAAAATAGTTTCACCCAAGCCAACAGGATTAAAACCTGCGCGGGGTAATTGTTCTTCGGCCATTACAATATCTGTGGAGTCACTCATTTTTATTCCTCTTTCCCTTCCCATATACCCCAACTCTTAGGAAGTAATTCTAATAGCGACCCTTACTACATAAACCACACGCATGAATACACAAGGTATCAATCAATACGATACTTTATCAATGTTGGTTGCGAGGAGCCAAAAGCCAATTTAGGGTAACAGACCCATCATCAGAAATAAGTTTCAAAGGCTTCATATTGCCCCAAGAAATTACCACATCTGCACCCAAAGTTTTAACCATGTGAACCAGATATTGAACCGAATAAAGTGTGGTTACTTCCTTCTTTGTATTGATAGTCATCTTAGTTGTTTCCAATGGTGCTTCCACTTTTTCCATCTTAGAGTCCACCGTTATTTTGGTGTTTGAACCATCATAGTGAAATGTCACTACATCACCAACAGTCTTAGAAGCCATGATAGCCTTCTTCAAAGAGTCAGCATCCAAGGTATAACTCAAATCAAAACTAAGAGTAGGTGGTGGAGGATTCTTAACCAAAGAAATGTCCAACAAACGAACCGACTTAGTTATCTCTCCTATATCCAGAGTCAAGAAAGTATTCTCATCAGCGAGACTCATCTTAATGGAATCTTTCTTCCCTGCTAACTTGAGAGCAGAATTCAAATTTTCTAAAGAAATAGCAATCTCAGTTTTCCCTACCGCAGTATTACTGATAAAAGTCTTGTTAGGAATAGTTACCTCCAACATACAAACATGAGCCGAATCAACCACTTTGGAAGTCACACCATCTTGACTAAAAACTAAGATAGCATCATCAGCAAGAGCGTTCAATGCCGCCACCATACTCTTGAAGGGAGGGGCAGGACAAACCACGACAGGTGATACCACTTTATTCACACTTTCTGACATATACTAAAGGAAGGACAACTTACCTTTAAGCGTTTGCTTCAGTATTCACGGACGAACCAGACATCGGAACTTTCCACCATCATCTTAATGTCTCTAAGCAAAGTCCACACTCTCAAGTCAACCTCACGCCCCTCTTTGTAATTTTCCTCTAACTCAGGATTATACTCTTGTAACAAGTCATTAAGCAGAATCGTCGGAATAGCCCACTCATTAACATTCTCAATATCCACAATATCAGGAATTAATGAACCTTCGTCTATCATGTTACTCATTCCCATTAAGAGCAGTTTTCTTATTAACCTTCTTGTTCCCAATCCTGCGTCAAGAATTCCTTAATGGCTTTTTGATAGGGTTCCCCGCGTATTAACGGGTCTATGTCATCTAATCGCCCCATTAAATCTGAGAGTGATGAAAACTTTGCTTTGAATTCCGCCGCCCTTTTTTTACCTACATGGGGGATGCCCATCAAGAAATCCACCACTTCATCAGGTTCGGAAACTCTGTGAGAGTAAAGTTGAACACTCTGGTAATCACCCGCCTCTATTCTTTTGATTAAACTCTTGATTTGCCGAATAGCCGATGGCTCATCAGGAAAATGTAAGACAGGGCATATCTCCATCGCTATACGGTTAAGGTGTGAATGAAGATTAGGTAAGTGAGATGCGAACTTACGATAAGGGTTATTAGGGGAATTGGAAATTCGCTTGGCAGGTTCCTCAATAATAAAAAGCAAAGGATAGTCAACTTTTTGGCTTAAATCGTGAACTTGTCGAATAAGCCTTTTACCCATCCACGAATTTAAGGCATCGGTTAAAGTCTTTCTCTCTATTCCCCATGTCTTGACCTCACCATCTATCTCACAGCGAATTAAAATGTCGCCATCATAACCCATAGATTTCAAATTGTGTTTAAGCGGTTTGCCCTCGGCATCCATCAGCCCAGATAACTCTCTGGCCCACAAGTCAGGTTCAAAGGTGTCAATGAAAGTTTCCGCAGTAGCCATGCTAACAAGTAGCACACATCACTTATTACCTTAAGCACCGTGACCTCACAATAATCCCAACGGCCAATTAAAGAGTCCTAATTCCATCCCTGAAAGAGTATAAGTTTCAGGAACGAAATCCGTAGGAACTCCCAATGACCATTCCGCCAGATTGTTAGAGAGGTATTTGGTTCGCGAAGAACTCTCGTTTCGCGCATCCGTATTATTTTGACTCTTCAAAAAGGGCAATTGTAGGTTAACAGATTTATCTTGTAACCCCTCAGTTATCATAGTGCTAAACAAAAAGTCCATCATTTCGTCGTCACCATTCTTACCTTTCCATCGAGGGTTATGGAGAATTAAGGATTCAGTAAGATTTTCAAAAGGTAAAATTATTTCGGAGAAAGTAGTATAATCTTTCGCCGATAGTTGCCCTGCATAACCCTCGGAGCGTCGTTGGGCTTTGAATGTGCGAGAATTAGTATTCATATTCTTAAATTGATATTGCGGAATATTATTGGGTAAAGAAGGTATGGAAGATTCAGGAACAACATAATGAGCCACAGGAGAATACTCTAAGGAGTGTATTCCTACTTGTTGTTTGTCTGCCTTGGACACTTGAGATAAATCCAGAGCGGCTTTAGGGGTGATAGTTTTCAAGGAAACAGGAATTTCCCCCTTCTTACCCAGAACAGGGAAAATGCTGGTATAAGAAAAGGGTCTTTTTACTGTAATCTTGTTCCTTTTAATGGTGATAGGCAAGGAGTTCTTAGGGTCAGAGAGGGTGGTAAATGACCTGATATGTGTTAGAGAATAAGAATACCCCCCAAAGGCTGTTCCCTTAAATGTGGATTCCACCGTTGAAGGTTTCCAATCCTCATTCGGCGATACTTCAAAGATAGAACGCTTTTGTGAAGGGCTGTAACGGGTTATCTCATCCAGAAATAAAGGGTTGGTCGAGGTTTTGAACAACTCATCCCTAAAAGCAGATTGACCAAGTATCGCTCGACACCCCCATTGGTTAAACAACCCTCTAAGATGATTCCGAGCGGCCCTCCGTTGTGTTGGAGGGCCTTTTGTCGGAATTGCAGGGATAGTGGTCAGAATGGATAACCCTTGATTATCAGGGTGAGGGTAAAGAATAATCTGATACTCCAAAGGTAATCCTTTGTGTTCTGCAATTTTCTTGAGATAGTATTGGAAATCGGTGCTGGTCTGTGAGGATAAAGTTGAAGTGGGATTGGCTGTTAAATACGACTCCACATTATCGAACTTGAAACTTAAGTCTTGAATTAACTTTACGGCTTTAACCCCCTTTACCATTTCAACTTTGATACTTCCCTCTGGCCCTTGTTTGTTGATAGCATCTATAACTTTAATGAGCAACGGTATCTGCATTCCCCTCTCGTTGCCCTCCGATGCCTCTGACAAACCTTTTTTGTTAA
>Ga0114996_10004226_pt1 | contig 17409 bp, 11 predicted proteins | sample ArcticOcean_MG_C_4_FD_87039 | JGI IMG/M metagenome (GOLD analysis project Ga0114996, IMG submission 87039) | Marine microbial communities from western Arctic Ocean - ArcticOcean_MG_CB4_134 | ecosystem: Environmental > Aquatic > Marine > Oceanic | place: Arctic Ocean: Canada Basin | collected...
ACTCTCTTGCTACTATTTTTCCTCCAATAGCTGCTTGAATTGGAATCATAAAGTTATGCCTTGGTATAAGATCTTTTAATTTCTCACAAACTTGCCTTCCAGTTTTTTGTGCAAAATCTTTATGAATAATCATTGCCAAAGCATCAACTGGGTCGCTATTTACTAATATGCCTAATTTTACTAAATTACCTTCTTTGTGACCTGTTATTTCATAGTCAAAACTAGCGTATCCACTTGAAACTGATTTTAATCGATCGTTAAAATCAAAAACAACTTCATTTAAAGGAAGATCGTATGATAAAACTGCTCGGTTTCCTGAATAACTAAGATTAGTCTGAACTCCTCTTTTGTCTTGGCAAATCTTTATAATTGAACCTAAATATTCATCAGGTGTTATTACTGTTGCGTTAATCCAAGGCTCTTCTATTTTTTCAATCTGGGTTGAATCAGGCATATTAGACGGATTTTGTAAATCTATTACATCACCCTTAATTTTATGTACTTTATAAATAACCCCAGGAGTAGTTGTAATTAAATTTACATCAAACTCTCTTTCAAGTCTTTCTGTAATAATTTCTAAATGTAATAACCCAAGAAAACCGCATCTAAAACCTAAACCTAAAGCGCTAGAGGATTCCGCTTCATAAGAAAAACTTGAATCATTTAGTTTAAGTTTTCCTAAACCATCTTTTAATTTTTGATATTCTGAGCTATCTACAGGAAATAAGCCACAAAAAACAACTGGTTTACTAGGCTTAAATCCTGGTAAAGGTTCTACGATAGGATTTGAAGAATCGCATATAGTGTCTCCAACCTTAGTTTCAGATAAAGTTTTAATTCCTGCTGTAATAAATCCAATTTCACCAGAGTTTAATTCTTCTACATCTATTGGTTTTGGTGTAAAAACTCCTACTTTTTCAATTACATATTCTTCATCATTAGACATTAATTTAATTTTCATATCTTTTTTTATTTTCCCATTTATAACTCTAACCAAAATAACTACTCCTAGGTAAGTGTCATACCAGCTGTCAACTAATAGTGATTTTAGTTTATCAGATTGTGTGCCTTTGGGAGCTGGTAAAACATTTATAATTGCTTCTAAAATTTCTTCCACTCCAGCTCCAGTTTTTCCTGAACAACTAATTGCACTAGATGTGTCTATACCTATTACATCTTCAATTTCCTTTTTAGTTTTTTCAATATCTGAAGCTGGTAAATCTATCTTATTTAAAATTGGAATAACCTCATGATTAATTTCTAATGCTTGATAAACATTAGCTAAAGTTTGTGCTTCAACCCCTTGTGTGCTGTCGACTATTAATAAGGATCCTTCACATGCAGACAATGAACGGCTTACCTCATAACCAAAATCAACGTGGCCCGGCGTATCAATTATATTTAAAATATAATCTTTTCCATCTTTAGCTTTATATTTTAACTTAACTGTTTGAGCTTTGATGGTAATTCCTCGTTCTCTTTCTATGTCCATTGAATCAAGAACTTGAGATTTCATTTCTCTGTCAGTCAACCCTCCACATTTATGAATTATGCGATCTGCTATGGTAGATTTTCCATGATCAATGTGTGCAATTATTGAAAAATTGCGTATTCTTTCTATATCAGACATTAAGATCTCAATGTTGCGCCTGTTACATTTTGAACTGTAGATATAATTTTTTTACTTATTTCTTCAATATCTTTTTCGCTTAAAGTTTTTTCCTTTGGTTCAAATGTTATATTAAAAGCAATTGATTTTTTACCAGGCTCAATATTACCGCCTTCATAGATATCAAAAATTTTTACAGTCTTAATTAATTCTTTGTCTATATTTTTAACTAAACTAATGATTTCGCCTGAACTATATTTATCTTCAATTACAAAAGCAAAGTCTCTAATTACTTTTTGGTAATCAGAAACGGTAAATTGTGGTTTACTTTCTCGAATTTTTTTTCTTGATTCCGGTATGTTGTCTAAAAAAATTTCAAAACCAAATACACTTTCGACTCTTAAATCTAATTTTTTTATAATTGATGGATGAATTTCCCCAAAATAAGCTAATTCAGGACCTTTGTGTGATTCAAGTGATAATAATCCTGATCTTCCAGGGTGATACCATTTTTTTGTTTTATTACTAACTGCTATTTTCTGACTATCAATACCTATTTCACTTAAAGTTCTTAAAGCATCATTTTTAATATCAAAAACATCAAAACTTCTTTCTTTTTCAATCCAATTTTTTCTTGAAAATTTTCCAGTTTTAATAGCTCCAATCATTGTTGATTGTTTTCCAGGTTCCTTTCCTTGAAAAACTGGACCAATTTCAAACAACATTAGATCTTCAAAATTTCTATGAATATTTTTTTTGGCACCTATTAGTAAATTTGAATAAAGTGAGGACCTTAGTACGTCTAAATCACTTGATATTGGGTTGGATAATCTAATCTCAGTTTTTAACTCAGAAAAAAAATTATCTACTTTTGAATCTGTGAACGACCATGTAACTGCTTCTGTAAACCCTTTTGAGGCTACGGCTCTTTGTGAAAAATGAAAAAGTTTTTGTCTACTGTTTAATGTTTCTTTAATATTTTCCTTCACTGGGGCGATCAGAGGTATTTTTTTATAACCTTTTATTCTTACTAATTCTTCGATGAGATCTATATCTTCTTTAATATCTGGTCTCCAAGATGGTGCAAGAACTTTAATACTTTTTTTACCAGATTTTATTTCACATCCTAAAGAAGATAATATTTTTTTAGTTTCAGAACTTGTAATTGGAAAACCTAAAACTTTTAAAAATTTTTTATAATTTAAATCTATTAAGTTGCTATTTTTTTTTATATTACCTACAATAGATATTTTGCTGGCTTCACCACCACATATATCCAAAACCATACACATTGCTAATTCCAATCCCATTTTTATTGAATTTGGATCTATACCTCTTTCAAATCTATATTTGGCGTCAGTATCAATATTTAAATTCATTGCTGTTCTTCGAATTTCTGAAGGATAAAAATAAGCTGACTCTAATAAAATATTCTTAGTTGAAAATTCTGCACCAGATCTAGTTCCACCTATAATACCACCAAGACCTAATACGCCAGATTTATCAGTAATAACACACATATTACCATCAAGTGAATGTTTTTTATTATCAAGTCCTTCAAATGATTCTCCTTTTTTAGAGTTTCTTACTATTATTTCTTTGTTAATTTTGTCAGCATCATAAGCGTGCATGGGTCTGTTTAAATCAAACATTATATAATTTGTAATATCTACAATTCCTGAAATAGGTTTTAATCCCAAAGATATAATTTTTTTTTTTAACCAATCGGGACTTTCTTTATTTTCAATATTTTTTATATATATGCTTCCAAAAATGCCACATCCTTGGTTTTTTTCTTTTTTTATTTTAACGTTAATTGGCTGTTTAAATTTTTGATTTATTTTTATTGGCGGTTGTTTTCTTAATTGGCCTAAACCTGCTGCGGCTAAATCTCTAGCAATACCTCTAATACCCAAACAATCTGGTCTATTAGGTGTAATAGCGATGTCTATTACTTCTTCTCCAGAACTTTTAAAATATTTTTCACCTATGTTTTTTTCTTTTTTATTTAATTCAATAATTCCATCTTTATCATTAGATTGATCAAGTTCACTTCCAGAACAAAGCATACCAAATGACTCAATGCCTCTAATTTTTGCTACTTTTAATTTCATCTTTGTTTTGGGTATAACTGTTCCAGGAGATGCATAAACGGTAAATAATCCATCTCTTACATTTAGAGCCCCACAAACAACTTTTATTAAATTATTTTTTCCAATATCAACATCACAAATTTTTAATTTATCTGCATTTGGATGTTTTTCAAATTTAACAACTTTACAAATAATAAAATTATCTAAATCACTATTCGGCGACTTAACGCTTTCAACCTCAAGCCCAATTTCAGTTAAACGTTCAACTACTTGCTTTAAATTTGCTTTAGTTGATAAGTGGTTTTTCAGCCATGAAAGAGAGGTTTTCATCTACTAAGTCCTCTATAGTTTGTTGGAACATCAAGAGGGTCAAATCCATAAAATTCTAACCATCTAATATCACTTTCAAAAAAAGCTCTTAGATCATTAATTCCATACTTCAACATAGCTAATCTATCTAAACCAACACCAAATGCATATCCTTGATATTGTTTAGTGTTTACTTTTACATTTTTAAGAACATTAGGATGAACCATTCCACAGCCGAGTACTTCTAGCCATTTGTCACCTTCGCCAACTTTAATTTTTCCATTTTCAATTTTATATCCAATATCAACTTCTGCCGAAGGTTCGGTAAAAGGAAAATGACTAGGCCTAAATCGTATTTTTACTTCTTCAACTTCAAAAAATTTCTTTACAAAATAATATAAACATCCTTTTAAGTGACCCATATTTATATTTTTACCAATGTGTAAACCTTCTAATTGATGAAACATAGGTGAATGAGTTTGATCACTATCGCATCTATAAGTTCTACCTGGTGCAATTATTTTAAATGGTGGTTTACCTTTTAACATTGTTCTAATTTGCACTGGAGATGTGTGTGTCCTTAAAAGTAAATCTTTAGACTGATCAAGATAAAAAGTATCATGCATATCTCTTGCTGGATGATTTTCGGGTGTATTTAAAGCTGAAAAATTATAATACTCATTTTCAACATCAGGCCCTTCCTCAACAGAAAAACCTATTTCAGAAAAAATAGAAGTTACTTCATCTATAACTTGAGAAACTGGGTGAATTTTACCAGAAAAATATGTTCGACCAGGTAAAGTTATATCAACTTTTTCGTTTTTAAGTTTTTTATTAATTTCTGATTGATCAAAATCATTAAGTTTTTTTTCAAGAATTTCTGTTACTTTTATTTTTAAAGAATTAAGGTTCGAAGCATACTCTTTTCTTTGGCTATAATCCAAACTTCCAATTTTTTTAAACAATTCTGTAAGAATCCCCTTTTTACCAGAAATTTCTGTTTTAATTACATCATAAGAATTGCGATCACTAATATTTTTTATTTTATTTAAAATATCAGACTCAATTTCGTTAAAATTTTTCATATCAAATCTCTTTTGTGATTCTTTATACTTTATCAGAGTAATAGAATTACTCTAATTAGTTAAGGGAGGATTGAACTTTTTTTACGATAGATTTAAACGCTTCTGGGTTGTTATACGCGATATCAGCCAAAACTTTTCTGTCTAACTTGATTCCTGATTTATTAAGACCATTTATAAATTTAGAATAGGTAATTCCTTCAGCTCGGACGCCTGCATTTATTCTTTGTATCCATAAAGATCTAAATTCTCTTTTTTTTGCTTTTCGATCTCTATATGCATACTGCATTGCTTTTTCTAAAGCTTGTTTTGCAATACGAATAGTATTTTTTCTTCTTCCGTATTGACCTTTAACTTGTTTTAAAACTTTTTTATGACGTGCATGACTTGTTACACCTCTTTTTACTCTTGCCATTCTATCCTCTCAAATTATAGGGCATGTAAGATTTTACAATTTTTGCATCTTGTTTAGACATAATTGTAGTCCCTCTTTGTTTTCTTATTTGCGAATTTGTTCTTTTAATCATTCCGTGTCTTTTTCCAGCTTGTGGCATTTTAACTTTGCCTTTAGCAGTAAATCGAAATCTCTTCTTTGCAGAACTTTTAGTTTTTAATTTAGGCATAAAATTCATGCCGTTTATACAAATTTTATATTTATTTTACAATAAGATTATAAAGATTGTATTATCATGATTATCGATCTTCCCTCAAACTTTGGTCTTACTTCAACTTTTCCAAGGGAAGAAGTGTCGTTTATTATACGTTTCATCAGATCATAGCCAAGATCTTTATGTTGCATTTCTCTACCTCTGAATTGTACAGTAAATTTTACTTTATCTCCTTTTGTCAAAAATTTTTGGGCATTTTTAATTTTAAAATTATAATCGTGAATCTCAGTGGTAGGCCTTAATTTGATCTCTTTTAAATTGGTAATTTTTTGTTTCTTTTTTGCCTTATTTGCTTTTTTTTGTAAATCATATTTAAACTTTCCAATATCAATAATTTTACAAACAGGAGGATGAGCATTGGGTGAGATTTCTATCAAATCTAAACCTTCTTCTTTTGCAATTTTAATTGCATCCTGAGTATTTAATGTACCAAGATTATTTCCATCGCTACCTATAACCTGAACTTGCGGTGCACGTATTCTATCGTTTGATTTAGGACCTCTTGGTTTAGTTCTTTTCTGAAAATAATTTTGTTTTTGAAATGCCACTTAGTTTATAGGAAATTGATTTTGTTTTGATATTTGCTTAATTGCATCATCGATTGAAATTGTTTCTTGTTTTTCTGAACCTAGTTTTCTTATTGTGACACTTTTGTTGTTAACTTCTTTTTGACCACAAATAAATAAAAGTGGTACTTTTGATAATGAGTGTTCTCTTATTTTATAACTTATTTTTTGATTTTTTAAATCCACTTCTGTATTTATACCTGCTTTCATACATTGTTCAAATATATTTTTTGCATAATTATCAAATTCTGGAGCTATTGGAAGGACAACTATTTTTAAAGGAGCTAACCATAATGGTAATTTTCCAGCATAATTCTCAATTAATATTCCAATAAATCTTTCAAGTGAACCAAAGAGTGCCCTATGTAACATTACTGGTATTTTTTTTGATCCATCATTAGCAACATAAGATGCTCCAAGTCTTTCTGGTAAATTTAAATCTACTTGTAAGGTGCCACATTGCCAGTCACGTCCTATGGCGTCTCTTAAAACAAATTCTATTTTGGGTCCATAAAATGCACCCTCACCTTTGTTAATTTCATATTTTAGTTTTGTTTTTTTTACAGTTGCAAGTAATGCTTCTTCTGATTTGTTCCAAATTTTGTCATCACCTACCCTAATTTTAGGTCTATCAGAATATTTTAATAAAACATTTTCAAAACCAAGGTCTTTGTAAATTTCTAAAATTAAATTAGTTACTATTAAGCACTCCTGGGTAATTTGTTCTTCTGTACAAAAAATATGAGCATCATCTTGTGTGAACGCTCTTACTCTTAATAAGCCATGTAAAGCTCCCGAAGGTTCATATCTATGGACTTTACCAAATTCAGATAATTTAAGAGGAAGATCCCTATAGCTTTTGAGACCCTGATTAAAAACTTGTACACAACCAGGACAATTCATTGGTTTAATAGCAAAAATTTTTTTGTCTGGAGTTTTTGAAGTGTACATGTGTTCACCAAATTTTTCCCAATGACCAGATTTCACCCATAGATTTTTATCTAATATTTCAGGTGTATTAATTTCTTTATAACCAGCATTTTTTTGCTTTAATCTCATATAACCTATAAGCGTTTGAAATAAGGACCACCCGTGATGGTGCCAAAAAACTGCCCCGGGACTTTCTTCGCGGAAATGGAATAAATCCATTTCTCTTCCAAGTTTTCTGTGATCTCTCTTTTCTGCCTCTTCTAGTCTTAAAAGATATGCATCTAAATCTTTTGTGTTTGCCCAACAAGTTCCATATATCCTTTGCAGCATTTCATTATTTGAATCTCCCCTCCAATATGCCCCTGAAACTTTTGTTAGCTTAAAAGCTTTACCAATTTTACCTGTTGATGGAAGATGGGGCCCTTTGCACAAATCATGCCATTTTCCATGATGATAGATAGAAATCTCTTCATTTTTTGGAATACTCTCTATTATTTCAGCTTTGTAATGCTCTCCTATTTTTTTAAAGTGTTTTACAGCTTCGTCTCTTTTCCAAACTTCTTTTTTTGTCAAATCATTGCGATCTACAATCTCTTTCATTTTTTTTTCTATCTTTTTAAGATCTGTATTAGTAAAAGGTTCTTTTCTAGAAAAATCATAATAAAAACCGTCTTCAATAACCGGTCCAATAGTAACTTGTGTTCCTGGAAACAACTCTTGTACTGCCATTGCTAATATATGTGCAGTATCATGCCTTATAACTTCTAAACCTTCTTTATCTTTTGCTGTTATTATCTTAACTTCAGAATCAATATTAATTGAAAAGCTTAAATCTTTAAGAACTCCATCTACACTCATTACACAAGCTTCTTTAAATAAAGATTGGCTAATTTTTTTGGCTATTTCGAAACCATCAATTTTTTTTAAAAAAGGAATCTTTTTACCATCTGACAATTTTATATCTGGCATTTATTAAAATAACTCTATCAATTTTTTATATTCATTAAAGGTAGTCTGGCACATTTTATCAACATCAAATTTTTTTAACACATTTTTTCTACCTTCGATACCAATAGATTTCAATGAATTATAGTCTTTTTGCATTATAGCAACTAACATATCTGCCAAAGATTTAGGGTCTTTATTTTTAAATAAATAGCCTGTCTTATCTTGAGTTATAGTTTCTTTTGATCCACCTATATTACTTGCAAGTATAGGTATTTGCATTGATTGGGCTTCTACTGAAACTCTACCGAATGCTTCTGGCTCGATAGAACAAGAACAAACTACATTTGCTATTCCATAAGCAATGGGCATTTCTTCACAATGATCAATAAACTTAATTACTCTATTTAATCTATGTTGTTGTGTTAAATCAAGAAGCTGTTTTTTATAAACATTTCTTCCCTGGTCATGACCAAGAATAATTGCTTCAAAAGGAGGAATGCCTGTTTTTTCATTAATTAACTTAATGGCCTCAATAAATATTTTTTGTCCTTTCCAGTACGTTAATCTTCCTGGAAGTAAGATAATAAATTTATTTCTATCTATCTTATGTTCAATTGAAAATTTATCTAGCTTTATGGGTAAAATTTTTTGATAATTAAAATAATTTGTATTAATGCCTCTAAAAATAACTAAAAGTTTTTTTTTTTTATTTAAAAAATATTTTCCATAATTTTCACTTATATGAGTAAAAATAAAATTAGATCCGGCTACGACCAAATGAGATCTAACCATAACTGAGTTATAAAACTTTTTTATATTATTGGTATAATTATAAGTTCCATGAAATGTTGTTGCAAACTTTCTAAAAGTTATTTTTGTTGCTAAAAAACAAGACCATGCTGGTGCTCTACTTCTAGCATGAACAATATTAATATTATAAAAAATTACTATTAAAGAAATTATTATTGTGTTAAACAAAATTAAAATAGGATTTTTTGAATGAACAGGAAGTTTAAAAACTTTAACTTTTTTTTTATTTATAAATTTAAGAAGTTGACCACCACTAGTAGCAATAAAAGATTTACAACCTCTTTCTGCAAGAAAGTGGGCCAAATCATAACAGCCCGTTTCAGCTCCTCCATAACCTAGTTTGGGTATAACCTGCAAAACTTTGATTTTTTTTTTCATTATTTTGAAATACTATCAATATGATATATGAATTACAAAACATCTAAATATTTTACAACTTTAAACAAAAAAAAAATTAAATATTTGTTTATAAAAAAAAATAGCCCAATTACAGTAGTTTTTTTTCATGGTTTTATGTCGAATATGATGGGAAAAAAGCCTATGGCTATTCAAAAATTTTGTAAAATGAATAAATTAAGTTTTTTAAAATTTGAATATTCAGGCCATGGTAAATCAAAGGGCAAATTTATAAATGGAAATATATCCAAATGGTCAAGTGAAGCAAAACAGCTAATTAAATCAAAAACTAAAAAAACTAAAAAGTTAATTTTCATAGGCTCAAGCATGGGGAGCTGGATAGCATTAAATTTATTTATACATTTTAAATTTAAAATTAAAGCCTTTATTGGAATTGGTTCGGCTCCAGAATTTTTAGAAGAACTGATGTGGAAAAAATTTGGTAAAAAAGCAAAAAAAATAATTATGAATGATAAAGTTTATAACTTAGAGAGTGGTGAATTTATTTACCCTATTACTAAACAATTAATTTTTGATGGAAGAAAAAATAAGGTATTAAATAATAGTATTAATTTAAAGATACCTATAACTTTACTTCATGGTTTAAAAGATAAAATTGTCCCTTTAAATTTTTCAAAAAAAATTTTTGATATGTGTAAACATTCTAAAAAAAAACTAGTTAGAATAAAAAATGGTGACCACAGCTTATCTAGAAAAAGTGATTTAAGAAAAATATGTAATGAGTTAAATTTAATTGTAAAAATTTTTTAATTTCTTTACACTGCTTTTGAAATTTTTCTATTAAATGTTATGGGATTAGATAATTTATTTATCATTTCTTTTGGGCAAACCTGCTTAAAGTTCTCAACTTCATTATCAAAATTTCTTAATATTTTTTCTGCTATTTTTGATTCAGTTTCTTTAAAATGCTCTGTAATTAAGTTTTTTAAATATTTTTTCCAATAATCAGTTTCGGGTATCTGCCAAATTACTGAAGTTGAATTTACATAGTTCTCAAACTCGTTAATTGGATCATAAATAAATGCCATTCCGCCGGTCATACCTGCTGCAAAATTATCTCCAACTTTACCTAAAATGACTACACATCCTCCAGTCATATATTCACAGGCATTCGAGTCACAACCTTCTATAACTGCTTCTGCTCCAGAATTTCTTACCGCAAACCTTTCCCCAGATTGTCCTGATGCTAAAAGAGTTCCTGATGTAGCTCCATAAAGTACTGTGTTGCCAATAATAGTATTTTCATTACTTTTTAAATTACTTCCAACTGGAGGTTTTATAACTATTGTTGCTCCTGATAACCCTTTACCTACATAATCATTTGCATCACCTATTACATTTAACTTTAATCCTTTTATACTAAAAGCTCCTAATGACTGACCTGCCGATCCTGATAAATTAATTACAATTGAATTTTTATCAATTTTATTTTTTCCAAATTTTTTATAAATATAGTGCGATAATCTGGTTCCAACCGCTCTATGTATATTTTTTATTTCAAAACTTGCTTCGATTTTATTTTTTGAACCAAGTGTATTTTTTATTTCATTATAAATTTTTTCATCTAAAGTAGGTGGAACTTTATTTATTAAATCCGGGGAACAATATCTATTATTTTCTCCTGGATTAGCTTGAACTAATAATGGACTCAAATCTAAATCATCTAAATCTGAAGTTCCTCTACTTACTTGTTTTAATAAATCTGTTCTGCCAACTACTTCATTTAAATTTTTAAATCCCAAAGATCCCAAAATTTCTCTTACCTCTTGGGCAATAAAAGTAAATAAATTCACGACTTTTTCAGGTGTGCCGGAAAACTTTTTTCTTAAGCTTTCATCTTGTGTGCAGATTCCAACAGGACAAGTATTAGAATGGCATTGACGTACCATTATGCATCCCATTGCAACTAAAGATGTTGTTCCAATCCCAAATTCTTCAGCACCCATCATTGCGGCCATTACAATATCTTTACCAGTCTTTATTCCTCCATCAACTCTGAGTGTAATCTTATGTCTAAGACTGTTTAGTGTTAAAATTTGATTTACTTCAGTAAGCCCCATTTCCCATGGTATTCCAACATATTTTACACTTGTTTGGGGGCTAGCACCCGTGCCACCACAATGTCCTGAAATTAAAATTACATCTGCTTTCGCTTTTGCTACTCCTGCAGCAATAGTTCCAACACCAGTTGAGGCAACTAGTTTTACTCCTACACGTGCTTTTGGGTTAGATTGTTTGAGGTCATAAATAAGTTGTGCTAAATCTTCAATTGAATATATATCATGATGAGGTGGTGGGGATATTAAAGTTACTCCTGGTGTTGAGTATCTTAATTTTGCAATTTCTTTTGAGACTTTAAAACCTGGTAATTGACCTCCTTCTCCCGGTTTAGCTCCCTGAGATATTTTAATTTCCATTTCATTACAATTATTTAAATATTCAATTGTGACCCCAAACCGTGCTGAGGCAATTTGCTTAACTTTAGAATTAGCACTATCTCCATTTTCTTTTTTAATAAATCTTTCCGGATTCTCTCCTCCTTCTCCACTACACGATGATGCACCTATTCGATTCATAGCAATGGCTAAAGTTTCGTGCGCCTCTGAAGATAAAGATCCATGAGACATACTTCCACTTCCAAATCTTTTTCTAATATTTTCAATGCTCTCAACTTCTTCGATATTAATTGGTTCACTCAATTTTTTAAAATCTAAAAGATCTCTTAAATTTATTATTGGTAGTTCGTAAATTCCTTGAACATATTTTTTATAAACTTTATATGAGTTTGTTGTTACCGCAGATTGCAATGTATGAATTAGATTGCCCTGGTATTGGTGAATTTCACCATTTTTTCTATATTTGTAAACTCCACCAATTGGAAGTATAGAAACATTTTTTTGGAAAGCTTTTTCATGAAGATTTTTTATTTTTTTTTCAATACCTCCAATCCCTATACCTGAAATTCTAGATATCATTCCTGGAAAATACTCTGCTACTATAGCTCTACTTATTCCTAAAGCCTCAAAATTACATCCTCCTCTATAAGCGCTTAAGACAGAAATGCCCATTTTGGACATTATTTTAAGCAAACCATTATCTACTGATTTAACATATCTCTTAACACATTCTTCAAAACTAATTTTTCCAAATAATTTTTTCTCATATCTTTGGTATATCGAGTCAAATGCAATGTAAGGATTTATTGTTGTTGCTCCAACTCCTAATAAAACAGCAAAAGAATGTGTGTCTAAAACTTCAGAGGTTTGAACATTAATTGAAGCAAAACCTCTTATTCCTAAATTTATAAGTCTTGAATTGATTGCTCCAATTGCTAAAGCCATTGGAATAATAGCTCTTTTTGCGTTAATTTTTTTATCACTTAAAATTAAATGTTTGCTACCTTCTCTTACAGTAGCTTCTGCTTCCTCACGTAATTTATCCAATCTACTTTTTAAACTTTCATTAATATTAAAAGTACAATCTAAAATCTTAATATTTTTTTTAAAAAAATTTGAAAATTTTTTAAATTGCGAATTTGACAAAACTGGACTATCAAGGACATAAATATTATCTTCCGTTAAATTTTCAAAATCAAGAATATTTCCTGTATTACCAAAACGAGTTTTTAAACTCATTACTTCATTTTCTCTCAAGGAATCAATTGGAGGATTTGTAACTTGACTAAAGTTCTGTCTAAAAAAATGTGATAGAGGTCTATATTTTCCGGATAAAACTGCTGCAGGAGTATCATCACCCATAGAACCAATAGCCTCCTTTTGATCTTCAATCATTGGATGTAAAATAAGTTCCAGATCTTCTATATTCATTCCAGATAAAAATTGACGGCGTCTTAATTCATCGTCCTTAAATAAAAAAACTTCTTTTGTACAGTGAAACCTTTTATCTAAATCTATTATTTGTTTATTAAATTTCTTGTAATCCTTTGAAATTTTATTTTTCAGACTTTTGCTATCATAAATTTTACCATTTTCTAGATCAACAGCTATAGCTTGTCCAGGTCCCAGTCTTCCTTTAAAAGTAATTTCTTCATTTGTAAAAGGAACCATTCCTGTCTCTGATCCAGCAAATAATAAATTATTTGAACTTATAGTATATCTCAAAGGACGTAATCCATTTCTATCTTGTGCTGCAATAATCCATTTTCCATCTGTTGCTGCAATGGCCGCTGGACCATCCCACGGCTCAATAGTACTGTTTAGAAAGTTAAATAATTGTTGATGAGCTTTTGAAACAGTTTTTCTTCTTTTTGACCATGCATCTGGGATGAGCATTAACTTTGCAAGTGGAATTGATTTTCCTGATCTAACAAGCAATTCATAAACATTATCTAGGGCAGCTGAATCAGAGTTACCAGAATCAATAACTGGTTTTAAAAATTCCATATCTTCAAAAAGTTTACTATTCATATCTTGCTCATGAATTTTCATCCAATTCATATTCCCTTTAATTGTGTTAATTTCACCATTATGTGCCAAAGTTCTGAAAGGTTGAGCAAGGTTCCAACTTGGAAAAGTATTTGTTGAGTATCTTTGATGAAAAATTGCAAATCTAGATATAAATCTTTTATCTATTAAATCTGGATAAAATTCAGACAAACTTTCTGCTAAAAACATTCCTTTGTAAATAATAGATCTAGAACTAAATGAAGATATATAAAAATCTTTTAATTTTAGTAAATTAGATTGTTTCTCAATTTTTTTTCTAATTACATACAAATCTCTTTCAAGCTCATCGTTGTTTAAAGATTTTTTATTTGACTTAAAAATTACTTGGACAATTTCAGGTCTATTAACTTCTGCTTTAATTCCCAGCACTTTTGTATTAACTGGAACTTGTCTCCACCTATAAATATAATAATTTTTACTTAATAACTCATTTTCTACTATTGTTTTACATTTCTCTTGGGCAAAGTAATCATTTCTTGGAAGAAAGATCATTCCAACACAAATTATTCCTTCTTTATGTTTTTGACCAGCATTCTCAATTCTTTCAATAAAAAAATCTGCAGGGATTTCAACATGAATTCCAGCTCCATCCCCTGTTTTTCCATCAGCATCGACTGCACCTCTATGCCAAACTGCTTTCAATGCTTGAATTCCATACTCAACAACTTTTCTTGATTTTGTTCCATTTGTGGAAGCCACAAAACCTACCCCACATGCGTCATGCTCATAACTATGATGATATACTTTTCCTTTTATTAATTTTTTTAAATTTTCTTTATATAATTTCATTTATGCTGCTTTTATTTTTTTTATATTTTTAAGTTTTAAGTATTTATTAATTGATTCAGCCACTTCTCTTCCATCTTTTATTGCCCACACAACAAGAGATGCTCCCCTTACTATGTCTCCAGCAGCAAAAATACCCTCAATATTTGTTTCCATAGAATTCAAATTAATTTTAATTGTTCCCCGTTTTGAAACTTCAAGATTAGGATATTTAAATAATAAAGGAAGATTTTCAGGATCAAAACCTAAAGCTTTTATCACAATGTCAGCTTTAATTTTATAATCTGAATCTTGTACTATCTCTGGTTTATTTCTTCCTGATGAATCAGGTTTACCAAGTTTCATTTTTTCAACCAAAACTGATGAAACTTTTTTTTCACCTAAAAATTTTTTTGGATTTGACAACCACATAAATTCTACACCCTCTTCTTCTGCATTATAAACTTCTCTTGCTGATCCTGGCATGTTTACTTTGTCTCTTCTGTAGAGGCATTTTACAGATTTTGCATTTTGTCTTACTGCTGTTCTTACACAATCCATGGCAGTATCTCCTCCACCAATTACAACAATTTTTTTATTTTCAGAATTAAGTACACCATTATCAAAATTTTCAACTTTATCTCCTAAGCCTTTACGATTTGAGGCTATTAAAAAATCCATTGCTGGAAATATATTTTTTAAATTATGACCAGGTAGATCAATTTCTTTTGGTTTATATACGCCTGTAGCAATTAAAACTGCATCATGCTTTTTTTTTAATTCTTCAAGTGATTTATCTTTTCCAATTTCTATATTTTGTATAAATTTTATACCACTCTCTTTTAAAAGATTTGTTCTTCGCTCAACTACAAATTTTTCTAATTTAAAATTAGGTATTCCATAAATTAAAAGTCCACCAGGCCTATCATAACGATCATAAATAGTAATTTTATATCCTAATTTTCTAAGTTCCTCTCCACATGCTAAACCAGCTGGACCAGCACCAATTATTCCTACTGATTGATTAATTTCATTTGTAACTTTAATGGGTTTAATCCAACCTTTTTCCCAAGCGGTATCTGTAATATATTTTTCAATAGATCCTATTGTAACAGTACCGTGTCCTGATTGTTCAATTACACAATTACCTTCGCACAAACGATCTTGAGGGCAAATGCGCCCACAAACTTCTGGCATATTATTTGTGCTATGTGATAGTTCGCTTGCTTCCTTTAATCTTCCTTCGGCAGTTAGTTTTAACCAATCAGGTATATTATTATTTAATGGACAGTGAATTTGGCAAAATGGAACACCGCACTGGGAACATCTACTAGATTGCTCCTTAGCTTTTGCATTTATAAATTCATCATAGATCTCTTTAAAATCATCAACTCTCTTGTTGACGTCTCTTTTTATTGGAGTCTGTTTACTAAGTTCCACAAATTTAAGCATTTTTTCAGACATAATTTTATTTTTAGTTATTATTTTTATACTAATATAAATAAGCCTAAAAGCATTTTTAGGACATAGAAACTGACTTATATTACTAAAAAGCAAGTAAAATATTGATTTATATTGCATACCAGCTATGCAATAATCATATTCATGCTTTCTTCTGTAGAAATATTAATTCTTTCTATTATTCAGGGAATCTCTGAATTTCTGCCTATTAGCTCTATTGCTCATTTAGTTTTGATCTCTAAGTACTATGTTTTTACAAATCAAAATTTACTGATTGATATATGTTTGCACCTTGGATCGCTGCTGGCAGTTATAATATATTTTAGAGCTGATTTATTTAATTTTATTAAAAATAGAAATTTTTTAATTAAAATCCTTATTGGAACTCTCCCTATACTGCCTATAGGTTATATTTTTTATTATACTGGAATAATTAATCAAATAAGAAGTCTTGAAATAATAGGTTGGATGAGTTTAGTGTTTGCACTTTTATTGTATGTAAGTGATAAAACAAAAATTAAAAGAAGAATTGATACAGAGTTTTCTAAACGATCCGCAATTATTATCGGTTTATTTCAAGTTCTTGCTTTAATACCTGGTGTAAGTAGATCTGGTATTACTATTACTTCAGGAAGATTATTAGGCTTCAATCGATTTGACTCTGCTAAAATTTCATTTTTTTTATCTATTCCCACTTTATTTGCCGCAAGTACTTTAGGTGTTTATAATATCTATAAGGAAGGAAGCTCAGAATTAAATTTCTTAGCTATTATAGCTGTAATATTTTCTTTTATGTTTTCTTATCTTACAATTGCAGTTTTTTTAAATTTTATTAAAAAATTCAGTTTAAAACTATTTATCATTTATCGAATAATTATTTCTTTATTAATACTTACAATTGTTTATTTATAATTTTTGTCATAAATTGGTACAATCTGTGAAAACAAAATACCAAAAAGAATAAGCAAACAACCTATCACATTATTTAATCCTAAAACTTGACCTAGTATTAACCATGCAGCTACAGTTGCAAAAACTCCTTCTAAAGACATAATTATTGCCGCGGGAGCAGGTAAAATATTTTTTTGTCCAAAAATTTGTAAGGCAAATGCAGCGCCGCCCGATAATATACCTGCATACAAAATCTCAAAAATTTCTAACTTTATATTAGAGAAATCAATTTCTTCAAATATAATTACTAAAATAAAAGAAAGTGATGCGACTATAATATTTTGCATTAAAGCTATAAAAAACGGCAGATCAAAATGCTCTATTATTTTCCCAA
>Ga0114996_10004227_pt1 | contig 17407 bp, 17 predicted proteins | sample ArcticOcean_MG_C_4_FD_87039 | JGI IMG/M metagenome (GOLD analysis project Ga0114996, IMG submission 87039) | Marine microbial communities from western Arctic Ocean - ArcticOcean_MG_CB4_134 | ecosystem: Environmental > Aquatic > Marine > Oceanic | place: Arctic Ocean: Canada Basin | collected...
AACAAGATGAGCGGGTGGTGTTCATTGGTTCTGATCTGGGACCTGGAGTACTAAGTGACATGAAAAAAGACTTGCCTGAAAGGTTTTTTATGGAAGGGGTTAGTGAGCAACATGTTGTTGGTATGGCTGCAGGACTAGCGATGGAAGGTTTTATTCCGTATGTAAATACTATTGCAACATTTCTTACTCGACGATGTTATGAACAAGTAGCACTAGATATTTGTCTTCAAAATTTACCCGTCAGGTTAATTGCTAATGGTGGTGGACTTGTTTATGCGCCATTAGGACCAACTCATTTGGCAGTTGAAGATGCAGTTATAATGCGTGCCTTGCCGAATATGACGATCGTTGCTCCTTGCGATGCAGATGAAATGAGTCGGTTTATGCCTAAAACACTGAATTGGCCACAACCAATATATATACGATTAGCGAAAGGCTATGATCAAATCATTAGCAAAGATGAATTCGATTTTGAAATTGGAAAGGCGATATTAATGCAACAGCCAGGAGAGGGATTATTCATTACAACAGGAGTAATGACACAATTGGCATTTCAGGCGGTTGAAAAACTAGAACAAGATGGAATAAGTTGTGGAATTTTGCATATGCACACTATAAAACCATTAGACCATACTGCATTAAATGAATGGCTGCCAAAAGTTAATGCTGTCGTTACCGTCGAGGAGCACACTCGTATCGGAGGACTAGGTAGTGCTGTATTAGAACATTGTTGTGATGAGATGCCAGAGCAAACAGGCAAGATTTTTCGTATGGGCTTGCCTGATAAATTTGCAGATAAATATGGTAGTCAAAATTCATTGTTAGCTTATTTTGGAATCACTACAGAATCATTATGTGATGCAATGAAAAAGAAGTTAAGTAATAGTTAATTATGTTTACGACAGATACAGAAAATAAACTATCAACAGAATATTTAGATAAAGGATACATTATAATGCCTGTAGGTGATGTTGAAGCACTAGAGTGGATAAGGAATCAATTTAGTCGAATTGTAAGAGAAGCATTGCCCGATACAGATAATTTAAGCATAGAGGATTTATTAAATAACGTTCATAAATATGTACCTGTATCTGAGCTGAATGATTTTCGTTTAAATATTATTCAGGCTATAAAAGACACAGATGGATTTCGAGAGAAGTATTTTCAAGTGGCTCGAAATTATCTCGATATTTTGGTAGGTAATGAATTGGCAATGCAACTTAGAATCAATCTCAGCATACAGTTGCCCGAAGATGATAGTTCTCTGCTGCCCGTTCATTCTGATGTATGGTCAGGTGATTCGCCTTTTGAAGTTGTTGTCTGGCTCCCACTAGTAAATTGTTATGGATCTAAGACAATGTATATATTGCCTCCAGAAAAATCACAGGAACTTAGTGAAAATTTTAAACTTAAGGTGAGTGGTAGTAGCGAAAAACTATATCAGACGATAAAAGACGAAGTGCAGTGGTTAGATGTAAATTATGGTGAAGTATTGATATTTGATCAGTCATTGCCGCATGGTAATCGATTAAATACTGAAGTTGAAACAAGATGGTCAATGAATTGTCGATTCAAGGGCGTATTCACCCCTTATGGCGATAAGAAAATAGGTGAGTTTTTTGAGCCGATCACATTGAGAGCAGCTTCTAAAAACGGTATGAGCTATCAATTACCAAAAATTGATGAAAAGAGTTAGAGGATATATATTTAGCCGCCCATTTATGGGGGAACGCGTACCGCAGCATGTCCAAAACTTTGTGATAAGAGATTATTGTAAAAAAAATAACCTTCAATATCTGTTAAGTGCAACAGAGTATGCAATGGAAAATAGTTACTTTATTCATGAGCAGGTGATGAATGATTTATCAGATGTTAATGGTGTTGTTGCGTACAGTGTTTTCCAACTTCCTGAAAATGGATCATCTAGACAAAAAATTTATAAGCAGATTATGAATCAGAAGAAGGCATATTATTTTGCTGTGGAGGGACTGTCTATGAGTAATGAATCCGAATGTGAGCGAATTGAGACTCTATGGAGAGTGAAGCAGACATTACCATTATGTTATCTGACTTTGGTCAAATGAGTTATGGGTGAACTCAGGAATTTTGTTACACCGCTGCATCTTTCCAGTAAGAGAAAATACTTGCCACGCATGATGGATGATAAAGTTCATTGTATGCAAGTAGCAAAAAAATATGATATTGACTACTGGGACGGTGACAGACGGTATGGTTATGGCGGATATAAATATATTCCTGGTCGATGGAAGGCTGTTGCTGATACTTTGATTAATACATATAAGCTTGTGGATGGTTCTAAAGTATTAGACGTTGGATGCGGAAAAGGATATTTGTTACATGAAATGCTCCTACTTGAGCCGGGTTTGAATATAAAAGGTTTTGATATTTCAAAGCGGGGTATTGATGATGCCACAGATTTGGTCAAACCTTATCTGTTTTTGCATAGAGCCGAAGATGACTTTCCTTTTGAAGATAATGAATTTGATTTGGTTATGTCATTGGGCGCTTGTCATAATTTAAGACTGCCTGAGCTTGAAGTGTCATTAAAGGAAATAGAGCGCGTAGGGAAACAGGGGTATGTAATGTTAGAAAGTTATCGCAATGAAGAAGAGCTTTTTAATTTACAATGTTGGGCGCTTACCTGCGAATCATTTTTTGATAAAGAAGAATGGATTTGGCTTTATGACTATTTTGGTTATAAAGGTGATTATGAGTTTATTTATTTTGAGTAAATATAATATGTGGCAAGAACAATTTTTAAAAGATGGATATGTAATTCTTGATATTAGAAACAAAGAATCATTATATGATCTTAGGAGGGATGTGTATATCTACCTGGCAGGAGATACTGATGTAACTGAGGCGAATATTGATGATTATTTTAATAATTATCATAAGTTTGGGCTGTCAAATGAAGAAGTTAACAATGTAATTAAAAACCTTGTTTTTGAATACAGTAAAGATAATAAGTTGAATCGCTCAATTTTCAATTTAATTGAGAATGAGTTGACGCTGCTCTTAGGCGCGGATATTTTAGGTCAAAAGAGAGCAAACTTTGTAGCACACTTGCCGAACAATTCTATTAATAATGCTCCCGTGCATAGAGACTCTCCAGAAAATTCTCAGTTTGAGATTGTGTGTTGGTTACCTCTTGTTGATACGTATAGCACAAAAACAATGGGTATTTTAAATAAAATTGACTCGAAGAAAGCAATTCAAATTTTATTTGAAAAATCAAATGATGAGTATTTAAAATTTTACAGAAAGAATGCAATTGAAGTTAATGTTTCGTTTGGAGGAATTTTATTGTTTCATCCTAATATTATTCATGGCCCTTTTGATAATATTGAAAATGAAACACGGTTTTCAATAAACATAAGATATAAGAATCTTTTTTCACCACCAGGCGAGAAAAATGTTTTTGATTTTTTTGAAGTTATGACCATGTCGGCTTTAACGAAGCTAGGTATTGAAGCTTCAGTGAATGAAGGTGTGTTTAAGAAGTGAGAAAGTATTTTTCATTTCCAGATAGGGCAATAATAAATATTTTGCCTCAAACGCTTCAACATGAATTGATTCAGAAAAATGCTGAAGGACTGGGAGGAGTAGTCGTCGGTTATACTACTGAAAATTCTTTGAGTATTAAAAGCCATGCTAATTTAAGGAAAAAAATGAAAAATTTAAATGGCGTTGACGGTTTTATATTTTTTAGATGTAATCAATTTTTTGATGATACCCACTTTAATTATGAATTAATTAAAGAACTTATAGAATTAAATTATGAGGTTCATTTTGTAGTTGAAAAATGGTCTATCTGTAGCAAAGCAGAATTGTTTAAATATTTGCCATATTTAATTTCTGGCGCATACTTATCTAATAGTTCTAAAAATATAGAATATATAAAAGCAATATCTCAACATGTTTAAAGATAAAAAAGTATTAATTACAGGTGCTTCAAAAGGTTTAGGTAAAGAAGCAGCTATCGCATTTGAAAAAGAAGGCGCAGAATTAATTTTAGTTGCACGTTCCTTGGATAAATTGACAGCTATTATCGAATTATTTTCCTTCCCAGATAAACATCATGCGTACTCAATTGATCTTTTAGACTCTTCTCAAATTGATTCTGTCATGGATGATGTAAGTAATAAAAACGTGGACATTATTATTCATTGTGCGGGTGGAAGTTTAGGCTATAGAGATAATTTACTTGATGCTTCAGAATTTAAACAAGTATTTATGTTGAATATAATAGCGGCAGCACAGATTAATCGTGCATTAACTCGGAAGATGATTGATAGAAAAAAAGGCAATATTATTCATGTTGGATCATTAGTGAGCTCAGAGGCAAGAGCAAGTGTTGCATATAATTCATCAAAGGCCGCTCTTACAGCTTATGTAAGAAGTCTTGGTAAAGAACTAATCGAGCAAGGCATCATTGTTTCCGGAATATTACCGGGCGCATTCTACGGCGATGAAAATGCTATGAATCGTTTTGAAATAAATAATCCTAAAGGCTATATAGAGTTCATAAATTCTTTGCCAGAAAAGAGAATGCCTAATGCAAATGAATTTGTTCCTATGTTGATGTTATTAGCGAATGAAGAATCAAAAATTATGTCTGGCTCTCTAATTAACATGGATGGTGGACAAGGAATGGCATATTTCAATTGTTGATATTTAACACACTGGAATAACGCAAGCTGTATAGATAAATGAATAGGAAAGTAAGTAAGATATTGATAATTGGCCATTCCGGATTTATGGGTAAAGCGTTGTACAGTGCTTTGAAAAAATCTGAGTCAGACGTTGAAATTGTTGGTGTATCTACTAGCGAGATAGACTTAACCGAACAGACAGAGTTTAGAAAAATGGAAAAAATCATAAACAAGGGAACGATTGTTATCATATGTTCATTTATAAAGAAACAAGTAGGTGACAATCTCGAGAATTTATATAAAAACATGACGATGACAAAAAATATATGTGATTGTCTTAAGAGTAACGAGAATGTTGTAAAAGCAATCTTTATAAGTTCAGCAGCATTATATGGTGAGGATATTGAGAATACTAACATTAACGAATCTTCGCCGATAGTAACCAATACTTATTACGCACTTGCAAAATACTGTGCTGAAAAAATATATGGATTATGCCTTAAAGATACAAATTCTAAATTATTAATCTTAAGGCCACCAACAGTATATGGTCCAGAAGATAGTGCTGGGGGTTATACCCCTTCCGGCTTCTATAAAAAATTGTACAATAATGAAAAGATTACTTTGTGGGGTGACGGAACGGAACTCAGATCATTTTTGTTTATTGAAGATTTTGTTAATATACTAAAATCATTTCTTTATCATGATTATGAAGGAATAGTAAATATTGCGCCAGAAGACAATCATTCATTTTTAGAAGTACTAAATGAGTTAAAAGTTATTTTAGATAAAAACGTAATTTTTTATGAAAAGAAAAGAACAAAGAATAAAGTGGATCATAAGTTTGATAATTCTTTGCTAAGAAGTGTTATTGGAGATTATCAGTTTATTAGTCTTAAAGAAGGATTACATAAAATATATCTGTCAAGACAATCAATGAACTGATATGTGGTTATGTAAAATATGTGAAAATGAACAGGAAGAACCAGATATTACGTTTCCCTCATTGCCTGTTTGCCATCATTACCACAAAAATAATGAAAATATTTATTTGAAAGATCTTTCAATGGGGCAATGCAAAAATTGCCTAACAATTCAGTTGACAAATCCTTTTCCTGCAGAACAACTCAAACCAAAATATTCATGGATCACATGCACTGAACCAGAGGAACATCTGGATGAACTTGTCGAAAAGCTTATTTCTTTACCAAATATTGAGCGGAATTCAAGAATAATCGGCGTAAGCTTTAAAGAAGACTCAACTTTGTTAAGGTTCAATAAATTTGGGTTCAATAACACTTGGAGAATTGATGAAAAGTCTCTTGGTATTAATGATGAAGTCTATAGTGTTGAGACTGTCCAGGAAAAACTTGACCATAATACTGTTTCTCGAATAAAGAATAAGTCAGGCTTGGCAGATATTCTTATTGCAAGACATATTATTGAGCATGCAAATAATCCAAAACAATTCTTGGAATCGTGTAAAGATCTAATTCGTGATGATGGCTATATTGTTTTTGAAATACCTGATTGTGAGTATGCTCTAGAGAAAAGAGACTACACTACTATATGGGAAGAGCACACCCTGTATTTTACTCGACATACTTTCAAGCAGATGTTTTCATTAAATCAACTCGAGTTAGTTTCATTTAAAACGATTCCATATGCGCAGGAAATGTCCCATATTGTAATTGCAAAAAAGAATAAGGACATAAAGGACTTGGATTTTGACTCGGCACTACTTAAGAAAGAGAAGGAATTATCTGAATTTTTTAATGATTATTCAAAAATAAAAATAGATATACATGGTTATTTGCTGAAAATAAAGAAAGATTACGGAAAGATAGCTTTATTTGGGGCCGGCCATATGGGATGCATGTTTCTGAATATCATGGGTCTTGATAGTTATATTGATTATGTGGTTGATGACAACCCCCGTCTAAAAGGAATGGCTATGCCTGGTTCTGATAAAGAAATTATCTCTTCAAGTGAAATGAAAAAATATAACATTAAATTTTGCTTGCTTTCGGTTAGTGAAATAGGCATTAAAAAAGTGTTTCAAAATAATAAAGAATATTTGAGCACAGGTGGTGTTTTTAAATCTATTTTTCCTGGAAGTGAATATGCAATGGATTTAAATTCACAATGAAATACCCTGAGGAAATAATATTTAATTCAGATGAATTTGTGATGCTTGATATAGGTAGTGTCGCTGATTTAATTGAAATTTCTAAAAAAAATAAAAGAAGAAGAGCAAGAATATGTGCGCATAATTCAGAGGAAGATAAGCTGCATGAAATGTTTATAGTGCATGAAAAAGATACCTATGTAAGGCCGCATAAGCATATTAATAAAACAGAGTCCTTCCACTTAATTCATGGAAAAATACGAGTGATCATTTTTAATGATGATGGTGTTATAAAAAAAGCAATAGAAATGGGTGAATATAGAAAAGGCAATCCTTTTTTCTATCGAATTGGAACTGATGTATACCATACACTTCAAATACTTTCGGAGTTTGCAGTGTTTCATGAAACTACTAATGGGCCTTTTATAAGAGAGAATACAATTTGGGCGGATTGGGCTCCAAAAGAAAATGATTTGAATGAAATAGAAAAGTTTATGAGTAATTTAGAGCATGATAGATAATAAAAATAAAGAACATTATAAAAGAGATAGCTGTCGATTGTGTTTAAACAAAAATGTTGAGCTGATTCTGGCTATGCCTGCAACCCCAATTGGGGATCATTATGTTGAAAAAGCTAACAGTAAGATTGAACAGACTCGTTACCCAATGGATATATATTTTTGTCATGAATGCGGACATGTTCAGATGCTAGATGTAGTAAGTCCAGATTTAATATACAGTGATTACCTCTATGAAACTGCAAATTCTCTTGGTTTAGTTGAGCACTTCAAAAAGTATGCTAATGAGATTGTTAATTCATGGGATGTTTCTAAAGGCAGTCTTATTGTCGATATAGGTTGTAATGATGGTTCGTTTTTGAGTGCGATGAAGGGGCTTGGGCAACGTGTTATTGGAGTAGAGCCAGCAATAGCAATTGCAAATAGGAACAATTTAAATGGAATAGAAACATACCCAACATTTTTCTCCAGTGAATTAGCTGATAAAATTTATAACGAACATGGTAAGGCTGCAATTATTACTGCAAATAATGTTATGGCCAATATAGATGATCTTGACGAGTTTGCTGATGGAGTTAGAAATTTGCTAGCTGATAATGGATTATTCATTTTCGAATCAGGGTACTTAATAGATACAATAAATAATTCTGTTCTAGATAATATATATCATGAGCATATAAGTTATTATAAGGCGAACCCTTTATTGAAGTATTTTGATAAACATGGTCTTGAGCTGATTGATATTAAATATTCAAATACAAAAGGCGGCTCAATAAGAGGGGTTGTCCAAATAAAAGCTGGGAAATGGAGTGTCAATGAGTCTGTTTCAGAATTGAGTAAAAAAGAAACAGAATCAGGATATGACAATATTGGTGTTTATAAAAAATTTTCAGAAAAGATGTCAGTTAATAAAAGACATCTATTAAAAGTATTGTCCAGCTTTAACAAGGAAAATGTTGTCGGTTTTGGCGCTTCTGTAGGCGTTACCACTTTGATATATTATTTTGACTTAACAGATAAAATTAATTTTCTGATAGATGATAATGAAAAAAGACATGGGCTTATAAGCCCGGGTTGCCATTTGCGTGTGCTTAAGCCAGATGAAATATATAAATCAGATATTGAGGCTATTGTGTTATTTGCATGGCGTTATGAAAAGCCAATTTTAGAACGTCATAAACAATTTAATGGTTCATTTAAAATATTAATTCCTCTTCCTGAATTACAGTTTATAAAATATTAATGTCTAAAATACCTTGGTATTATGTGTCGTTTGGCGATGAAGAATTTTTATCACTCAAAAATACATTTGATATTCGGTCCTTTGGCATGGGGCCAATAACACGACAGTTTGAAGAAAAATTAGCCGAGTATATCGACGTTCCATATGTAGTAGCTACCTCAAGTGGTACAGCAGCATTAACGATGGCTTTAATGGCGCTAGATATTGGTAAAGGTGATGAAGTAATTGTTCCTAATAGAACTTGGATTGCTACAGCTCATGCAGTCACGATGGTAGGTGCAAAAGTTGTTCTTGTTGATGTGGAAAGCGATACGCCACTTATTTCAGTAGAAGCCATAGAAAAAAGCATTACACCTAAGACCCGTGCAATTATCCCCGTGCATCTTGGGGGCAGAATTGCGGATATGGAGAGCATTAATAGTATTGCAAATAAATATAATTTATCTGTAATAGAAGATTCCGCTCAAGCATTGGGAGCCAAATTTAAAGGCCGGCATGCGGGCACATTATCTGATATAGGTTGTTTTTCACTTTCAATGGGAAAATTAATCGCAACTGGGCAAGGTGGTTTTTGTGTTACGAAAAATAAAGACCTATATGAAAAATTAAGGTTATTACGCTCGCAAGGAGTTGATGATATTTTAAATCCAAAATATACAATAAATGGATTTAATTTTAGAATTACCGATCTTCAATCATCTCTTGGTTTAGCTCAGACATATAAAATTGATCGAAGAATTGAGTATTTAAATAAAATCTATTCTATTTATGAAAAAGAATTTGAAAAACATAAAAAGATAGAATTAATACCTGTTGATTATAAATCTGGTGAAGTCCCATTGTATATAGAGGTGCTGTGTGAAGAACGCGAAAAAATAATAAACTATTTGTCTAATAACAATATTCAAACAAGGCCTTTTTACCCTGATTTAGATAATGCGGAATATTTAAAAGTAAAAAATAAACATTTTTCTAATTCAAAAAATTTTTCTTCTAAGGGTCTATTTTTGCCAAGTGGGCCAGACCAAAAAGAAGAAAATGTACATCATGTGATTTCTTTACTGCATAGTTATTATTAATTTATAACGAACCTCTTTTAACATAATAAAATTTCAATATGAATATTATTGTTCTTGGTACCGACATGTTTATGGTTTCTTGTGTTAATGGTTTAATTAAATCTGGACATAAAGTTATTTTACTTGTGTCAGAGCCAGAAAATATGTCTCCGGTAAACTCAATAAATATAAAAAATATTGCAAATGACTTAAATATTCCTTACTACGAGACGAGCGATATTAATTCTTCTGATACTCGCGAGTATTTTAAATCAATAAATCCCGATATTATATTTTCAACATGGCCTAAATTAATAAAAAAAAATATATTAGATATTCCAAAGCATGGGATTATAGGAACCCATCCGACATCGTTGCCATTAAATCGAGGGCGACATCCACTACATTGGTTAATAGTATTAGGAATTAAAAAAACAGATTTAAGTTTTTTTATTATGAATGAAGGCGTTGATTCTGGACCAATCTTGTATCAAGAAGAGTTTAATGTGGCCAGTAATATCAAAGATAATATAAATGGACTTAATAGTGTTGCATTTGATGCCTCTGTAAAAGTTGGAAAATTATTATTCGATAAAAAATTAATAAATAATTCAATTAAACAAGATCACTCTTGCTCAAATACGTGGAGAAAGAGAACGCTTTTTGATGTGACGATAGATTTCCGTATGCGTGCAGTAGATATAATTACATTAGTCAATTCATTTAAAGCCCCATACTCAGGTGCCATTATTGTAAGTCATGATGGCATTTATCATGTGGATGAAGCTATATACACGAGAAAAAAAGAATTGCCGGATTATATAGAAAATATAGAGCATGGAAGAATTCTTCATGTGGAGAATAATATGTTGCGAATTAAAGCTGCAGATAATTGTTTAGATATTTTTACAAAAAAACCATTGAATAAGTCAATGAAGTCACAAAAATATATTCACCCTCCAATAAAATATTTTGTAGAAAACCCTAGTTTGAGAGAGTTTTTTATATAATTACATTTTGAATATTATAAATATACCCAATATTTATATTTCGTAATTAATTATTTAATGCAAGATTTTATTAAACTTCAATTAGCAATAAAGAAAAGGCTCATGTCTTCTATAAAAAGAGTTATGGTAAAGATATTTGCAGGCGGATTGAAAGTTTTCCTCAATATGCTTAATGTAGAGTTGATCGATATCGACATTGGAAGAATAGGACACATTATAACTCCGTGGATATACTTCTGTAATCGTAATGAGTTAGGTGTTAAACAAATAATTTTTCAATATTCTAGCACAGGATCAGTATGCAATTCACAATGGAAAAAAATGTGGGATGAATATATAGAAGAACAAAATATAAATGCCGGCTACAAAGCCAAATTGATTTTATTTTTACGAAATGTAATCAGTAAAATAAATCCTGATTTTGGGTTTTCGCTCACAGACCCAATGAATAATAAAGAATTAATTTCTGGTGCTTGGAAAAATGATAAGAATTTCATCCAGTTCACAGAACAAGAAGAAAAAAGAGGAAGAGAAATATTAATAGCAAATAAAATCGATATGCCTATAGTGTGTGTGTTTGCAAGAGACAGTAAGTATTTGAACAACATCTCTCCAGAGCGTGATTGGAGTTATCATGACTATAGGAATTCGGATATAAACGAGTGCATCCCCGCATGTAATGCCTTGATGGATAGAGGTTTTGCTATAGCAAGAGTAGGGGCCTTGGTAGAGCAAGCTATTGACACGGGTAATTCTAAAATATTTGATTACTCGAGTAGTAAAATAAAATCTGATTTCATGGATATATACTTAAGCGCAAAATGTAATTTTTTTATAGGCGCTGATTCAGGCATAACTCAACCACCAGAAATTTTCCTCAGACCTGTGGTCTATCATAATTGGGTGTTAATTCATCGTATATCAAGGTGGGTAAAAAATGGAATATTTATATTTAAAAAATTATGGTTGATTCAAGAAAAACGTTTTGTCACATTTTATGAGCAAATAAATAATTCTATATACCATTCTACTTCGGCACATACATATGCAGAAAACGGGATCACATTTATTGATAATACAAGTAATGATATAACTAATGCAGCATTAGAAATGCATTTACGTTTGTCGAATGAGTGGGAAGAATCTCATGAAGATATAGTTTTGCAAAATAAATTTTGGAGCTTATTTGGAAAGGAAATAAGTAGAAGTGAAAATTTGCGTGTTGGAGCAAAGTTTCTTAGAGAAAATTTCGAGTTACTAAGTTGAAAAGAATAATTACATTGTTTAAATCCATAGTGGGAACTATCCTTATATATTCTTCATTATGATACTGGCGATTGTTGCTGAGGGTGTGTTTTCCTGAATGCATAAAAAAACTTAAAGAGATATATAAATTATACGCATTGAAAATTAGTTATGCTTAAAAAAATTCTAAAAAAATATATTAGTAAATATGCTTTAGCCGTAATTTTACTAATAATTATGGGAGTGGTCGAGGCTTTAAGTGCATTAGGAATAGCGCCAATAATAGATATTTTAATTAACAAAAACATAGAGGACGCAAGTGCGGTTACCTTGAAGTTGTCAGAGATGCTTAGTCATTTTGGCCTACCTGTAACGATTATCACTTTTATGTGTGTATATTTAGCAATTATATGTGGAAAAAACTTACTTAATATAATCACTCATTGGTATTTGAGTAAACTGAATATGTCGATACAAAAAGAAATTACTATTGATTTATTTCGAACATTTATGAATTCTGGCTGGCAATTTTTTATTTTAAAAAAAATAGGGAAGTTAGGTAATACGCTTACAAGTGAAGTAGGAAAAATAGTTACGATGTTAGAGGATGGAATAAATATAACTTCGAACGGAATAAGGGTAATCTTTTATACTGTGCTAGCTTTAACAATCTCTTGGAAACTAACAACTTTAATAGTAATTACATCAGTCATACTTTTATTGCCTTTCCTTTTAATTGGAAAAATAGGTTACTCTATAGGAAAAGAGCATACCAGTTTAGGAAATGAATACCAGACTACAATATATGAATCACTAAATTCAGCAAAGTTAATTATAGGATACGGAAATCAAAATAAAAGTATTATTGCATTAAGTGAGAAATATGGTTCCTATTTAAAAGCGGCTGTGAAATACCTTATATTTCAAAATTTAACCCCTTCATTATATGAGCCGGTAATGATAATGACGAGTTTTTTTGCCATATATCTAGGAATCAATTATTTCAATATAGAATTGTCTTTGCTTATAGTTTTGCTCTATGTTCTTAGAAATATTTCAACCATATGCATGCAAATTGTTCAAAAAGTTAATGGTATTACTAATAGACTTCCTGCAATAGAGCAAATTAATAATCTTAGTGATGAAGCCAAGAATTATTCTCAATATAAAGGAACTAAAAAAATAGAATCAATTAAATATGGTGTTAAATTAAAGCATGTTTCTTTTTCATATGATAATGACAAAACAGTATTAAACGATATAAATTTATTCTTTCCTAAAAATAATATAATTGCGTTGGTAGGGCCATCTGGTGGGGGTAAGACTACAATTGTAGATATACTTGCAGGTTTTTACAGGGTTGATAGTGGGGGAGTTGAAGTGGATTCTGTAATGCTAGATAATATTGATATTGAATCATGGAGAAAAAAAATTGGCTTGGTTCCTCAAGAGCCAATCTTGTTTCACTCAACGATAAAAGAAAATTTGCTATGGTCGAAATCGGATGCATCTGAGATCGATATGGTAAACGCATGTTCTATGGCGAATGCGATAGAATTTATTGATTTACTACCAAAAGGCCTGGATACAGTTGTTGGTGAAAAAGGTGTTCGGTTATCAGGAGGTCAAAGGCAAAGGATATCCTTAGCCAGAGCTATCATCAAAGAGCCCGAGTTATTAATATTAGATGAAGCCACAAGCGCATTGGACAGTAAATCGGAGTTATTAATTCAAAAAGCTATTGAAAATATATCAAAAAAAATGACGGTAATTATAATTGCGCATAGATTCTCCACTATTAAAAATGCTAATTATATTTATGTTGTTAATTCTGGAAAAGTAATTGAGTCAGGAACCTTCTCTCAATTAATGGAAGTAGATGGTGGAGAATTTTTAAATTCAGCTGAATTGCAGGGTTATTCACCTATAATAAATCAATCTTAACAATTATAGAAAATAAAAAATTATGCCTAATTGTCTGGTATGTGAAAATAAAATTGAACCATTCATGTCTTTTGGGAAAATGCCTATTGCAAATGGATTCTTAATACCGGCTCAGTTTGATAATGAATACTTCTTTGAATTGAAAGTGGGATTTTGTGCAGAGTGTTATATGGTTCAGCTGACAGAACATGTTGAACAAGAAAAAATGTTTCATGAAAATTATGCTTTTTTTTCATCGACTTCGAACTGGATGAGTAAACACTTTAAAAATGTTGCAGATATGATTATGTCTAAGTATCTAAACTCAGAAAGTCCTTTTGTAGTCGAGATTGGAAGTAATGATGGAATAATGTTGAAAAATATTGCTTCTAGTGGAGTGCCCCATTTAGGAATTGAACCATCTTCTAATGTAGCTCAAGTTGCTAAGGCTAAAGGTATTAATACAATTAGTAAATTTTTTAATGAAAAGTTAGCAGCAAGTATAGTGCAGGAATATGGTCATGCGGATGTGTTCTACGGAGCAAATGTTATGTGTCATATATCATATTTACATTCAATTATGACAGGAATAAAAAAGCTTCTTAAGCCTAATGGGACGTTAATTTTTGAAGATCCATATCTTGGAGATATTATTGATAAAACTTCATATGACCAAATTTATGATGAACATGTATTTTACTTTTCTGTTTCTGCCATAAAAAAACTTGTTGAACAGCATGACCTAGAGATTGTTAATGTAGAGAAGCTATCTGTTCATGGCGGCTCCATGAGGTATTTTATTGCTAATAAAGATACTCGAAAAATAGAGAACAGCGTAACTGAGCAATTAGAAATTGAGAAAAATATAGGCATCCATCTGAAACCAACATATGAAAAATTATCTATTAGTATTGAAAAATCAAAAGATAAATTATTACGGTTACTTAAATCTCTTAAGGAAGAAGGTAAAACCGTAGTTGGATATGGAGCTACTTCAAAAAGCACTACTGTAATTAATTATTGTGGTATCAGTGATGAATTAATTTCATATATAACCGATACTACCCCTATCAAGCAAGGCAAGTATAGCCCTGGAAAACATATCCCAATAAGGACGCATGAAAATTTTACAGCTAATTATCCCGATTATGCGCTTTTGTTTGCCTGGAATCATTCACAAGAAATATTTGAAAATGAAAGAGGTTTTTTAAAAAATGGTGGAAAATGGATTGAATATGTACCAAAGGTAGGTTTAAAGGAATGATCCTCTCAGCGAATCCTTTAGCGCAATATAAATCATATGAAAAAGATATTAACAAAGCAGTACTCAATGTATTAAAAAAAGGGAGTTATATCCTTGGTGATGAAGTAGTAAAATTTGAAAAAGAATTTTCAAAATATATTGGAAGTAATTATTCGATAGGAGTAGGAAGTGGTACGGCGGCAATATTTATTGCATTAAAAGCATTAAATGTAGGGCCAAGCGATGAAGTAATAACAGTTTCCCATACTGCAGCTGCAACGATAGCTGCTATCGAAATGACTGGCGCAAAACCAATATTGATAGACATCGAACCTGAATATTTCACAATTGAACCAGAACAAATATTATCTGCAATAACAAAAAATACAAAAGTAATTATTCCTGTTCATATTTATGGGCAGGCTTCAAATATAGAAAAGATAATGACGATTGCTAAAGGACATAATATTTATGTTATTGAAGATTGCGCCCAGTCACATGGCGCAACATTTAATGGCAACAAATTAGGGACGTTTGGAGACCTTAGTTGTTTTAGTTTTTATCCAACAAAAAATCTTGGTGCAATTGGTGACGGAGGCATGATTGTTAGCGATAATATTGAATTAATGCACAAGGTTAAGTTATTACGCGAATATGGATGGGGAAAACATTTTGTTAGTGAAATACCAGGATGGAATTCCCGTCTAGATGAAATCCAAGCGGCCATACTTAGAATTAAATTAAGATATTTAGATAAGGATAATAAAGCAAGACAAAATATTGCTCATATATATGATAATGGGTTAAAAAACACAGAGGTTACGCTTCCCATAACCAGAAAAAATGCTTCTCATGTATATCATCTTTATGTAATAAGATATAAAAAGCGAGATAAATTACAATTATGGCTTAAAGAAAACAAAGTGCTGGCAGGTATACACTATCCCGTGCCAATTCATTTGCAACCTGCTTACGAGGATAGGTTAGAGAATAGATGCAGTTTAAATATAACTGAGAAATATTGCGGTGAAATTCTTTCACTTCCGATATACCCAGAATTATCTAAAAATGACACCAATACTATAATTGAGCTAATACAGAAAGGAATTTCAATAATATAATTATCATGGAAAAATTAATTGATGGGGTATTAATAAAGGAAATAAAAACGAATTCGGATGATAGAGGCTATTTTCGGGAAATTATTAGAAATTCAGATGAAATATTTGAAGAGGGATTTGGTCAATGTAGCCATTCTGTGGTCTTTCAAGGAATAACAAAAGCATGGCATTTACATAAGTATCAGTATCAATGGACGTATGTGGCATCTGGAACTCTCAAAGTTGTTTTGTATGACACTAGAAGTGAGTCACCTACTTATAACCTGAAGAATGAATTATTGGTGGGGGGAACATATAAACCGATAGTTTATTTAATTCCTCCAGGCGTTGCTCATGGATACCGATGCCTTTCAGGACCAGCACATGTTTTTTACTTGACTTCTGGCGAATATGATTTGTCTGATGAAATTCGAATCCCATATAACGATCTAAGTATTAATTTTGACTGGTCTAGAGATATAGAAATAAAGTAGTATTTAAGATGAATTCTTCGGTAGAGTCACGTGCTAATGATACATATCATAATAAAACAATATTGTTTACGGGAAGTAGCGGGTACTTATCTTCCAGTTTAATAAATAAATTAAAAAATATTGATTGTCGTATTGTTCGTCTAAGCAGGAAGGACAGCCATAAACCCGTTATAGGGAGGGCAAATTTTGTAAATTTAAGTGGAAACTTGGACGACCTCAATGTTTGGGTAAAGGCAATTAAAGATGTAGATATTATCTATCATTTTTCTGCACAAACTAGCGTGTACATAGCAAATTCTGACCCAATAAAAGATGTGTTCTTTAATTTAATTCCAACGATAAACTTATTAGAGGCGTGCAGGCAATCAAAAAAAACACCAACTATTTTATACTCAGGCTCAACAACTCAAGTAGGGTTACCACAAGTAAATCCAGTTAACGAATCATTCCTAGATAAACCGATAAGTATTTATGATATTCACAAAATAACTTCGGAAAATTATATTGAATATTACTCAAGCATAGGAGTAATAAACGGATGCGTATTGAGACTATCAAATGTTTATGGACCAGGTGTGCTTTCATGTAATCAAGACAGAGGCATTTTGAATAAAATGATTATAAATGCATTAAAAGGAAAGACTCTAACAGTATATGGTAATGGTGATTTTATTAGAGATTATATATATGTGGATGATGTGTTGGATGCATTTATTAAAGCAACAGCCGAAATAAAGAATACTAAAAATAATCACTACATTATTGGTAC
>Ga0114996_10004229_pt1 | contig 17405 bp, 16 predicted proteins | sample ArcticOcean_MG_C_4_FD_87039 | JGI IMG/M metagenome (GOLD analysis project Ga0114996, IMG submission 87039) | Marine microbial communities from western Arctic Ocean - ArcticOcean_MG_CB4_134 | ecosystem: Environmental > Aquatic > Marine > Oceanic | place: Arctic Ocean: Canada Basin | collected...
CGCGAATCCAGCCATCGAGTTGCCGACGACAGCGTCCAGGCTGCATCCGTTGAGACCTGCCCCCAGCATCGCGATGCAAAACACCCAACATGTCCGATTGAACCTTTTCATGACTCCTCCGAAGAGAACGTGCTCGGGCAGATCGCCGAGCGAGCCGCGACGTTATGCGAGAGCCGACCCTCAAGGCAAGCACTGGTTGAGGGGGGACAGGGCCGGCCAGACAAAACCCAGGACATGAGCCGCTTCTGATGGACGGGACCTCAGGAAGTCTTGGAGAATCCGCGCGTAGTGCCCGCACCGTGGAGACCAAACTTCTGATCGGTGACCTCCTGTTCGATCAATGCGTCAGCGCGTGCGAGCGTCTCCGCCATGCGCTCCTCCATCTGCAGGTACTCGGTCGCATCGCGCGCCCGATCCGAGATGGTCTCTCCTCCACCGAGGGCATGGGCCACTCCGCCAATGATGTCGTCGTAGTTGGAGTCGAGCGCGTCGACATGGCCATGCATCTCCGTGGTCACACGCCAACACGCCTCCCACATGCGGGCCGAGTTCTTCGCGATGCTGGGAAGAAACACGCCGATGTCCCGGGAGCGATCTGCCATCGCAGCGTTGGCTTCCTTCACGAGCCCCGTCAATTTTCGGAGTTCAAGAGCGATCACATGAAAACCCGCCCCCTCTTCTCCCACGCGCTGCGCCTCCAGGCTCGCGTTGAGAGCGATCATCGCGGTCTCCTTCGCGATCCGCGCCACCATCCGGGCGGCGACATCCACCTCAAGACCGAATCGAAGCGCGTCCTCCAGCTCCGCTTCCTGTGCAGCAGCGCACTCCGAGAAATCCTGGACGAACCCGTCAAAGCTCCGCGTAAAGCGGCCCCGCTCCCGGCGCACGCGATCGAGGGCGCCGCGGCTTCGCTCCAGCTCAACCACCAGTCCATGTGCGGACATCTCCAGGAGAACCATCTCCTGCTTCGCTTGTTTGACGCTCCGCCGAAAGAGCGCCGCTGCGTCCGTGACGTGGGTCCGAGCCTGGGCCAGCCCGCTGTCCCCATCTACGACCGCATGGGCTTCGTGTGCTGCCATCACTCCCGATCGAGAGGGCGCTTCATCGACGCCTTCGCTGCGGGGGCTCCCCACGCGAACAGCGAGGACCCCGGCAAGCACCGACGCGAAGAGGAGGAGGAGAACAGACGTGGTGGCCAGCAGTCCTTGCCAGAACCCCAGCACGCCGATGCCCAGGAGCACGCCCGAAACAAACCAGGCCGATCCGTGGAGACAACACATCCCTCGGGATTTCAACAACATCATGCCCATCGACCCTGGCTTATGAGGGGAATCGCTTCCGCTGGCGTCGTCCCTTCCAGCTCATGGGAGAGGATCTCCGTGATCTCTTCGAGACACCCCCGGTGCTTTCGGACGAAGCCCTGAACGCCGAGGCCATGAATCAGATCTTCGAGCTTGTCCCGCCCGGTCATGCAGACGACTGGGAGCGCCCGAATCGCCGGCGAAGCATGCGTGCGGATCCGGTGCAGGAGCGTGTACCCGTCCATGTCCGGCATGATGACATCCATCACCATGGCGTCCGGACATGCCGTCTCGATCGCCTTCAATCCCTGAAGCCCGTCCTCGGCGACCCCCACGGTGTGGCCCTCTCGCTGCAAGAGGACCTTCATGGCGATCCGCGTGGAAGCGCTGTCGTCAACGATGAGGATGCTTGCCATGCGTCGAATCCCTGGGGTGTGACGTCGAACTCCCGCACCCTAAACTGGCGAGCAGCCCAACCCGAAAGCGCACCATAATCCCCTCGTCGATCCGCTGCAACCTCGGTGTTCCGGGCGTTGACAATCCTCTGCCCTGTGCTAGCTTGCCGTAGCGTTCAAGGGGATCGCATGCGAATTCTGATCGTTGATGACAGCCGAGCGATGCGCATGATCATTCGCCGCTCGATTCGCCAGGCTGGCTTGGGTCTTCATGAGTTTCTGGAAGCCTCCAATGGCCCAGATGCCATCGACGACATCCTCGCTCATCAGCCGGATATCGTGATGGCCGATTGGAACATGCCCAAGATGAGCGGTCTCGAGCTTCTTCAAAACCTCACAGACCTCCCATTCGACGGGGTCTTTGGGTTCATCACTTCGGAATCCACGGACGCGATGCGCTCCCTCGCGCTTGAGTCGGGAGCCCAGTTCTTCGTGACCAAGCCCTTCTCCAGCACGTCGCTGCAACGGGCTCTCGGCCCCTGGTTGAGTTGAGACAATCATGGAAAGCCCCCTCCGCGAGGCCCAGAATCAAGCGATGAAAAACAGCCAGAAGAGTCCGACCCCCGAACATCTCCGACGCCATCCGGTTCGCTGGACCCAGCGGCTCTCCACGCGGATCGCGCTCCTCGCCAGCATCGTAACCCTCCTGGTCCTCGCCGTCTCCATGGTCCTCTTGCATGGAAAGAGCGAGGAGGTGCTGGTGGAGGGCGAGGCGCGCAAGGCCCAGGAGGTCAGCGTGCTCTTGAGCCGGGCGCTTCAGAACGCCGTGCTCGAGGACCGCCCGGACCAGGTCCGCCGGATCCTCAACGAGACCGCCCCCGCCATCCGCGGACTGCGTCACGTGGAAGCCCACGCGCTGGACGGCACTGGGCTCGGAGCCTGGAGCGCCGAGGCCGTCCAGCACACGGGAACGTTGGTTCTTGAGACGATCGAGATCCGCCACCCGGCGCTGCAGACACGGACACCCATCGGGAGCATCTCCCTGGGGATGAGCCGCGCCCACATCCAGAAGAAGATGAGCGAGACCGCGATGCACATGACCGGCATCGCGCTGCTGGCGACCCTGCTCGCCTTCGCATTCATCATGGTCGTGACCGCCCGTCAGTTGGCCCCCCTCGGGCGCACGGATGAAGCGCTCGAGGCCGTCGCGGAGGGCAATTTCAAGCAATCGTTGCAGCCCATGCTGGAGGATGAGGTGGGGCGCATCACGTGCTCCGTGAACGCCGCAGTGAGCATGATGCGCGAAGCGATCGATGCCATCGGAACCAACGCGGACACCCTCGGAGTCGCATCGGAGGAGCTCTCGATCGTCAGCGCAGACATGAGCACCTCCTCCCGGGATGTGGAGTCCAAGGCGCGCAACAACGTGCTCACGGCGCAGCGCGTCGGACGGAATGTGGAGGCAGCCGCACGCGGCGCAGACGACATGGCCGCGAGCGTCCTCGGCATCGCCACCAGCGCCCGCGAAGCTGCCAAAGTCGCGACCTCAGCGGCCCATATCGCGGACAGCACCAACGCGACCTTCACCAAGCTGAGCGACTCCAACGCAGAGATCGATCGGGTGGTCGAACTGATCACCGCGATCGCCGAACACACCAACCTCCTCGCCCTGAACGCAGCGATCGAGGCCGCCCGTGCGGGCGAAGCCGGCAAGGGGTTTCAGGTCGTCGCCCTGGAGGTCAAGGAGCTCTCCCTCGACACCGCAGCAGCCACCAAGGAGATCCGCGAACGGATCAGCGCCATCCAGAAAGATACGCAGGAGGCGGTCGCGGCCATCCAACAGATCACGACGATCATCAGCCAGGTGAACGAGACCCAGCTCACGATCGCCTCCGCCGTGGATCGCCAGACGGAGACCACGCGGGTCATGGGGGAGAGCCTGACCGACGCTGCGCGCTCCACCCAGGAGATCGCGAACACCGCCGAGTGGGTGGCTGAAGCGATGGAGCGAACCTCCGAGGGGGCCGCCAACGCACGCAAATCAGCCGATCAACTGGCCGCCATGTCCAATCGACTCCAGGGACTCGTTCAACGCTTTCAGTGCTGAACCCGGAGATCGACGTGAGTGAAAACGACTTCGACATCCGTGAGTTCCTCGACGCGTTTCTGACCGAGTCCCGCGAGATCGTGGCCATGCTGGACCAGGATCTTCTCGCGCTGGAGTCCAGCGGCCCCGATCCCGAGCGCGTGGATCGGGTCTTCCGTGGATTGCACACCCTCAAAGGGACCAGCGGATTCTTCGATCTGCCCATTCTTCAAGCGCTCAGTCACGCCGGCGAAGACCTGGTCGTGGCGATTCGGACCCGTCGAACCACGGTGGATTCACCGGGCGTCCTCGACAGTCTGCTCGACACGACGCAGGGGATCCGCTCGATCCTGGACAACCTGGCCGCCGACGCCAAGGAGGGGGTGATTGAACTCGAATCCCTCCTGGAGAGCCTTCGCCTCGCCACGGGAGCACACGCCCCTAAAGACGGCGAGGAGACCGATGAGGCTCAACGGTCCTCGACCCGGACCGAGGCCTCTCTGACGAGCGGGGAGCGGACCACCATCCGGGTGAATGTAGGGGTCCTCGACGAGCTGATGAATCTCGTCGGAGAGCTCGTCCTCACCCGCAATCAACTCATGGCCGCCACCAACCGGTTCGAGAGCAATCGAGGAGGACCTGTTCAGAAGCTGGCCTCCTTGACCCGGGACCTGAGAAAGCTCGCCATCCGCGCACGACTCCTGCCCGTCGGCACACTCTTCGAGCACCTGCCTCGCGTCGTGCGCGACATGAGCAAGGCCTGCAACAAGAACATCGAGCTCGTGTGCTCAGGCGCCGCAACAGAGCTGGACCGGAGCGTGATCGAGGCTGTGCAGATTCCCCTTTCCCACCTGATTCGAAACGCAATCGACCACGGTCTGGAAGACGCGAAAATGCGCAAGAAGAACGGGAAACCTGCCGCCGGACAGCTGCTGGTCAGCGCACGCTCCGAAGGCAACGATGTCTGGATCGAGGTAGCGGACGACGGTCGCGGAATCGACATCGAACGCGTCGGATCCATGGCTGTCGAAGCGGATCTGGTGGCCGCGGAAGAGCTCAAGACTCTCTCGGACAACAGCATCCTCCGCTTCATCTTCTCCCCCGGATTTTCCACTGCCGACAAGGTCACGAACCTCTCCGGTCGAGGCATGGGCATGGACATCATTCGTACGGAGGTCGAGCGGATTGGAGGAGCGGTCACCATCGGCACCTCCCCTGGACAGGGAACGACCGTGAGCCTTCGACTCCCGCTCACGGTGGCGATCTCCGCCGTGCTGCTCGTGGAGACAGGCGGAGGCTCCCTCGCCCTCCCACAACGAGATGTGCGAGAGATCCTCCGCCTTCCTGTGGAGAAGCGGGAGGGAATGGCCCTCGAGACCCGGGAGTCCGGAGAGCATGTGCTGTGCCTGGGCGATCGAACCATCCCCGTGATCCACCTCGCGGCGGCCCTCCAGCCCGGCACCGCGCTGCCCCCCCTCGAGAAGAGAACAGTGGTCCTCGTTCGGATGGACAATCAACTGGTGGGGCTCCTGGTGACGGAGCTGGTGTCCACGCTCGACGTGGTGGTGAAGCCCCTGCCCGAGGAGTGGATGGGCGAGGCGCCGTTCACGGGCGCCACCATCGACGCGTGGGGGCGGGTCCTCCCCGTCCTCGATGTCCGAGCGCTCGTCCACCGAATCCCCTCGGTTCGAACACAGGAGCGGGATCGCATCGCGCCGACCAAGAGCGCTCCGCGCACCTCGGTGACGCCTCCCGAATCGCATCTCCTGTGCACGGTCCGCGGAACGACCCAGGTCGCAGTCCCACTCACCAGCATCGAGTCCCTCTCGTTCATCAACACCGAGAAGGTGCATCCGGCCGGCGAAGGATGGCGGGTGGCGCGGCCGGGGGGCGACCTCGACCTCGTGCATCTCTGCGCTCCATCGGACGAGGACCGGGGCCTCTCGCCAGATCTCGATGGAGAGTGCTGCGTCATCGTCTGTACCGATGGGGACGGACGATTCGGACTGCTGGTCGAGAGACCCGAGGGGATCATCGATCTGCCGAAGGGAGAGGAAGCGCCCTCTTCCTTTCCAGCGAGCCGGGGTATGCTCCAGCATGATGGACAACCCTTGGAGATCCTGCACGCAGAGGGGCTCCGAGAGCTCCGCGAGGCCATGCTCGGAGCGGGAGACTAACCCATGCAGGCTTGCACGTTTCACATCGGAGAGCTCCTGGTCGCCATTCCCACGGAGGAAATCCGGGAGATCGTTCTCCCCCAGACCGTGACACCGCTTCCGCTCGCGCCAGCTCTTGTACGAGGACTCACCCATGTGCGCGGAGACATCCACATCGCGGTCTACCTCCATGCCCGACTCGCGCAATCCGAGTCCGACTTGAACGCGGACAATTGCCTTCAGGTGATCCTCACGGAAAATCACGGAGCGATCGCGCTTCTCGTGGACGCCGTGGGCGATATCGTGGACTTCCCAGAGGAGTCCTCCGTCTTCGAGCCGGGAGCGCTCGCCATGAAGGCGGAGACCCAGCACAACGGAGAAGTCCTGCTGCTCCACGTGGCAAACGCGATCAACCCCACCGCGACCCCGGGGGAATAGAGAAACCATGGTCGCCTGGAACACCTCTGGTCACGACGTCGCCCGACATCTGCGCATGCTTCTGGGACAAGCTGTACAGGCCGGATTGGTCCGGCGCGACGATGTGGCCAACGAAGGGGATGGTTTCGTCGGTCTGTTCCAGACAGACGAAGGGATCCTCGAAGCGAGCTGCCATCTGGACATCCCGCTCGCTGCCGGAGCGGGATGTGGTCTCTCCCTGCTCTCCCCGCGCGTCGCACAGACAGCCGTGGAGAGTTCTGATTTCTCCCCTCCGCTCGTCGAGAACATCCACGAGATCCTGAACGTCCTCGGCGGACTCAAAAACGGCGCAGGCCTACCGCACGTGATGCTGCGCCAGGTGCTCCGCACGAGAGACGCCAGCGACATGGAGCGTGAAGAGTGGATGCAGCTCCCGCTGGAAGGCTCCATCGAAGTGACGATCGCCCTCTACGGAAGCGGTCGCATGACGATTCGCTCTCGGGCCTGACGTCTCGTCGGATCTAGCCGATGGCCACCTTCTTGGGGGAATCGCTCGCCATCAAGGAGATGCGACCGCTTCCCATGGACCCCAGATCCAGTTGAAGATGCAGCCGATTGGTCGCCCGACGCGCCGCCGCCTCCTCTTTTTCGGGAAACGCGGACTCATGCCAATGCACCGAGTCCAGCACATGCGCGGAGCGGCCCGCGATGTTGAACAGGGACGTCATCACGTTGAAGACCTCGTGGAGATTCTCCTGAAGGTCCCGCGGAAACTTGCCAAGCACCAGGCTGCCGTAGAGATCCGCGACGTTCTGGCCGCTCAGGACCGACTGGGCGATGCAGACGAATTGCACATCTGCGATGGCATGCGTCGTGTATCGGCTCTCCTCCGTCACGTAGGACGCGAGCGCGACACACTCTGGAGATTCGGTCAGCAGCGGAGAGGTGCGCACCGCCTTGCCGTTCACGCCCAGCAACATCCCCAGCATGTCGGCCACCGCGTCGGGAGTGGGCAGAACATCCGAAGACGCGATCAAGGAGCCGAGGGCGGTCCGGATCGTATCGGTGGTGAAGGGCTTGGCGACCAGCACTCGAGCCCCCTCCTTCAATGCCATGAGCCGCGCCTTGTCCGTTCGTTCGCTCGTGATCACGCCGAAGCGGCAGTTGAAGCCCTCTCCCCGAATCTTCTGAATCAATTCGAGGCCTGAGCCATCCTCCATGTGCCAGTCGGTCAAAACGACCCGTGGCCGAAACTCGCGAACCTGCCGCATGGCCTCTTCGACGCCATCGGCTTCGCGCACGGGGTATTCCTCGGTGGAATACCCCGCCTTCCGAATCGTCTTTCGAATCATGGCCCGCATCAATTGACTGTCGTCCACCACGAGAATCTTGAAGCCGCGTTCCATTTCCATCCCCTGCTGCAAAGGCGCCCGTGAACGCTCTCAACATGTCAGATCGTTCCCTTAAAATCCCGTTTCCCCGAGGGGGGAGGCGCCGACTTCCGCGATCAAAGGGTCTTGACTGCGCACCGCCATGGAGCGAGTCTTCGCTCATGGGAGCGCGAAGAACATGGGATTGAAGACGATCGATGAGCGGCTACGCCTGGCCTTTCCGGATGCGGAGATCACTCTCCGGGATCTGACAGGGACCGAGGACCACGTAGAAGCGCACATCACCTCGGTCGCCTTCGTCGGCGTGTCCCCAGTAGAGCGGCATCGCATGGTGTACAAGGCCCTCGGAGAGTTGATGAAGGGACCCATCCATGCGCTCGCGCTGCACACCCATGTGCCCGAACACAACAAGGAGAGTCTCTCATGAGTCGCGACGTACAAGCCGAAATCCAGGATACACTCGACAAGAATCCCGTCCTGCTCTTCATGAAAGGGAGTCCATCATTCCCCCAATGCGGATTCTCGGCGCAGGTGGCCTACATCCTGAGCGAATTGAACGTGGAATATGTCGGCGTTGACGTGCTGTCGGATCCAGAGGTGCGCGAGGGCATCAAGGAGTTCTCAGCGTGGCCGACCATCCCGCAGCTCTACATCAAGGGCGAGTTCATCGGCGGATGCGACATCGTGAAGGACCTCTTCGAGAGCGGTGAGCTTCGCACAAAGGCAGTCGATTCCGGCGTCATCTCCACCGAATCCTAATCGCTTCGGGGGCGCGATCGGGCCCGATTCGGGCTCGGGATCGGCACGGCATCAAGCAAGGCACGCGTGTACGGGTGTCGTGGATCCGAGCAGACGAGCTCAGCGGGAGCGCACTCCACGATCTCGCCCGCTTTCATCACGGCGATTCGATCCGCGATGTGACGAACCACGGCGAGATCGTGCGAGATGAACAGGCACGTAAGACCCAGCCTCTTCCGCAGATCCGCGAGCAGATTCAAAATCTGCGCCTGCACGGAGACATCGAGAGCGCTCACCGGTTCATCGCAGACCAGAAGCTCGGGTTCCAGCGCCAGAGCCCGGGCGATCCCGACGCGCTGCCGCTGACCTCCCGACAGCATGTGGGGGTGCCTATCTCGATGATCGGGGTCGAGCCCCACCATCTCCAGCAATGAACTGACGCGCTCGTCCAAGACCTCTCCCGATCCCCGACGATGGATTTGAAGGGGCTCCTGGATGATCTGCCGCACGGTGAGACGCCCATTGAGCGAGCCCAGTGGGTCCTGACTCACGAGCTGCATGTGCTGACGCATCTCCCGCAACGCCGCCCCCCGCAAGGTCGTCAACTCCGTCCCCTGAAATCGGACGCTGCCGGAAGAGGGACGCAGGAGCTGGAGCACCCCACGAGCCAGACTGCTCTTCCCGCATCCACTCTCGCCCACGAGGCCCAGAGTTTCGCCGCGCTCCAGGACAAACGAAACATTCCGCACGGCGCGCACATCGAGCTTTTGACCCCAGAAACCAGACCTCCCCACATGATCCACCGAGAGCGCCTCCACCTCGAGGAGAGGAGTACGCTTCATGGCCGCTCCTCTCCAGTTCTCGACGACTCCTGCGCAAAATGACACCAGCCGCTGTGGCCGGGTCCAAGGGCTACCGGCTCAGGGGCCTCCAAGGCGCATCGCGACTCCGCCCGTTCGCAGCGTGGATGGAATGCACAGCCTGAGGGGATTTCATCCAGCGACGGTGGACGACCGGCGAGCGGTCGAAGTGAGGCCGCGATGGGTCCGTCCATGCGCGGAATGCAGCCCAGAAGGGCACGCGTGTAGGGATGGGCCGGACGCTCGAAGAGCTCTTGCACGGGAGCCGTCTCCACCGCCTTGCCGGCATACATGACGAGCACACGATCGGCGATCCCGGCGACCACAGCCAGGTCGTGGGTGATGAGGAGCACGCCCATGTTGCGGTCACGAGCCAGCTCCCCCAGGCGCCTCAAGATGACCGCCTGCACCGTGACATCGAGGGCTGTTGTCGGCTCGTCGGCGATGAGAACGCGCGGATCGCACAGGAGGGCGGTCGCGATCAGAACCCGCTGACACTGCCCCCCAGAGAGTTGATGAGCGTATCGCTTCATGACCTCCTCGGGATCGGTGATGCCGACCTCGATCAGACCCCGAATGCAGCGGTCTCTCCGCTCGGATGCGCCCAGATCCCCATGCTCCAGGAGCACCTCTTCCATCTGGGCGCGAACCCGCTGATACGGACTCAACGCCGACATCGGATCCTGAAAAATCATCGCGATGTCTCGGCCCCGGAGCGGCCGGAGGGTCGATTCATCCATGGGGCGGATCTCCCGCCCCATCAGCCGAAAGTGCCCGGCGGTCACGTCGGCCTCCCGGCGATCGAGGAGGCCCATCATCGCGAGACTCGCCACAGTCTTACCGCTTCCGCTCTCCCCCACCACACCGAGAACCTCCCCGGCACCGAGCACGAAGGAGAGGCCATCCACGGCTCGCAGAGATGCGCCCATTCCCCGGAAATCCACGCAGAGATCGCGTACATCGACGAGGGAATCAGGGGATGGGATTGCGGCGGGCATGAGAGGCCTCTCCCGGGTGAGACTCCACCTTCGCCCGAAGCCACGATGCAGGCAAAGCAATTGCGATTCCCGGCGCCTTCCTGTTCCCGGGCTGGGCCGCAAGCACGAGGCGCGCTATCCTACGTCCGTGTCGACCTCCACACCCAGACGCCTGCTGCTTCGGCTCCAGGCCACCTGCAACAATCGATGCGATCACTGCACCGTCGGGGATCTCCGTGAGCTGCCGGATCGCCCGACAGAGGCCCTGATAAACGCCCTCTCTTCCGGGCGTGAAGAGGGATGCACCGAGGTCGTATTCCTCCGTGGAGAGCCCACCATTCGGGAGGATTTCCTCTCCTTGTGCCGCTCGGCGCGCAGCCACGAATACCGCCGGATCCAGGTCCAGACCAACGGCCGCATGTTCGCTGTGGATGATTTCCTGGCCCGCAGCCGAGACGCCGGACTCACCCACGCAGAGAGCTCACTCTATGGTCCCGATGCCGGGATTCACGACGCCATCGCGCGCGCTCCCGGTGCGTTCGAACAGAGCACCCTCGGGCTGGAGCAGCTGGCCGGAGCGAACATGCTCGTCCAGGTCAACGTCCCGATCGTCGAAGCGAACGTTCAACATCTCGCGAACATCGTGGAGTACGTGGCCGATCGGGGCGCGCCGTGTGTCCAGTTCAATTTTCAGCGACCGATACCGGGCAATCCCCGAAGCGAGCTCCGACTGAAGACCTGCGTGGAGCCGCTATCGCAGGCGATCGACGTCGGCACCCGCCGCGGAGTTCAGGTGAAGACCGAGGCCTTTCCGCTCTGTCTCCTGCCCCCCGGGTCCGAGTGCCCTTCGGACGCCTGGGACGAGGCCAGCGCGCCGCCCCTGCTCATCGACGATCTCCAACGACGAACGCGGGACATCGTGGCGCTGCGCGCCGCATACCGCGGCCAGCCCGAGGTGTGCGCCGGCTGCGCGGTCAACGCCCGCTGTCCCACCACCTGGGCCGGCTATTTCGACGCTCACGGAAGCGCCGAGCTCACGCCCTTCTGACCGTCCCCCTCCAACAACCTCCGACGTCTCCAAACCCACACGAAATGGGCCCCAGAGCCAAACGCGAGCAGGTGGAGGATCAAGTCACCCCACTCCCTGTAGAAGCTGTCGAGACGGCGCACCTCCACGCTTCCTTCGAGGATCGCCTCCTCAAAGACAGGCGTCCGGCCACTGACTTCCCCGGTGGCGGTGACGAACGCGCTGATCCCGCTGTTGGTCGCACGAATCATGGGGATCCGCAGCTCCACCGCACGCCAGATCTGGAGCATCAAATGCTGCTCGGCGGCCTTCGTCGGACCAAACCAGACATCGTTCGTGAAGTTCACGAGCACATCCACCTCGGGCTGCGCGGAACGGCGCACATCATCGGGGTGAATGGCCTCGTAGCAGATGTTCGGCGCGAGCGACGTATCCCCCAACGAGAAGACCCCAGCCCGTTCCCCGGGGTCCAGATCCCCGACACCCGGAAGGGAGTCCGCGAGCTCTGGAAAGAAATCCCGTAAGGGCATGAACTCACCAAAAGGGACCAGAATTCGCTTGTCGTACATCCCCCGGACCTCACCGTCCGGGCCGAGATGGACCGCGCTGTTGCGAGAACGTCGACCGTCCCCGGGGCGCCGAAGACTCCCTGCAAACAGGTCCACATCCAGCTCACGAACCAGGGACTGCAGCCGCCGAACGTGATGCGTCGCACGAGAGAGCTCCCCGCCCAGCGAGCGACCCTCCGAGTCGTAGGGAAATGGCCAGGGAAACGCGCCCTCCGACCAGACCACGAGATCGAGCTCCCGCTCTCTCAACGTCTCCGTCGCCGCGAGACTGCGATCGAACATCGGACGACGCCGAGAGCCGCGAAGCTGCTTTTCATCCGTGGTGTAGTGGGGCTGAATGAGGGCGACCTTCAGCACCCGTTCCACCGGCACATCAGCGATCGTGGCGAGACGCCAATGACCGTATCCGACCACCAGCAGCCACCCCGCGAGCACGATCCCCCCGAGGCGAACCAGGCGGATCCAGGGACCCTGTCGAAACTCCCAGAGCGCGACGAGGGCACAGCTCGTCGCGACGAGCATCCAGGAGATCCCGCGCACCCCGACGACATCCGCGATCTGGATCCAGGGAAGCTCTGCGTGGAGACCGTCCGCGATGAGAAAGGGAAACACCCGCGGGAAATGAGACTCCAGGAGGCTATGCGCCGTCGGCACCGCGATGAGCCACGCGAGGCCAGCCCCCCGACGAAGCGGCCCATGGATCAGGCCCAGGAGCCCCTGGGGGATCCCATGAAAGGCGGCGATGATGAAGAATGCACCGGCCGCGAGACCCGGTGAGAAATGGCTCATCGTGATGAGCGTATGCTGCACCCACCCCAAAATCGCGAGGTTCATCGCCGTTCCTGCAGCGAGCCCGATTGCGAAGCGCGCCCAGGCGCCCTGTCCTCGGAGCGCCAGGAGCAGGGGAACATACGCGATGAACAGAAGCGGCCAGAGCGCCCAGTCCGGGAAGGCGAGCCCCACCGCCGCGCCCGTCGCGGCGCCCGCCAACAACCTGACCATGAAACCGCTCACGTTCGCTGTCTCCTTCATGGAGGATCCCTCGTTCCCCAAACCCGAAACATACGGAATGCGTTATACTGCCGACATGATGGAGGAGTGGTCAAAGATCGGAGCACGAGGGGCGCTGTGGTGCATGGTGGCCGTCGGGATGAGCGGGTGCACGGAGAGCGCCTCCCCCCCCCATCCCACCGACCTTCCAGACATCCTCGAAAGCGCGGACACCCGCGCTCCCCCCTCGCCCCCGCCCGTGACCCGTGATGTCCCCGCCACTCAGTGTTTCGGTACTGCTATCGCCACGGAAGGAGGGTGCGTCGATTCCCCTCCCGCAGCGCCGGAATGCATCGGATTGGTGGACGATGACTGCTCCCCAATCATCCCCGGACACCGAACCTGCGACGGAGAGCCCGATCCGGACGGAAGCTGCCTCCTCGACATTCTCGCGACCGTCGGGTGCGAGGAGGGATGCGAACACGCGGGAATCCCCGGGCCTCTCGTCTGGCCCTGTGCCAGCGAGATGTTCCCTGTCGTGGCGCAGCCCGAAGCGCACATCCTCTACGTCGACGGCGGAGCTCCCTCTGAAGGCGCTGACGGCAGCATCGAGCATCCATGGCCCGCGCTGAACCAGGCGATCAACGCTGCCAACGCAGGAGACACCGTGCTCATCGCGCCCGGATCCTACGCGGGCCCCTTCCAGGTCGCCGTCCCCCTCTCCCTGAAGGCCTGTGGCGCAGAGCTCGTCCAGCTCGTGGGCTCCGATTCCGCCGCCACCGTCGACATGGTCGCTGGAGGGGAGGTGACGCTGGAAGGGATGGCGATCCAGGGCGGCAGCCCAGGCATCCGCGTCTCCTCCGCGACCTCGGCGTTCGTGCGCGATGTCGTGCTCTCCAACGCACGGGGCATCGGAATGCGTGTGGACGCCCAATCCAGCCTGGACATCCAACGCGCACGCATCGAGTACACACACCTTCACCCCACGAGCTCGGCAGCCGCAGACAACGCGGGAGTCTCCTCAGCCGGTTTCACTCATCTTCAACAGGTGGAGATCCTTCATTCCGAAGGAATCGGAATCCGGGCTGAACACGGTCAGATCACGGGAGAGGATGTTCGCATCGAGAACAATGCGGGCGGCGGGATCGAGATCATCGACACCGAGGAGACGTGCTCATTGGCCCGCTTCGTCATCGCAGACAACGGTGAGTTCGGCGTACACATCGTCGGAGGAAAGGTCGCCCTCACAAAGACGCGCATCGAGGGAACAGAGCCCGGACCTCTTCTCGCGAAAGAGAGAACCGCCCTGCACGCCGAAGACGGAGCCCTCATAACCCTCACGAACACCACCCTCCTCCAAGCGGGAGGAGGGTGGGCGCTCCGCAACCACAACGGCTTCCTCAACGCGACCCAGAGCCGCTTTCACTGCGCCGATTGCGCCGGAGTCATCAAAACCACCGCCGGCAGCACGACGAGCGGAACGGGATCGACGCTTCAAGAGTGCGTCGTGAAAGGCCCGAACACCGCGAAGGGTCTGGTGATCGAGGGCTCACATCATGGTTCCATCCAGCGCACCCTGATCCAGGCCAATGCTGCCGTCACGCTTTCGGGTGAAGACGTTCTCCTGGAGGTCGAGGATTCCCGCATCCGCGGAGACGTCAGCGTCGGGATGCAGGCGCTGGAGGGAAGTCGTGCCGTCCTTCACCACTCAGTGGTCATCAGCGACGCCATGGGGATCGAGCTGAGAACAAACTCTCGATTGGATGCCATCTCTTCCGAGGTGTCCGCGCTGGGCACCCAGCCCGCCATCCTCGCCGACCATGCAGCGGGTACGCTGGCCACCGTTCGAGTTCTCGGGGCGCATTCCGGTTTCGTGGCTCGCGGGAGTCAGGCGCAATGGCATATCGAGCGATCGGTGCTGGAGGACTCGAGCTTCGCCAACCTCTTCGTGACGGAGAGCGCTCTCGTGGAGATCGAGAGGGTTCGCTCCCCCGCCCCATCCCCCGACAAGATCGGCAGCGGCCCCTTCTCCGCCGTGGTCATGGGCAAGGCGCATCTCGACATCCACGAATCCCAGTTCGGCACCCTCCGGATCGACGATGCCCGCATGACCACCTCCACATCCGCTCTGCGCGCTGTGCACGTGTCGAATCCCCACGAGCTCATCCGACTGGAGGACGTCCATCTGGGTCCCGCCGACCGGAGCGCAATCCTCGTCCATGGAGCCGGAAGCACGACCCTCCTGGACCGCGTGACCATTCAGGACAGCTCCGGCGGAATCGCGCTGCTGGAGGGCGCTTCGATGATGGCGGAGGCAGTGGACATCCTGAACGTGAGCGGACCCGGGATCCTCGCCCTCTCCGCCGAGTTCGTTGGATCCGATCTCCGAGTGGAGAGCACGGGCGCACCGGGGATCCACATGACTGGCGCGACCGGGATGGTACAGATTTCCGATGGGCTCGTGCGCTCGGCACACGGCGTCGGAGTGCATCTCCAGGAGGGCACGGGGTTCCTCGAGAATGTCTGGGTGGAACACACACTCAATGGGGGCGTATCCGGCGCTGGAGACGGCGTGATCAGCTCCAACGACGCGACGACCCAGATCTCAGGAGGAGCGATTCAATTCAACGAGCGCGCTGGATTTCTCGCCGACGACTCCACAGGAGCCCTGAAGAACGTCTCCTTCCATTCCAATGGCATGGCGGGATCGCTGAACTGCGTCCTCCAAGAGGATTCACAGTTTACGCTGGAAGAGATCTCCGTCTCGATCTTCGGGGGCGACGAGGACTCGAACCTGCCGCTCCCGACCGAGGAGAGGATGCCTCCCGAAATATATGCGCTGGAGATCCCCGCATCGCTTCAGAGGACTACCGACCCGTGATCGGCTCCAGAGGACCCTTGCCCTCGCGAAGCACCGTGACGCTTCCATCCGAGAGGTCGAGAACCGTGGAGGGCTCCGGGAGAATCGGACCGGCGTCCAGGACCAGATCCACATCGGGACCAAAGCGGGTCGAGATCTCGATGGGATCATCCATCGGGTCGTCCCCCTCATAATGATAGACGCTCGTCGAGAGGAGCGGCTCCCCCAACGCCCTGAGAAGCGCCAGAGTCACCTCGTTGCCGGGAATGCGAACCCCGATCGTCTTGCGTCCCTGCAGCGCCGCGGAAGGGAGCCGCTTGCTCGCCGACAAGATCAGCGTGTAAGGCCCGGGCAGAACCCGCTTCATCACCTTGTACGCGATGTTGGGGATGCCCCGCGTGTACTCGGCGACCGTGGATAGATCGTGAAAGAGCACACTCAGCGGCTTTCCTGCCGCCGTCCCCGCTGGCCCCTTGAGACGGTAGAGCGACTGAGCTCCGCGGGGACGCTCTGCGCTGCACACGATGGCGTACACCGTGTCCGTGGGGATCACTGCGATCCCGCCTTTGCGGATCTCATCCGCCGCCTGCCCGATCAGGTAGGGCTCTGGATAATGTGGATTGACGGATATCAACGAAGCCATGGTGGCGGGACCGTACGCAAGCGCCTACCTGGCGTCAAGAACGACCCGCTCTTGTCCGGTCCACACATCCGGCTACCATGAGGCGGTGAACATCCACCCCCCACGCACGGGCAGAATCGTCCGAATCGAAGACGCGACGCTCGATCTCCTCAGCGACGGGCGATGCACCACCGTCCAGATCCCAGCGCGAATGGGAAATCTCGACCTGCGCGTCGGAGATCTCGTGACCCTCCAGGTCACCTCGGAGATCCCCCTCGAGTTGGAGGAGATCATCGAAGCGCATCCCTGGAGAGGTCCAGGAGATTTCCCCCCTGCCGGCTCGGACTGGGCACGCATGAACGCTGGGGAGAACTGCCTCATGACCGCCCTCGAAGAGCGTGCGCGACTCCTCCGAGGCGTTCGAGCGATGCTGGACACCCGAGGGTTTCTGGAGGTCGAGACCCCCTCACTGGCCGCGTGTGCATCCCTCGAACCGCACCTCGAGTCCGTGCGAGCCGAGGTCCGCATGGCGCCGGAACAAGAAAAAGAGACCCGCTGGCTGGTCACCTCGCCCGAGTACCACATGAAGCGCCTGCTCTCGGCAGGAGCATCGCGGATCTACCAGATCGGCAAGGCCTTTCGAAGTGGCGAGACCGGGCGCCATCACAATCCGGAATTCACGATGCTCGAGTGGTATCGGGCCTTCGATGATGTGGAGCAGGGCATTCTCGATGCTGTGGAGGTGATCTGCACGGCAGCGCGCACGATCCGAGGGACGTTGGCGATCCCCCACCAGGGACAGACAATCGACCTCGACCCTCCCTGGCCTCGATGGACGGTTCGTGCGGCGATCCAGGAATGGGCGGGGTTCGATCCGGATCCGGACATCTCCCTGGAGGTTCTCCGAGAGCGCGCCGCGCACGCCGGAATCGGGCTCGACGCCGAAGACAGGGAACGGGCGGACATCCTCGTCAGGACCCTCGTCGAGAGGGTGGAGCCCGCGCTTCCGCGCGACC